>FWPU01005034.1_pt1 | contig 26411 bp, 28 predicted proteins | sample 2228361 | NCBI WGS metagenome assembly FWPU01 (sample SAMEA103939777, study PRJEB20133) | metagenome
TTGGGCGGGGAGCAACTCGATATCCAGGGAGCGCCCCTGCTCGCAGAGCGTCTCGCCGTCGGCGTGGGCAGGCAAAACGCCCTCCAGGGCGGTGACCGTCACCCGCCGGGCGCGCCCGGTCTGGATGACGGCTCTCTGCGTCTCTTGGGTGCCACGCAGGAAGTGCGGGATCATGGCGAAAATGCGCCCGCGGCTCACCTGGCGGGCGATGCACAGGTCGAGCAAGCCGTCGTCTGGGCTGGCGTGCGGCGCCATCAGAAAGCCGCCGCCCATACGTCGCCCGTTCATCACCGAGACCATCAGCGCCGGCAGCGTAAGAGAATGCCCATCAAATTCGATCTGTAGCAATGGGGCGCGGTAGTACAGAAAGACCGTTTTCAGCACGGCGACGAGATACGAGAGGAAGCCGCTCAGGCGGGTGAGCTTGAGCGCTTCGAAGCCCACCACGGCGTCGAAGCCAATGCCGGTGCCGTTGCCAAAGTAGCGACCGTGCGGGTAGTCGCCGCCTACAGCCCGCCCAATGTCTACCCGCCGGCGTCGATCGCCTGCCAGGGCGCTCAAACCCTTCTCCAGCCCAATGTGGATGCCCATGCCATAGGCAAAATCGTTGCCCCTGCCCACCGCCAGCATCGCCAGGGCTGCCTCGCCCTCTCCCGCCTGTCGCGCCAGCATCAAGCCGTTGATCAGCTCGTTGGCGGTGCCATCCCCGCCCACACCGACGATCACCTCATAACCAGACGCCGCCGATTGGCGAGCCAGCTCGGCGGCGTGCCATGGCCTTTCGGTGGAAACCATGTCGTAAGCCATGCCGCGGCTCTCCAAAAAGGCGCGAATGGCTGGGATGGCCTCCTTGCCCGCACCCCGCCCGGAAGCAGGATTGACAATGACCCGGTATCGCTTCATAGGAAGCTGCCCTCCGTTATCGTCCCGACAGGATGACAGGCAACCCCCGCCCGTATGCAGGCAATTTTACATGAAAACTGTGGATTGGGTCAGGAGATTAATAACCTGCCTCGATGAGCACATCCCCATATTCTCGGCAGGCTTTTCGCTGTCAGCGGGAAACCGCCTGGCGGCGTTGTTCAGGCTCCCTTAAACCTTCGGTTTACGTTTGGGTTGCAGCCCAACCGTTGCGTGGCGGGTGCCTGTCGCGCACCAGTAGCGCACCCCATAGCGCACGACCACCTTTGCCCGTCCGCTCTCGGCAAGCATTTGCAACGCCCGGGGGGCTGCGTCCGCCGAGCTGCATTCCAGCGCGGCAATGAGCTCATGCTCCGGCAGCGGGTGGCGGCCGATGATCGCCAGGATAGCCTCCAGCAGGTCTTCCTGGTTCTGCAAGCCGAGATAACCGCCCTCAGGGGGCACAATACGGGCGATTTCCCCCAGAATGGCGAGCGCCTGCCGCAGTCGCTCGGGTTCGGCTGGCAACACCCAGGGTTCGCTGGGCGGGCGAGTTGGCAGGCTGATGTGGATTTGATCGGGGCGGACGGGTTCGAGCACGGCGGCGATCTCACTCAGCGCTTGGGGAGAGTCGTTCAAACCTTTGAGCAGCATCACCTCCACCCACAGCTTGCCGGAATACTCGCGGCGGAAGGCGGTCAGGCCGGAGGTCAGCCGCTCGAAAGTCAGCCGCGGCCAGGGTCGGTTGATGCGGCGATACAGGGCGGGGTTGCCGGCGTCCAGGCTGGGCAGCACGGCGTCGGCGGCTTGCAGCTCCTGGCGCACCTCCGGCAGGTAGAGTAACGAACCGTTGGTGATTACCGCAATGGGCAGGCTGGTGAGTTGCCTGGTCTGGCGGATCAACCAGCCAAGACCGCGGTGCAGGGTGGTCTCGCCCGAGCCAACGAAGGTGATCCAATCAATCCGCCCGGCAGGAATCTGCTGCAAAGCGCGGCTGATCTCGGCCAGGATTTCCTGGCGGGGCAGGTACTCCCGGCGTTGATTGGTCAGCGGAACGGTGCGCCCCAACTGGCAATAGATACAGTTCCAGTTGCAGGTTTTCAACGGTATCGGGTCAATGCCGAGCGATTGTCCCAGCCGCCGCGATGGAACCGGGCCAAAGACGTATTTCATCTCCAGCCTCCCCATGCTGAGAGGCGATACATCACAGCGGCGAGGACGTTCATCGTGAAGTTTGTTCCTCCCAACCTTTCATAATTTCCGATTGGCGCAGCGCCTGTTCGGTAAGCACCTGGCGCATTAAAGCGCAGACATCGGCGATCTTGGGGTTGGTGAGGCGGTACTGAACCATTTGCCCCTGGCGTGCACCGGTCACCACGCCCGCTCTGCTCAGGATCGACAAATGCCGCGAGATGGTGGCTTGGGGGCGGGAGAGCGCCTCAGCCAGCTCATTCACGCAACTCGGCCCATCCATTAAACGATGAACGATCTCCAGTCGGATGGGATTAGCCATCGCCTGGCAAAGAGTCGCCTGCATCTCATAAATCGAGGGTGTCTCCATAGTTCTCCCTGGCTGTGATCCTGCCTTCTCAACTCACTCGTGCTTGTAACCCACCACCAAACGCTACCGAACGCCTTTCCCGTATTTCCTGTAGGTACCACTGGCAAGCAGCTTTGGTACAACCCCCAGACATAGAGGAATCATCCCGCCGATATTCCTGGGAGATTTGAGCCATCGCCGCCAGGTAGTACGCATTGGGTGCCGAGCATCGGGATCAAAGCCAGCAATCGGTGCATATAGCGGACTCGCTAGCGTAACAAAACGGCGTCTTCCGGCAAACGTCCCGGCAGGCTCATTCGCGAATCATGCGGGTGCCGCAATCCGGGCAGACCATATCAATGCAGCGTTGACCAGCAACGTGGGGAACCTTCTTGCCGCATTGCGGGCAGACGCAATTGCCGCCGGGGCCAGAGCCAGGCTTGGTGCCGCCGCCCAAGCCGCGACCGCCGCCGTAGCCGCGTCCGCCGCGCCCTGCTCCGGTGCCGGCACCGCCGCCGCGTCCGAATCGGTTGCGAAAGAATCGAGCAAACATAGTACCTCCATATCATCTGTCTGGATGGTGAGGGGCAAGAAGGGGGTACCCCTCACCATTTGCTACCCTCGTTGAACCGGTTAAGATTCCATCTCCGGTTTCCACACCTCCCACACCTTGCCCACCAGATCGGGACCGGGCTTCAGGGTTGGCTTACCCGGCTCCCAACCGGCTGGGGTGGCTTCTTTGCCGCCGCTGGCGCGCACGTGCTGGAAAGCCTGAATTTGCCGCACGGTCTCGGCGAAGCGCCGCCCAACCGGCGGGGTGAGCACTTCCATGGCCTGGATCACGCCATCGGGATCGATGATGAAGCGCCCGCGCAACTCGATGCCCTGGTTTTCATCCCAAACGCCATAGGCGCGTCCGACGTTGCCAGCCTGGTCAGACGCCATGTGGAAGGGAACGCCTCCCTCGACCATCTTCGACAGCTCATAATCGTTCCACATCTTATGGACGAAGTGGCTATCCACGCTAACAGAAATCACTTCGACGCCAAGCTCCTGCAAGACCGGATACTTGTCGGCGACCGCCGACACTTCCGTCGCTCAGACGAAGGTGAAATCGCCGGGGTAGAAGCACAGCAACACCCATTTGCCGGCGAAATCGGACAGTTTGACAGTGGTGAAGCTGCCCTTGTAATAAGCGGGAGCGGTGAAATCTGGGGCTTTCTGCCCAACGCGTGCGGTCATAGCTTTCTCCTTCTGTTCGCTGAGTGTGGGTGGGGTTGGGCCGGCGGGAGCGGGCTGCTCGCCCATAACCGCGCCGGTGACCCGTGCGCAACCTGTGGTTTCTGCCATAGAACCTCCTCTTGTCTCCAACGATTTTCCAGCGCCAAACGGCGCCTGATCTCAATGCAAACGACCAATCTCATCCCTGAGTTCGCCTCTGGCGTATGCCAGCACGGCTTCATCTATCGAAGCAATGCTGGTGACTACCGGCCGGATGCCCAGCGCTTGCAGGCTGTTATAGGCGCCCATGCCCATGCCGCCGCACAGCAGCGCTTCGCAGTCGGCGATGGGGTGCGCCATCTGGACGTGTTTATCATGCGAGGCCGCGTCCAGACCGTGAGGCTGACCATGTTGTTGTGGCTCATGCGGCTGATTCTGGAAATGCCCGTGGCCGAGTTTCTCGCGCAGTTCACGGTCAACGATTTGTCCGTTGGCGATGCTGACGACCATATAGTACGGGGCGCGGCCAAAATGCTGACTGATGGTGGTGCCGTCATCGGTGATTACGGCAATCTTGCGGATCTGTTCAGAAGCCATAGTGTTTCTCCATGTTGATGGGTATGCGTCTGGTTAGACGGTGATGAAAACTTGTGATTACTTCGGAAATCCCTGGTTAAGCGCCTTGGCCAGGCAGTCGGCTTTCCAGCAGCGGTAGCCGAAGTACAGCACGCCAAAGAAAGCCAGCCCTAGCAAGCCCAGAGCGACCAGGCGCCAGGGTTCGAGCCGGCTGAGACGGAACCATAACGTCGGCGGTTGCTCGGTTGTCAACGCAGCGAGCGGCTTACGCGCGGTGGCGGTGATGATGGGGATGGGGGTATCGCTCACCCCTGCCACCGAGGCAAAGGTGACCACGCGCTCCAGATAATCTGCCGGGTGGCAGCTTTGGCAGCGTTCAGCCTGTTCGCGAGTCGGATAGAGCACCAGTCCCTCGTGGGCGGTGGCTTCGATCATGCTGTCGGTGCGCCCGCCGTGACAATAGACGCAGTGCATCGGCGCATCGCACAGGCAAAACCACTTGCCGCGATCGTACAGATAGTATTGGTGCGTGTGGCAGGTGACGCAGTTGGCGTCGTTTTCTGGGGTGGGTTCCTGCGCCTGAACCCGGATAGCCAACCCAAGGATCAGGAAGGGCAGGGCGATCAAACCGATCCAGATGGCAAACCGCTTGTGGGACATGGCGCACCTCCAATTGCGTCGTTCTTGAAGACGATCTTTCGAGTCCAAACGCTATTCCACCTTGAAATGCTGCTCGGTAGGCAGGTCGCGCTCATCTGCCGGGCACAGTACCAGTAGCGAGCGTGAGGGTTTGTCGTCCTGGTTCTGCCAGCGGTGAGGCAGGTAGGCTTCGAAGAACAGGCTGTCACCTGGCCCGAGGATGTATGTCTGGTCGTCCACCCAGTAGGTGATGCGACCCTCCAGGCAATAGACGAATTCGTGTCCGGTGTGGACAATGGAACCGGGGCCGCTGTCGGCGTGGGCTTCCAGGGTAACCACGAACGGGACTGCGCCGGGGCTGGAGATGCCCGCGCCAAGGTTTTCCAGGGCGCCGTGGCTGAATTCGATTTTGCGCCGTTCGCCCGCCCGTTGGAAGACCACCTGCTGACGGGGAGCGCTGGTTTCGAAGAAGGCGGTGATGGGGACATCCATAGCCAGCGCCAGTTGCTGCAACGTGCTGACGCTGGGCGAAGTGCGCCCGTTTTCGATCAGGCTGAGGGTGTTGAAGTTGAGGCCGCTCTGCTCTGCCAGACGGCGGATGGACAGCCCGCGCTCCGTGCGTAGTTCGCGCAACCTGCGCCCCACGTCGATCTCGGCGGGCGGCGTCTCTTCAAGGCGTGAGATCGCCCGCAGGATGGGGCCGCGCTGCTGCCGGCGCACGCCGCGACGGCGGCCAAGGCGGTTTTGAGGTGGAGGAAGGATATCAGTCATCGTTTTGTCTCTGTTGCACATCCAGTTTCAACTAATATTATAGTACATTTATTTTCAAAATGCAATACTTTGTATGAATTAATTGGTTTTTCATCCTGTGGCGTAGTGACGTAGGGCAGACATCCCTGTCTGCCGAAATCGGCGGAAAAGGATTTCCGCCCTACGTCGGCTACGACGTGTCGGCGCAATACCTTCGCCCACCGAATTGCAGGTATAATTCACCCTTGTGAAAACCGACCAATCGGCTTCGCTTTGGAGGCGCTATTGGCCGCTGATCAAAAGCCTGCAAACCGGCTTATTGCTCATTACCGGGCTGGCGGGCTTCGGCAGCGCCCGCAGCCCTTTCCAGGACTGGAAGACCCTGCTGGCAATGGCAGCTAGCCTGTTCCTGGCGATTAGCGGCAGCACTGCCCTGAACATGTGGTACGACCGCGATATTGACGCCCGCATGCCGCGAACCGCCCGTCGTCCCCTGCCGGCCGGGCTGATTACCCCTCGCCAGGGCTTGTTCTTTGGGGCGGGGTTGTCGCTGTTCGGGCTGGCGTGGGCGCTGCTGCTCTCGCCGCTCTATGCTGCGGTGGTCTTCGCCGGCCTGTTCTTCAACGTGGTCGTTTACACCATCTGGCTCAAGCGCCGTACAGCCTGGTCAATTGTCTGGGGCGGTGTTGCCGGCGGCATGCCCATCCTGGCAGGGCGCACCCTGGCGCTGGGCGGGTTCGATTGGATCGGGGTATCGCTCTGCCTGGCAGTGCTGCTGTGGATTCCCACCCACATCCTCACCTTTGCCCTGCGCCATAGCGAAGAGTATCGTCTGGCGGGCGTGCCGGTCTTCCCCAACGTCTATGGCCGGGCTGTCACCCGCGGCGTGATCGTCGTCTCCAGCATGGCGGCGGCGCTGGCGATGGTTGTCGCCGCGCTGGGGATTGGGCTGACCGGCGGGTATTTGCGCATTTTAGCCCTGCTCTCTGCCGGCTTGCTGGCGTTGGCGCTGGGCAGCCTGAAGAAGCCCTCGGAGAGCGCCAATTTCCGCTTATTCAAGTACGCTTCCCTGTACATGCTCAGCTCGATGCTGCTGATTTTTCTCGGCGGCATATAAGCCGCAGACCGTCCGGTTTTCAGCCGCGGCATCCAGGTATAATCGAGTGACTGGCCCTTTCCCATGAGCGATCCTTTTCCTCCCCAGGGATTTCAACCCGTTGCCTCCGCCGTGGAAGGCATCCAGGTATTCGCCCCTGCCGCGCCGGAAACAGCCGCGCATCAGCCGGTGGTGGAATTCAAATGCCCGCAATGCGGCGCGACCACCGCCTATAGCGTGCCGGATGGCGGGCTGAGCTGCACCCACTGCGGCTACTACGAACCGGCGACGACGCCGGTGGTCGGCAAAGCCGCCGAGCAGTTCGAGTTCACCGTCGAGACGCTTCAACGGGCGGCGCATGGTTGGGGCGAGGCGCGCAACGAGGTGGAGTGCCAGTCCTGTGGGGCGCGCACCTCGCTGGCAACGGATGTGATCGCCAGCGCCTGCCCCTTCTGCGGCTCGAACAAGGTGATTCAGCGCGCCGCCCCACAAGACGTGTTGCGCCCGCGCTTCCTCATCCCCTTCAAGATCGAGCCGCAACGTTGCGCCAGCCTGGTGCAGTCCTGGCTGGCGAGCTCATGGATGACCCCCGCCGGTCTGCGCCAGCTTGCCAATTTGCCGCGGTTCACCGGCGTCTACCTGCCCTTCTGGACCTTCGACGCGGTCACCAGCGCCACCTGGAAGGCGGAAGTCGGTCACCTGAAGACCGAGCGCTATTACGAAAACGGTCAGTGGAAGGAGCGCACGGTCGTCGTCTGGCGTTGGGAGAGCGGACGGGTGCAGCTCACCATTGACGACCTGATCGTGGAAGGCAGCGCCCGCCTGAGCCGCCTGTTGATGAGCAAGCTGAAGGATTACAACCTGGGGGAGCTGACACCTTATGACCCAAAGTATCTGGCGGGTTTCCAGGCGCGGGCTTATGATGTGCCGCTCGAACAAGCCTGGGAGATCGCCCGCGCCCAAATGCGCGAACAAACTCGCCAGGCGTGTTATCGTCAGGCAAGCACTTCAATGGTGCGTAATTTCAGCATGGAACTGGATTTCAGCCAGGAAAGCTGGCGCTACCTGCTGCTGCCGATGTACGTGGCGGCTTATCGCTACCAGGGCAAAACCTACCAGGTGATGCTCAATGGACAGACGGGCAAGGTTGCCGGTCAACGGCCGGTGGATTGGGTGAAGGTGGGCTTGATCGCCGGGGCGATCGCCGCGCCGGGTCTGCTGCTTTCCCTGGCGGGGTTGCTCACCCTGTGGTTGGGCGGCGTGGGGGCGGCGATTGGCGGCGTGGGGTTATTCCTGCTGCTCCTGGCGGTGGTCATTGACGCGGTGATCCTGGTGCAGGCGCTGCGAATGGATGATATCTGAATGAGCGACGAGATGGTGCAGGGTGGGGCATATCCCGCAAGCGAAGCGCCGCCATCCGGCTTTACCGGCGTGGCTGCCTGCAATCACTGCGGCTGGGGCTACCTGCTGGCGGTAGAGCCGTTCCGGCGGCGTTGCCCACATTGCTTTCAGGCTGATCTGAGCCCGCTGCTGCCTTCCCCCGAGGTGGCTGAGCTGACTGCCCTGCAACCCGAGCTGGCTCTGCCTTATACCCTGAGCAGCACAAAACTCGCCGAGCAGGTGCAGGCGTTTACCCGCGGCATTCCATTCCCGCCCGCAGACCTGACTCCTGCCAACCTGCAAGCCCGCTTGCAGCGCATTTACCTGCCCGCCTGGCTGGTGGACGCCGATGTGCGCGCCGTCTGGCAAGCCGAAGCCGGCTTCGATTACGAGGTGGTCAGTCACCAGGAACGCTATAGCGACGCCGGCGGCGGCTGGCAGACGCGTGAAGTGAAAGAGAAGCGTGTGCGCTGGGAGCCGCGCCTGGGGCGCCTGGAGCGATCCTACGCCAACATCGCCTTGCCGGCGTTGGATGGCGACCCCCACCTGCAGCGCATCCTTGCCAGCTTCGCCGCCACCAGCCCCAAAGTGGCTCAACCCTTCAGTTCCGACCTGCTGGCGGGCGAGGCGGATACCGCCCCCGTGGTGCGCCTGCCGCAGAGAAGCCGCCAAGACGCCTGGCCGGAAGCCCTGCCCCGCCTGCAATCCGCCGCGGCGGAAGAGTGCCGCCGCGCCTGCCAGGCAGATCACCTGCGCGATTTCCGCTGGACGCCGGAGGTCGCCCGCCAGAACTGGACGCTGTTCCTGCAACCGATCTATTCAACCTACTATCTGGACGACGATGGCGCGCCGCGGGCGGTGTATCTGCACGGGCAAAGCGGCGAAATAACCGGCGAGCGGCGTTCCTCGCTCCAGCGGGCGCAACGGGCGTCTTTGGGCTTCCTGATCGCTGCCGGGGTGATCTTCCTCTTCAGCCTGCTCTGCGCCGGGCTGGGCGTGGTTGCCCCGGCGCTGTTTCTGGTGGGCGGCGTTGGGCTGATCGTCGCCTTGCTGGTTGCGCTTGCAGCAATCATCCCGCCCGTGACGGCAAAGCGCTTCAATCAAGTGCACAGCCGGTTGTGAGCGGCTTAGTACTGCAGGTCGCCGGCGGCAAACCTGGCGACCATCGCCTCGCAATTCCATTCTCCTGGGGGAAGCTCGCCAGCCTGAGAGAAGGTCTCGGCGAAGAACTCGCGCTCGGCGTAAGTGAAACGTCCGCTAACATAGCCCAGGCGGTAATAAGCTAAGCCGCCCTGGTAGCACCAGCTTCCCTGCCGCACCACTACCGGCGGCGGCAGGTAGAGCAGATAGCCTGGCGTCAGATCCTCCAGCTTATCGGGATAGACGCCGGTGGTCTGGTAATAGCGCTGCACGGCGGCGTCAATCCGTTGCGCCCGGCTGGCTGTCAGTTCGAAAGCCGACACAGTCCATCCCCAGCTCAACGCCAGCACGGCTGCCAGGGTGACCAACACGGTATAGCCAGGGCCGATGAGCCTGCGCCAGCCGGGCAAAGCCAGCGCCAGCCAGACGCCCCCTGCCAGGCTGAGCAAGAATTGAACAAACGGCAGGTGATCTTCAAAAGCCCGGGCGTGGGCTGAAGACCAGACTCCATCCCAAAATACCATATACAGGCTGCCGGCTATCAGGAGCAACGCCAGCGCCAGACGCCAGCCGAGGCGGCGCCAGGCGGGTGGATTATCACCGCGCAGAGCGGGATAGAGCAACGCTGGTGGTAAGAGGAGCGCTGCCAGCAGCGCCAGACCGGTGGCGATATCCGCCGCCAGGCTCAACCAGCGCGGCAGCGTGAGCGGGCGGATGATGAACGATCCGCCAGTCAGCAACACCAGCAGTGCCGCGCTGGTAAGGCTGAGCAGGCTGAGCCAGCCCAGCCCCGTTCGGAGTGCCAACCACGCTGCAACGGTCAGGGCGCCTGTCAATGCGGCAACCAGGTAGAAACTCATTGGATCGGCAAACCACAACAGCAGCAACAGCGCTGGCGCCAATCCCACCAGCACAATCATCAGGGGTCTGTCTGACCTCCACAGGTGAGCCATCTGCTCGGGCTTGCGGAAAACATGCGCCAGTAGTGCTGTCAACGCCGGCAGCATGCCATACGCGGGGAGCGAGCTGCTGATCGAGCGGCCGTACGGGTTTGCCCAGATGCACAAGTTCATCAAGATCAGGGCGAGGTCGGTTGCGCCCAGCAGGAGTAACCCCCGCCGCCGATCTCCCTGTCGGGCATCGCCGATGCGGATCAGCCAGGCACCGGCAACCAGCACCAGCGATGGCAGAATCAGGAAGAAAAAGGGCGCCCATTGAACCAGGATGTCATCGGGACTCATCTCAATCTCCTTCCCCTATTTCATCCAGTATAGATGGTTGTTGGGTTAAAATCAAGCCGATGTCCAACAAACTTTGTCCCAAGATTATCCTCGAAGGCACCCGCCTGACCCTGAAGACGGAGATTGCCTTTGCCCTGAATGAGCATCCGCGCATCGTCGGGCCACGTAAATATCGCTACCACTCGCCGTTGATCTCCGCCGAATGGTGCGCTTTTACCAACTACCCCTGGGGGCGTGGGCTGATCAATTTCGAGCCGCAGCAAGAAGCGCTGGCATTGGAAACCTATACCACCTGGGCGCGCCTGTTCGAATTACAACGCTATTATTCCTGGATCATCGACCGCTTTCACATCTCCACCCAGGCTTATCAGTGGCAGACATACCGTAAACGCTATGATTTCGGCTGGTTGGAGGAGCGCCTGAAGCCGCTGGGCTTTCGCCTCGTCTTCTGCACCCGCTCGCCGCAGTCGTTTCACGCCGCCCGCCTGGAGCGCCTGAAAATTTCCGGCAAGCCGGCGCAGTACGATGACCTGGGCGTCTTCATCGCTGAGCAGGAGCTGATGCGCCAACTGGTAGCTGACTCGATCCTGCCGGCGCTGGAGCTGGATGTCTCCGATAGCGATGTGCCTGCCGCCGTCGAGCGCATTGCCGACTGGCTGGAGCAGACCGACGGGTTGTACACGCCGGATTAGGCTGCGTTTGTCGGTGGGGATGCGCCTCCCCCGCAATCGGGGCATTGCGGGTTGCGACGCACGTCAATCAAGTGGATGCAGGCTTCTTCTCCATCGAAGAAGAGCAGCTTGTTTTTTATATTCGTCCCGCTGCCGGTCAGGTATTTGAGCGCCTCCAGCGCCTGCAGGCAGCCGATCATACCCACTGCCGCGCCGACAGCGGGAAATTCTTCCTGCGCCGGCGGCTGTGGCACCAGACAGCGCAGGCAGGGAGTTTCCGGCGGCTGCAGAAAGGCTAGCTGCCCGGAAAAACCCCAGATAGCAGCGTGAACGAGGGGGATGCCGCGGCGCAGGCAGAAGCGGTTGAGCAGATAGCGCGTTTCGTAATTGTCCAGGCAGTCTAAAATGATGTCTACACCGGCGGCAAAGCGCTCGAGGTTGTCCTCGGTCAGGCGTTCGGCAAACGGGACGATGGTCACGTCGCGATTGAATTCGCCCAGCGTTGCCGCAGCCGAGTCGGCTTTGTTCATGCCCAGCCGGGACTCGCCGTGCAGCACCTGGCGGTTCAGGTTGGAGAGCTCCACCAGATCGGAGTCGCACAGGCGCAGCTCACCCACGCCGGCGGCTGCCAGATAGAGCGCCGCCGGGCTGCCCAGCCCGCCCAGGCCGGCGATCAGCGCCCGGCTTCCCTTGAGCCTTTCCTGAGCGGCTTCGCCCCAGTTGGGCAGGAGCATCTGGCGATGATAGCGGGCACGATCGGTTTGGCTGAGTGTGGGCATGGGATTATTCTCCTCGATTACTCACCCCGGATCTGTCGCGCAGGTACGCCCGCACCAGTTGCCGGCGCGAGAAATGCCCCAGGGTGATCGCTTCGATCCACATCGGCGGCCCGCACAGTCGGCGGACGATCTCCCCCAGGCTGCATCCTTGGGCATGTAACGCCAGCACGCGCTCGCCGAACTGCTCCAGGTATTCGATGCGCCGGTGCAGCTCGGCGCTCGGGTTTTGGCGCACGCGGGCGCTGCCGGGGAAGAGAATCGTCGCTTCCAGGGTGGCAATGCGCCTGAGCGCGGCGATCGTCTGCCAGATATCCTGATCGGCGCGCAGGGCGCGATCCTGCCCGCCGACGAACAGGTCGCCGCTGAAGAGCCAGCCATGGTTCAGCTCGAACAGGCACAGGTGATCAGGGCTGTGTCCGGGGGTGAAGATCGCCTGGAAGCGGTAGCGGTCGGTTTCGATCACCTGCCCATCGCTCAGCTCTGCCGCCTGGCAGGGTTCTGGCCAGCCCCAGAAAACCCGGCGGTAAGGGTGAAGCGGTTGTTCCCGGCGGGGGTTGCTCAGCACGGGCAGCGCCCGCGGGTGTGCCAGAATGGCGATGCCCGGATGCTGTCGTTGCAGCAAGGCGTTGCCGCCAATGTGATCTTCATGAGAATGGGTGTTGACGATGCCATGCAGCGCCTTTCCCTGCAAGGCGTGCAGCAGCTCGGCGGCGGAGTAAGCGCAGCCGGTGTCGATCATCCAGCCGCCTGCCAGGTACGCGGTAGTCCAGTAGCGGCCTTTGCCGAAAATGGTGCGGCTGAGGTCGAAGCGGATGACGTCGCCGTAGGGGGTAATCTGGATCATGGTCGCCGCCGGGGAGGATTATACATGGAAAAAACAAACCGGGCGAGGCGCCTGTCTTTGTGACGGAAGGCAGCCTCACCCGGCTGGTTAGCGAATTGCGCCCGGCGTCTTACGGCGCAGGCGAGGCAACCGGGGTGACGATCACCGCCGGCGCCATCAGGTTAGCGCCAGATGGCTGACATGGCACGCCATCGTATACGCAGTTGTTATAGTTCAACCACCAGCCCTCCGGGAAGACGGGCGGCGTGAGCGGGTCGGTGGTCAGGTCGCCGGGGGTCACGTCGGGGTAGGCGGTCCAGACCGGGATGCGCTCTTCTGGCCAGAGATAGGCGGTGCCGGGCACCACCAACATCCGCTCGGAGCCCTGGGCGATCTCATAGGTATCGCCTTGTGAAGGCATCACGAACAGGTAGGGGTCAAAGAGCAGGTTATCGCCGTGCACATTGCCTGGCAGCGCCGGATCGAACGGGGTGATGTCGAGGAAAAATGGGTCGTCGAACTCCAGCACCAGCGTCGCCGTGCGGGCGGGGGCGAAGCGGGGTCGCGTCTCGATGGTGTTGATCACCGAGCCGGGGAAGGCGCTGCTGGTGGGGTCGATCACGGCAAAGTCGTTTTCCTGAGCGGCGATGAACGGCTGTTCCAGCGGCGCGCCGACGAGGTTGCCATCCTGGTCGAAGACGCTGAGGATGGCTGTGCCATCGCTGGGGAAGGTGCCCGGCTTGAAGCGCAGATGGAAGACGTGGTTGTAGGCTGCGCCGCGCGCCTGCGGGGTGATGTTGAATTCCATCCGCCACAGTTGATAGCCAGCCGATACGGTGTTGCAGTAAACCAGCTCGCTATCAACGTCGGCAATCCAGTCGTTGTAGTCGAAGTCCATCGTGCGATCGTTCAGCGGCAGGTCTTCGAAACCCACCGAGATGTCCAGCCTGTCGAGGGCTTTGTTCTCCGGCAGGTCGTAGGTGCAGTAGCGCGCCAGTGGATCGTTGGGGAAGGGCGTGCAGTTGCCATAGGCGCTCTGACTGGCGCCGCTCTGCTGGTCGATCACATCGGCGTGGGCGACGACCACCACCTGCTTTGCCTTCTGCCACATCCCCTGCAGGGGAATCACAAAGGTGTGGCTCTGGATGCAGGCGCTATGCTGAGCCTGAAACTCGAACTGGCTCAGGTCTGGGCTGCCGTTTGCCATCGGGATTCCCTCCAGGCTGGTAGCCACATGCGCCTGCGTGGCAGCCAGGCACTGACCGCTGGCAGCAGTAAATTCGATGTAGATATTCTCGGTGTCGTTGCGGATGGTGACCGAGCCCACGACGGTGTCTCCAGCGCCGGTGACCAGATCAACCGTGGATGGACGCCACCCGCAGAGCGGGGGTTCTTCCACCGAGGCAAACAGGGAGACGGCGCGGTGGGAAACCATCATCGGTAGGAACAGGCGCGCATTTCCCAATTGAAATACCCGGGCGTCGGGTGCCGCGCCCAAGACGCGCTCAGCCCAAAAAGCCGAGCCAAACAGCAACGATGCAGCCGCGAAGGAAAATACAAGGATAACGGTAAGCAATTTTTTCATGTCAGACTCCTGTTTCGAGGTGATTGGGCGAGCGAAACCGATTTGAGTACATGTTTATTAAGGTTGTTTGCGCTCAAATGTTGAATACCCTCCTGAACATCACCTAACAAAAATGCAAGGTTTATTATAATCTGATAAACGCAGGCAGAATTGATGAATTACGTTAAGCGATGCCCGTTGATCTGGTTGAAAAGTACCAAAACGCTGACATTCGTGTCAGCTTGGATTAACAGGCTGTTGCCGGCAGAATGGAGCAGCAGAACGCCGGCGTTGTGTTTGCCTGGGCGCGCAAGTCCTACCCGCCCGACTGGCTGGGGCACTGAGGGTTGTTTGGGTGGGCGAAACGGACGGCGAAAGCGTCTCAGAGTGACTATAATAAGAGTTAATGGACAATATTTGTTGAATTATAACACGGATTAATCGCTGTGTCACGGAGTTTTCTGCGCACCAGGGCAGTAGAATGCCCCCCCTCTTCCTACCGTGGTGACGCGATTGACCTTTGCCCGATCACCGCGCTGCTTGACGTTCAAACAGATATTCTGTATAATACAAACAATTCCAAACATATTGCCCGCAGAGGAGCGCTTCCCCATGCTGCAAAGCGAACGCCAGCAAATCATCCTTGAGCTACTCAGTGAAAAGGGGGCGGTAACCGTCGGCGATCTGGTGGAGCGTTTCAACGTCTCCGAGATGACCATCCGCCGCGACCTTTTCCTGCTGGAGCGCAAACGTCTGCTGCGCCGGGTGCGCGGGGGCGCGGTGAGCGATCGCGGCCGGGCGTACGAGCCGCCTTATTTGATGCGCAGCGATGAGCGCCGGGAAGAAAAAGAGCGCATCGGTCGGGCGGCAGCCAACCTCGTCCAAAACGGTGATAGCGTAACCCTCGACGTGGGCACCACCACCCTGGAAGTTGCCCGCGCCCTGGTGAACAAGCACGACCTGACGGTGATTACCCCCAGCTTCCGCATCGCCAGTCTGCTCGCCGACTCCCCCGGCATGCGCATCATCCTCACCGGCGGTATTTTGCGCCCGGGCGAGCTTTCATTGGTAGGACATCTGGCAGAGCGCGTCTTCAAAGATTTCTTCGTGGATAAACTCTTCCTCGGCGCCGGCGCAGTGGATTTCGAGGGCGGGTTGACCGAGTTCAACCTGGAAGATGCCCTGGTCAAACAGGCCATGCTCAAGAGCGCCAAAGAGGTCATCCTGGTTGTTGATTCCAGCAAGTTCAATAAGTTAGCTTTCACCGCCATTGCCCCTTTGCAAGTCGTCGATCGCCTGGTCACCGACAGCGGTTTGGATCGGGCGAGCGTGACGCGCCTGGAGGAAATGGGCATCGAAGTCATCCTGGCTTAACCTCGGAGGGCCTATGCGTCAACCGTTCCATTTGCCGGACAGGCGACCTTCCTGTGCAACCGGCGACAGCTTCAGCATGGGCATTGCCCGCCTTTCTTTCATTCCGGTGCGCCGATGAATGCAACCGTACTACTTGGCATAGACATTGGCACCACCGCGACCAAGGTCATTGTGGTCGCCCCGCCTCGCCCGACGGAACCAGCCGGGGCAGGGCAGGTGCTGGCGGAAGTGGAAAAACCCTGCGCCTTGCGCTCGCCGCAGGCGGGCTGGGCGGAGGAAGATCCCAACCAGTGGTGGGAAAACGTTTGCGCCGCCATCCCGGAATGCCTGCAGCGCGCCCGAGTGGAGCCGGCGCAGGTGGCAGCCGTCGGCGCGAGCGGGATGGTGCCGACGGTGGTGCTGGTTGATGCCGCCGGGGAGGTGCTGCACCCTTCCATCCAGCAAAACGATGCCCGCGCCGTGGAGCAGATTGCCTATTTTCAGGCTCACACCGACGCGCAAGACATCCTGCAGCGCACCGGCAGCGCGGTCACCCAGCAGAGCATTGGCCCTAAGCTGCTCTGGCTGCGCCAGCACAAGCCCGAAGCGCTGGCGCGAGCAGCCTGGGTGATGGGTTCCTACGATTTCATCGCCTATCGCCTGACCGGTCAGGCTTCTATCGAGCGCAATTGGGCGCTGGAGAGCGGCTTGTTCGACCTGTATGCCCAGGATTGGGATGATGAGTTGCTGGCGCTGGCGACCATCCGCCGCGACAACCTGGGCCAGGTTCACTGGCCGGCGGAAGTTGTGGGGCGGGTGACCCCTTCCGCTGCCGCCGCCACCGGTTTGGTTGTCGGCACGCCGGTTGTTGCGGGCAGCGCCGACCATATCGCCTCGGCTTTCTCGGCTGGCTTGAAAGAGCCTGGCGACCTGTTGGTGAAGTTGGGTGGCGCCGGCGATATCCTCTACTGCCTGGATCAGGTCTTTGTTGACCCGCGCCTGTTCCTGGATTACCACGTCATCCCTGGCAAATACCTGGTGAACGGCTGCATGGCTTCCAGCGGCAGTCTGATCCGCTGGTTCCGCGACGAATTTGCCCCAGGAGCCAGCTTTGCCGCGCTGGACGAGGCGGCGGCCGGGTTGCCGGCCGGCTCAGATGGGCTGATCCTGCTGCCCTATTTTCTGGGCGAGAAGACGCCATTGCAAGACCCGCTGGCGCGCGGCACGCTGGTTGGCCTGACCCTTAGCCACACCCGCGCCCACATCTATCGCGCGGTGCTGGAGGGCATCTCCTACGGCTTCTATCACCACCTGGTTGTGCTGGCAGAGCGCGGCTTGCACCCCACCCATGTGCGGGTGACCAACGGCGGCGCGCGCTCGAACCTGTGGAAGCAAATAACCGCCGATGTACTTGGCTTGCGCCTGGAACACATTGCCCAGCACCCCGGCTCCTCTCTTGGGGCAGCCTTCGTCGCTGGCATGGGCGTGGGCGTGTTCACCGATTGGGGGGAGATCGAGCGGTTTATCACCATTGCCAGCGTCACCGAACCGGACGAGCGCCGCCACCAGCACTACCAAGAGCAATTCCTGCTCTATCGCCAGATTTACGAGAACCTGAAGGAAGTCTATCCGCGCTTGCGGTGAATGGCATCAAGCATACCGGCAGAAAGGCAGGTGATCTCTGTGCTACTAAAGGACAAAATCATTGGAATTACCGGTGCAGGGACGGGAATCGGCAAAGCCACGGCGCTCTCCCTGGCAGCCGAGGGGGCTATCCTGGCAGTTAGCGATCTCAATCCTGATTGGGCGGAGCAGGTGGCGCAGGAAATCCGCCAGGGGGGTGGCCAGGCGCAAGCCTGGCAACTCGATGTCACCGACAAAGCCCGGGCAGAAGTGGTCGTCGGCGATATGGTGGCTCGATTCGGTCGTCTCGATGTCTGGGTCAACAACGCTGGCGTTAGCACGATGAACCGCTTTGTCGAATTGACCGAGGCTGAGTGGGATTACAACATGGATGTCAACGCCAAAGGCACGTTCTTGTGCTCTCAAGCGGTTGTGCGCCAGTTGTTGAAGCAGCCGAAGGATCCCATCAGTGGGTTGCGCGGCAAGGTGATCAACGTCGCCAGCATGGCGGGCAAGCGCGGCAACGCCCCCTTCCTGGCGCATTACGTCGCCAGCAAGTTTGCCGTGGTCGGTCTTACCCAGGCGATGGCTGGCGAACTGGCGTCGCAAGGGATCACCGTCAACGCCGTCTGTCCGGGATATGTGCGCACCAGCATGCAAGACCGCGAAGTGGGTTGGGAGGCTGCGTTGCGAGGCATTGACGTGGAGGCGGTGCGTCAGCTCTACATCGCCGATACTCCGCTTGGGCGGTTGGAAACGCCGGAAGATGTGGCGCGCGTAATCGTCTTCCTGGCTTCGGCGTTGTCGGATTTCATCACCGGGGTCTCGATCAGCGTGAATGGCGGATCGTACATGGATTGATGGAGGTCACATGGCAGCACAGGTTATTCTCGGTGTAAATAACGGCTTTGCAGCAAAAAACTGGCCTGAGCCGCGCCAATGGGCGCGATTGATAAACAAAGAATTGGGCTTACAAACCGTTCAATTCTCGTTTGATCTGCTCGAACCCACCCTGCCGGAGCCGGGGCGCAGTGCCTTATGCGCTGAAATCCTTCAGGCGGCGCAGGAATACGGATTGACAATTCATTCCACATTTACCGGTTTGATCATCTATGCCCAGAACCAGCTTGCTCATCCTCATCCGCTGGTTCGCAATCAGGCTTTCGAATGGTTTGAAGCGGCGTTGGAAGTAACCCAAAAACTGGGCGGGGAAGCCACTGGCGGGCACATCGGCGCGATGAGCGTGGCGGATTACAACGACCCCCAGCGCCGCCGTTTCATCCGCCAATCTCTGGTGGAGGCGGTGCAGAGATTGGCTAGTCTGGCGGCAAGGCTTGGCCAGGGATATTTCTTATGGGAAGCCATGCCGATTCCCCGTGAGATTCCCCACACCCCTGAAGAAGCCATCGAACTGATGCAAGAGGTCAACCAGGATGCAGCGGTGCCGGTTTATCTGTGTTTTGACCTGGGACACTGCAATTCCTTCGATTTCGACCGTCCCGGCGACCCGCATCAATGGTTGGAGAGGTTGTTGCCCTGGGTGAGAGTCGTCCACTTGCAACAAACGGACGGCATGGCCGATCACCACTGGCCGTTCACCGATGAATATAACCGCGTAGGCATCATCCAGCCCCAGCGGGTGGTGGAAATTGTAAAATCATCGCCGTTCCCTGAAGTGCCGATGTTCTTTGAGCTGGGTCATGCTTTCGACGTTCACGAACGGCAAATTATCGAGGATCATCAACGCAGCGTTGAGCATTGGAGCAAGTTTCTATAATCCTTGAGTACCGCTGCCACCCTGCGGCAGGCGCTGAGGTATTCCAGGAGCGAGGAGGTGACTTTGCCGCTTGATAAGAACAACAACCCAATCGTTGCTACCACATCCATTTGGTCCGAATCTGTCAGGAGGATTACTTGATGAAGGGAATGCATCGCGTCATTGTTCTGCTTGTCCTGGGGGCGCTGATCCTTTCAGCGTGCGCTCCTCAAACGATTGAGAAAGTGGTTACCCAGGAAATCGTCGTGACCCAGGAGGTGGAAAAAGTGGTCACGGTGGAAGTGCCAGTGGAGATGGAAAAACTGGTCACCCCAACACCAAAAGTCTTGACTGAGGATGAGATCGCTCAGCTTTGGAAGCAGTTTGAAGGCAAGGGGATCACCATCAACTTCCTCTCCGAGGATACTCCGCCGACGGCGGCGATCATCAATCACATCCAGGAGTTCGAGCAGCTCACCGGCATTAAAGTCAACATCACCCAGACCAATCTGGCTGATGTGACCACGAAAGTGCTCCTGGATTTCTCCGCCCAGGCTGGCGATATCCATGTCATCTACGCCGACCCCTTCGCCATTCTGGCGCCGATGTATGGCCATCTGATTGACCTGAACAAGTTCATCAACGATCCCACCCTGCACCCTGTGACGTTGGGGTTAGAGGACTTCGATCAGATGAACCTGATCGGTTCGGGTTATATGATCGACAAGACCCGCCTGCTGGCCATCCCCTACGACGCTCCCACTATGTTAATGGTCTATCGCACCGACATCTTCGAAAACGAGAATTACAAGAAGATGTTCATGGACGAAAAGGGTTATGATTGGACGCCCGGACCGAATATCACCTGGGAGCAGTATGCCGAAATTGCCGCCTGGATCAACCAGAAGATTGTCGAAGGTGTGATCACCGAGGCAAAATATGGCACTGGTCATCAAGCGCGACAGTACGATTCGCTGATGTGCGACTTCAGCAATGTCATGCTTGCTTACGGCGGCAACTACTTCCAGAACACCGACTTTGCTACCTGGGGCACCTCCACACCGGGTGGCGCCAGCCTGGACACGCCAGAAGTGATCAAGGCGGCAGAAGTCTATAAAGCCATCCTGGATCAAGCCGATCCCGGCAGCCTGAGCTGGGACTGGAACGGCATCGCTGAGGCATTTGCTGCCGGCGATATCGCTATGGCGCCCGAGTGGCATGAGTATGCTTCATTCTTCGAGGATACCACCCGCTCCAAAGTTGCTGGCAAGGTGAAATGGGCGCTCTTGCCCAGCGGGCCGGCCGGTTCGAAGAACCTGTGGGGCGGCACGGGCATCTCGATTAACGGCTACGCTTCCGAGGAGGAGCAACGCGCTGCCTGGTTGTTCATCCTGTGGGCTACCAGCCCCGAAGTGCAAAAGGAACTGCTGCTGGAAGGCTCTACCCCCACGCGTCTCTCTGTGTATGAGGATCCCGAGGTCATTCAGTGGACGCAGGAAAAGAAGCATCCGTTGCTGGATACCCTGCAGGTACTGAAGCAAGCCTGGACGCCGGAGCATATTGGCCTGGCTCAGGGCAAGATTGTCACCTGGATCCAGGTGGACGAGGCGATCTTCACCAATCTGTCGCAGATGTTGGTGGGTCAGAAGACGCCGGAGCAGGCGATGAAGGACGCCACCGAGCAGATCAACAAGATCAACAATTGGCCACCACCGGAGTGAGCCGACCGGCCTGGCTTGGACGTAGTTTATTCCGGTTCGTCCGGTTGAATCTGACCGGCATTCCGGATGTCACCGAGAAACGGCGCAGTCCTTGTTGAATCCCATCGGAGGGGCGCGGTAAACGGCTCTGATATCCAAATCGCTAGCAATCTTCCGCGCCCCTCCGATTTCGAGCTATCTCGCCTGGAGGATAGATCGGGTAGCTGATATCGGGAGGATTATGAATGAGGTCGGTTTCGTCTGAATCTTCCTCTGCCAATGAGTCCAGAGCCGGTTCCTGGATTGGCAGGAAATTGCGCGGCATCTCATTTGAGTTCTGGATGTTCTTGCCAGCTGTGATCGTCCTTCTGGCGATTACCGTCTATCCCACCCTTTACATGCTCTTAATGAGCACCATCGAATATTCAACCTTGCCTCAAATCCCATCGAAGTTTGTGGGCTTGAACAACTGGTTGGCGATGTTTGTTGATAGCGCGGTGTGGAAATCGTGGGTAACGACGGTGATTTACTATGTCGCTGCGCTGTCTTTGCAACTTTTTTTAGGCACCACAATTGCTCTGTTGATTGAACGAACGCCAGTCCTGCAGGACTTCCTTGCTACGGCTCTGCTCAGCCCGATGTTCCTGGCGCCGGTTCTGGTGGGTCTTTTGTGGCGCTTCCTGCTCCATGATAGCTACGGCCTGTACTCCTATTTATTGCGTGAGCTTGGCTTGCTTGGCAAGACCAGTTTGTTCGGCGATGTCCGAACTGCATTACCCACGGTGATCTTGATGGATACCTGGGAGTGGACGCCGCTGGTAATGATTGTCATCTTATCTGGTTTGCGCTCGTTGCCTACCGACATCCTGGAAGCAGCCCAGGTGGATGGCGCCACTTACTTTCAGCAACTGCGATTTATCACCCTGCCCTTGTTGAAACCAATCCTGATCGTCGCCCTGCTGATTCGCAGCATGGACTTGCTGCGATTCATTGACCACCTGATGGTGACAACCGCTGGCGGGCCTGCCGATGCCACCAAAATCCTGGCCATACGCATATATGAAAATGCCTTCCGTTTTTATAAGCTTGGTTATGCATCTGTGCTGGCCATTACTTTGTTGATCGTCATTATCATCCTCGGGCGCATGTTTATCAATGTGTTGGGGATCGAGAAGGAACAGGTGCAATATGAATAAGGGCAGGCGGCGCATCCCCCCACGCAAGTTGATAAGCACGACTCTGGTGCTGATTTTGGATCTGATCGTCGTTTTGTGGGTGCTCTTTCCGATTTATTGGATGTTTCTCTCAGCATTTAAACAGGAAGAGGGCATGTTCTCCATGCCACCCAAGTTTTTCTTTGTGCCGACCCTGTTTAATTACGTGCACCTGATAGAACGGGGCGTGTTTCTCTATTTCAAAAACAGTCTGGTCTCTTCGCTTTCGACGGTGGTTGTCGCTACCTTATTGGGAACGCTGGCGGGGTACGGCCTGGCGCGCGGCAGGTTCAGGCGCAAACAGCAGCTTGCCTGGTGGATCATCACCACCCGCATGGCGCCCATTGTAGCGGTTCTGTTGCCGCTTTTCCTCATCTTCCGTTCGCTTGGTTTGTTGAATAGCCTGGCTGGATTGGTGGTTGGTTTTACCCTGTTCTCCCTCCCCTTTGCCATCTGGATGATGATGGGCTTCTTCCAGGAAATCCCCAGGGAGATGGAGGAGGCTGCCTGGGTGGATGGAGCATCCAAGCTGCAATCCTTCTGGTACATCGCCTTGCCCATGGCCAAGCCGGGCTTGATAGCCACGGCAGTGCTCTGTTTCGTCTTTGCCTGGAATGATTATCTCTTTGCCACTGTGCTCACCTCGGGACAAACGCAAACGCTGCCGGTTGTCGCCGCGGCTCTGCAAACCATGCGCGGCATCCTGTGGGGTCAGGTGATGAGCATGGGCACACTGATTTTTATACCGGTATTGATTGTGGGGATCGCCATCCGTAAGTACCTGGTGAGAGGGCTCACGATGGGAGCCATAAAGTAAACGTCAATTCATAGCGAATTCCTGCATGGAGGTAACAATGAAAGCTGCGGTTTTTTATCATCCGCACGACGCCCGCATCGAGCAAAAACCCGAGCCGCGCCCGGCTGAGGGACAGGTTGTGGTGGAAGTGAATGTGTGTGGGGTTTGCGGCACAGACAAGCACATCTATGAAGGCAGCTACCCTGCCCGCTTTCCGGTTGTGCCTGGTCATGAGTTCTCTGGTGTGGTGGTAGATGTCGGACCAGGCGTCACCCGCTTCCAAAAAGGCGAGCGCGTCGCAATAGATCCGAACATCCCCTGCGGGATGTGCTACTATTGTCGCTCGGGCAGGCCGCATTATTGCGTGGATAACGTCACCATTGGTCAACACATTGACGGCGGCTATGCTCCTCTCTCCGTTGTTCCGGTTGCCAACGTCTATAAATTGCCTGAGAATCTCAGTTTGCTCGCCGGCGCCATGACCGAACCGGTTGCTTGTGCAGTGCATGGCATTGATCGCGCTCAAATCAAGCCCGGTTCGACGGTGGTGGTTTTAGGCGCTGGTCCGATGGGATTGATCCTGCTGCAACTTGCCCGGGCGGCTGGCGCCGGCAAGCTGATTGTCAGTGAGCCGCGCGAGAACCGGAGAAAGATGGCAGTTGAACTGGGCGCAGATATCGTCGTCGACCCGCGCTCGGACGATCTGGTCGAGATAGTCCGCCGGACAACCGAATACGGCGCTGAGTTGGTCATCGAAGCTGCCGGTGTGGCTGCCACCGCTCAACAAGCGTTGGATCTGGTTCAGCCAACGGGCACAGTCCTGGTCTTTGGCGCCTGTGACCCGAAGGATGAGATAATCATCCACCCCTACCAGATTTACCGCAACGAGTGGTCCATCATCGGCGCTTTTGTCCTGCCCTATACGATGGAACGCTCGATGAAGCTCATTGCTTCGGGCAAAGTGAAGGTCGAGCCGCTCTTCTCCCACCGCTTGCCAATCGAAGGGGTGCACCAGGCAATGGATTTGATGGGCAGCGGAGAGGCGATCAAGATTCTCATCGATCCCAAAGCATAGTGCGATTTCCTGGCGTGGGCATAATGGGTGGCAGGCGGGGCGGCTGCTCCGCCTGCCAGGATATCTGCGTCTGTATTATGAGGAAGTTCTTATGAAGATGATGCAAGCGGTGATTTGGGACGGGAGTGAGTACCCGCAGTCGGTCAGCTTTGGGGAGTTTCCCGTTCCCCACGTTGATTGGGCATGGGTATTGGTGCGCAATCTGGCGGCTGGTATCTGCGGTTCTGATCTACACCTGCTTCTCGGGCGCACCCGTCACACCATTCCCGATGCTAACCTGCCGGCGGTTCTTGGACACGAAAATGCTGGTGTGGTCGCGGCGGTGGGGGAGGATGTGACCGGTTTCAGCCCTGGCGAGCGGGTGGCTATCGAACCTTTGCATGGTTGCATCGAGTTCGGCAAAAGCTGCCCGATGTGTCGCCAGGGGAAGTATCATCTCTGCCTGCATGGTTTGACCCACGTGGGCATCCCCGCCGTACGGATGATTCCCGGCGGCTACGGCGAATATTCGGTAGCCCATGCCTCACGGGTGTATAAAATCCCCTTGTCAGTCAGCCTGGAAGAGGCGGCGTTGCTGGATGTGCTGGCGGTAGCTGTGCATGCAGTCAACCTGGCTCGACCGCGCCTGGGCGACGTTGCCCTGGTCTATGGATGCGGGGTTGTCGGGTTGGATGTCATTCAGTGCCTGGTGGCGAATGGCGTACGGCAAGTGATTGCCGTCGCCAGGTATGACTTCCAGGCAGAGGCGGCGCGGGAGCTCGGCGCAACCAGGGTCATCCTCAGCGGTGGGGATGAGGATCTCTTTGGGGAGGTCATGCGCTTGACCCAGGGCATCGGCGCGGATCTGGTCTTCGAGTGCGTTGGCGGCACCGGAGATACCCTGAATCAATGCAGCGCGCTGTGCGCTTCAGGCGGCTGCCTGGTGATGATCGGCGAATTCAGCGGTCAGATACCGGTGGATTTGCTTCTCTTGCAATCGAAAGAGATCAACCTCATCGCTTCGAACAGCTATGCCACGGCAGGCGCACGCCGCGAGTTCCAGATCGCTCTCGACTTGCTCGCCGATGGTCGGGTGAATCATCGGCGCTTGATCACCCACCGCTTTGCTCCGTGTGAGTATCGCCAGGCGATCGACGCCGCGATGGATAAGGCGCGCCATAAACTGCTCAAAGCCTTGTTCGTGCGCGATTGATTGCCAACAGGTGTTGCTGGCGCGCTGTCTTATCTGCTTGTTGCTGGCAGTATGAGTTGATACCTGTATTATTCGCATAGATAAACCATTTATTTGTTGGAGGTCTGATGAGAAAAGAAGCAGAAATCGCCATCCGAGCTGCACGCCAGGCAGGCGATCTGCTCTACCAAAATATCCATCGGGTTCACCAGGTTCATCATAAGGGCGCAACCAATCTGGTCAGCGAGATGGATCATCAGGCGGAGGCGTTAATTCTCCATACACTCGCCGCTGCATTTCCGCTCGATGGCTTCCTTACCGAGGAATCACCCCAGGTTGCGGGCGATGGTCAGCGTTTGTGGGTGATTGACCCCCTCGACGGTACTACCAATTACATCCATGCGTACCCAATGTTTTGCGTTTCCATCGCTCTGGTTGAGAGCGGCGAGATCACCCTTGGCGTGGTGTACAACCCGATATTATATGAGTGATTCTTTGCCCAAAAAGGCGCGGGAGCGACGTTAAATGGCCGTTCGATCCATGTATCGGCTACCTCCCGGCTGAAGGATTCGCTGATCAGCACCGGTTTTCCTTACGATGCCTGGATTACCACACGTGACAACCTGGCTGAATTCAACCGCTTTCTCAAGCGGGTGGTTTCGGTGCGCGTCGACGGCGCAGCCGCTCTGGACCTTTGCTACGTAGCTATGGGGCGGATGGAGGCGTATTGGGATCCCGATTTAGAGCCCTGGGATATGGCCGCCGGAGCTCTCATCATTCAGGAGGCTGGCGGAATGGCAACAGGCATCTATGGAGAGCCGCTTGAGATTAGCCAGCGTAATATACTGGGAAGCAACGGCTTGATTCACGCTGAAATGCTGGCGGTTTTGCGGGAAATAGCCCCAGACGGAATGACAAATCGGTCTACGTCGTCCACTCGTCATGGATGACGCCGAGGACATACCAGGTGCCGTCCAGGTTTTGCAGCGCCAGGCGCAGCGACTGCCAGTCCATGCCGCCATATTGCGGATCGCGGCGCCAGGTAAAACTCGATGATCACAGCATCGGGGTAAAATTCCCGGCTGTTGTCCAGGGTGTTGCCCAAACCGATGCGCCGATTGAAGCTGATCGCATCGGCGGCGGCGAAATCGCCGCGGTAAACGAAGCGGTCGTGGTAAGCCGGGTAGTCCATCACAATCGGCTCGCCGGAGCCATCGAAGGTACCCCAGGTATAAACCGTCGCTTCAGCGCCCAATCCACGAATCTGCTGCGGCAGGAAGACCAGGTCTTCGGCGCGCACAAAAGCATACGGTGAAAAGCGCACCCCCCGGGTTGGGTGCGCCAGGGCGGCAAAGGCGGCCATATCCCTGTCGCGCAGCAGCTCGACCGCGCGTTGCGCCGTT
>FWPU01005692.1_pt1 | contig 26401 bp, 23 predicted proteins | sample 2228361 | NCBI WGS metagenome assembly FWPU01 (sample SAMEA103939777, study PRJEB20133) | metagenome
AAGGATTTCCTGACATGGCACGACAAACCATTCCGAAAGACGCATGACCTTCGTGACCTGGGCGAGCAGTGCGCACAGATCGATCCAGGTATTGAGAAGAATCTCGAATGCAGCTACTACCTGACTGAATACGCCTGGAGATTTAGATACCCGGGCGGCGGCACGGGACCCGCACTCGAGGAGGCGCAGACCGCCCTTATGGTTGCCCGTGAGGTCGTCGAGTTCATCGTTCAACAGGTGGCTCCTGAGTTGCGCCCTTGAGGCGGCGCGTTGAACCTACACGCTGGGCGTTGGTGTTCCACGAAAACGGGCCGGCAGCGGTGTGGTAACGCGACGGGATTGCGGGCCGTCCCACAGAGGCAGACGATATGTTGCGCCGATGGTTTTTTGCCGGGATTCTGCCGATGGCGGCAACGGCGCAGTCGCGCATCGACCGCGAGGAGGTGTGGCGGCAGTACGTGGAGTGGAGCACGGGCCGCCGGGCGCGCAGCATTCTCCCTCACTATGACTACCGCGACAAGCTGATCGCCGACGGCTTGCCGATGGCACAGGTCGAACGGCAAGTGGCGATCATTCAGAACCGGCTGCTGCACAGTCCCGAAGCGTGGCGGGCATGGTTCAACCGGCTGCATGAAACCGGTGAGGCGGTGTTCGAGAGGCGGCCGAACGCATTCCTGGCGGAGGCGGTTGATGGGGTTCCGGCGGGCCAGGCGCTGGACGTGGCCATGGGGGAAGGCCGCAACGCGGTCTTTTTGGCCAAACGCGGCTGGGAGGTGACGGGGTTCGATATCTCCGACATCGGGCTGGCGGTAGCGCGGGCGGCGGCAGCCAAGGCGGGCGTTCGCATGCGCACGATACAAAGCTCGCACAGCGCGTTCGATTTCGGCCGGGAGCGGTGGGATCTGATCGTTCTGCTCTATGCCTTTGCGCCGGCGGCCGAGCCGAGGTTCGCCGCGCGGCTGGTGAATGCACTCCGCCCGGGCGGGCGGCTGGTGTTCGAGCATCTGCTCGACACCGGCACGGTGAAGCCTCCGGCCGGCGCGGAAAGGCTCGGCATGCCCCGCCCGGGGCAGTTGACACAGGTGTTCGGGGGACTCGACATCCTGCGGCACGAAGTGGTGCGAGCCGTGCCGGACTGGGGGCCGTTCGAGCCCGTTCCCATGGTGCGTCTGCTGGCTCGGAAGCGGGGCCGCGAGCGCTAAGCAGTGGCTGTATCCTTGGGAAAGACCTTGGATCGGAGCCGGATTCTCGCTGCCCTGCGCGAAAGGATTGTTGCCTATGCGGCATCCCGTTTCCAGAGAGACGTGGCCGAAGATCTGGCGCAGGAGGTCCTGGTGGTCCTCGAAGAGAAATATCCGGAAGTGGACGCCGCTGAGGAGCTCGTGCCCCTGAGCTTTCAAATCCTGCGTTTCAAGATGCGGGCGTCCGCCCGGAAGTCGGCGCGCCGGGGAGAATATAGGCTGGTGGCGGTGGAGGACTTGCCACTGGCCGATCCGGATCAGAATCCGGAGGCGGAGGCCGAGCGGCGGCAAATGCAGGAGCGGCTGAAACGGGCGGTGGGGCAACTGGAGGGCCGGTGCCGCGAGCTGTTCCGGCTGAAACTCCAGGGCAAGACGTTCGCTGAGATCCAGCGCGTTCTCGGAGCCAAGTCGCTCAACACGGTCTACACGTGGGACTTGCGCTGCCGGAAGCAGTTGCTGAAGTTGATGGGCGGCCGCTGGGAGGCGGGCTCGTGAAACGGGAAGCCATACGCAAGCTGCTCGGAGGATACGCCACCGGCACGCTCACCGAGCAAGAGCGCAAGGCGCTGTTTGCCGCCGCGCTTGAAGATCAGCGCCTGTTCGACGCGCTGGCCGATGAAGAAGCTTTGCGGGAGCTGCTCCGGGACGAGGGCTTTCGCCGGGAGCTGGCGGCCTCGCTCGAGGAAAGGCGCCCGGGCCTGATCGAGCGGATGGCGGGGCGGTGGCGGCGGCCGCTGCCGCTGGCGGTCGCCGGGGGGCTGGCGGCGGTGGTGCTGGCCGTGGTGATCGTGCGGCAAGCCTACCGTCCGCCGGAGCCGGTGGCCGAGATCGCCATGGCGCGGAAGGTCGAGCCGAAGGCGGCAGAAGCCCCGGCGGCGCCGCAGGCCGTTTCCGAACCCGAAGTTGGAGCGGCGCGCGAGCAAGCGCCGCCGAAGCGAGTTGCGGCGCCCACTGCTGAGGCGAGTGAGGAGCGCCGCGAAAAGGATGAAATGGCGGCGCGGTCGGAGAAAGCGGAATCGCCTGCGGAGCGGCAAGAGCTTCCATCGGCCGCGCCCGCCGAGGCTGTTCCGGCCGCTCCGGAGGCGGCAGCGGCGCAGGCGCTGGTGGGCGAGCGGGCAGACATCGCAGCGAGGCCACGGGCGAGCGCCCCGCGCGACATCGGCCTGAAGACGGCCGCCTCCGGCCGGGCCGTGCTTCAGAGCGAGGGAGCCGGGGCTCTGACCGTCCGTGTGGAACGCCGGCGGGCTGAGGGCGCCTTCGAAGCAGTCAGTCCGGAGCAGCCGCTGGAGAGAACCGACAGTGCGCGGCTGGTTGTGCGGGCGGCTTCGAGCGGGCAGCTTTATGTATTTGAGCTGGCGCCGTCCGGACGCCGCCGGCTGCTCTTCACAAGCCCTGTGGCCGAGGGCGGTGAATCTACGATTCCGGTGGCGCCCCCCGCTGAAGCGGGTCCGGGAAGGCTGCTCATCGTGCTCTCGGCCACGCCGCTGCCCGCCTCGTCGCTGGAGGCGGCCGGGAAAGCCGGTGCGGGGCCGGCCGCTTCCTCGCGAGAGCTCGTCCTCACCTGGCGCTGAAAACGGCGCCCGCATCTTTGCCTGAAAGGAACTCCTGCCTGGCGGCATTACGTGATCGACAACGCTGCTCAAACGAGCGCGCAAGGAGAGATCACAATGCAACAAAACGAAACGAAAACCAAATTCAGAAGGTCCACGCTGCTGGGCCTTGGCGCGGCATTGGCGCTGGCCGGTTCCTTCGCGGACCGCCCCGGCCAGGCGGCCATGGCGGGAACCGTGGAGCCGGGGCGGCTGCAAGAGATTACCCAGGGCTCGCTGGTGAGCCTCGATATTGACGGCAAGCCGGCGGCCGAATGCCCGCTGAAGCACACCGACGTCAACGCTGAAATCAGCGGCTTCCTGGCCCGCGTCACGGTCATGCAGGAGTTCCTCAATAATCTCCCCGGGAAGATTGAAGCTGTCTACGTGTTTCCCTTGCCGCAGCGGGCGGCCGTAGACGACATGACGATGATCATCGGCGACCGCACGGTCAAAGGGAAGATCAAGCGCCGGGAGGAAGCCCACGCGATTTACGAGCAGGCCAAAGCGCGGGGGCATTTGGCTTCGTTGCTGGATCAGGAGCGGCCGAACATCTTCGTACAGTCGGTGGCTAACATCCCGGCGGGAGCCGCTGTCAAAGTGGTGATCAGCTACGTCGAGACATTGAAGTACGAGGAAGGCGCTTACGAGTTTTCCTTCCCGATGGTGGTGGGACCGCGTTACATTCCCGGCTCGCCGGTGGGGCGATCCGGCGGCGGTTGGGCTCCCGACACGGACCAAGTGCCGGACGCCTCGCGGATCACACCGCCGGTGGCGCGTCCGGGCACGCGGGCCGGGCACGATATATCGCTCCGGGTGTCGCTGGACGCCGGCGTTCCCGTAGACCGGATCGCATCGAAGACGCACGAGGTCGATGTCCAGCGCCGCGGCCGGTCCGGGGCCGAGATCCGCTTGCGGCAGAAGGCAGTGCTCCCCAACAAAGATTTCGTCCTCCACTATGACGTCGCCGGGGCGCGGATGGAAGACGCGGTGCTGGCACACCACGGCACGCGGGGCGGCTTCTTCACGCTCATTCTTCAGCCGCCCGAGCGGGTGACGGCTGAAGACGTCACCCCCAAGGAGCTGGTCTTCGTGCTAGACACTTCCGGATCGATGTCCGGCTTTCCGATTGAAAAGGCTAAGGAAGTCATCGCCCTGGCCCTGAACGGCCTCTACCCGCGGGATACGTTCAACGTGATCACCTTCGCCGGCGATACGCATCTGTTTTTCCCGGAGCCGGTGCCGGCGACGACGGAAAACATCAACAAGGCGCAGGAATTCCTGAAGTCGCGCCGGGGCGGCGGCGGCACGGAGATGCTGAAAGCCATCCGCGCCGCCCTGGAACCCAGCGACAGCCAGGAGCATGTGCGCATCGTCTGCTTCCTCACTGACGGCTTTGTGGGCAACGACATGGCCATCATCGGCGAGATCCAGAAGCATCCCAACGCGCGAGTGTTCTCGTTCGGCATCGGCAGCTCGGTCAACCGCTTTCTGCTGGACAAGATGGCGGAGGCGGGGCGGGGAGAGGTCGAATATGTCGGCTTGAATGACGATGGCTCGGCGGCCGCCCGCCGCTTCCACGAGCGGGTGCGCAACCCGCTGCTGACCGACATCACGATCGACTGGCAGGGGCTGCCGGTGACCGAGGTCTACCCCCGGCGGATTCCAGACCTGTTCAGCGCCAAGCCGGTGGTCATTTCGGGGCGGTACACGCAGCCGGCCAGAGGGAGCATCCGGCTCCGCGGGAAGATGTCGGGGCGCGAAACCGTGCGCACTGTGCCGATCGTCTTCCCGGCCGATGCGCCGGAGCACGACGTTCTGGCGGCGCTGTGGGCGCGGCACAAGGTCGATGACCTCATGTCGGGGGATTGGAGCGGGATCCAGCGGGGGAATGTGCGGCCGGAGATCCGCGAGGCGATCACGCAGCTCGGCCTCGCGTATCGGCTGATGACGCAATTCACCTCGTTCGTCGCGGTCGAGGAAACCATCGTTACGGAGGGCGGTGTGCCCCGGCGCATCGAGGTGCCGGTGGAGATGCCCGAAGGCGTCAGCTATGAGGGCCTATTCGGCGGAGAAGCGCGGGAACCGGCTGTGGGGAAGTTGGCAGCCCGGCCGATGGCGCAGTATGCAGCCCTGCCTCCGCAATCGGTCGCGGCGCCCGGCGCCGGCGGCCGGCACGCGCGCGATGCGGCGACAGCCGAGCCCGAGCGCAGGGAACCTGCGCGTGCCGGCGCAAAGTTGCATCCGGATCTGGCGGCCCTGGCCGCGGGGCGTGCAGTGGCCGGACTGCGGACCATCGACGGCACGGTCGAAGTCGAGATCTGGCTGGCTGAGGCCACGCCGGAAGCTTTGGCCGAACTGAAGAAGCTCGGCTTCGAGCCGACCGCACCGGCGCGGATCACGAAGGTGGTGATCGGGCGAATCTCGGTGGAGCGTCTCAGGGAGGCGGCGCGGCTCAGCGCGGTGCGCTACATTACGCCGTACCGGGGACGCTAAGAGGCCGCTGAGAAAGGCTTGCGGGCAGCAGGCTCGACGCAAGCGGAGGGTTACGCCACGCAAACAGCCTGTTTCCACCGAGCGGCGCGGGGCGGAGGGTCACTCGCTGTTCGCCCCGCGCCCGCGAGCCACTTCACGAATGTCGAGGATTTTCGACGTGACGATGGGCCGCGGGAAGTCGGGGTGCTGAAATTCGAGGTGCATGCCGCGGCCGAGGAAGGCCGCTTTCAGCATCGAGCCGCCCCAATTCGATCCGTGAATCCGCACCAGCACCGGCTCTGGACAGAACTTCGGATGGCCGGAGATCAGGGCCAGGCCGCCGCCCCGAACAACGAGCGTGTAAAAGCGGTTCTGGGTTTCGACCTCGAGAATGGCTCCCTCGGGCAGGTCCCGCAAGTAGACCCCGCCTTCGATCTCGGAGCGGATGATGTTTCGGTTCACTGCGTCGCCGAGGTGCGGGTTGGGGACGAAGTGCGCCGTCGTTTCGATGCGGAACCTCACGGTCCTGTCCCCGCCCATTGTAGTACAGCCGGGAGAAACTCAGCTCCGGCGGAGCGCCTGCTCGAGTTCATCGAGCAGGGCGAGCATGCGCGGCGCGGCCTGGGGATCGCCGCCGAATCGGAGCCTGTTGTAAGCGGCGGTCAGACTATCGACTACCGGCGCGAGGCGCGGCGAGGTAATCGTACGCGTGAATTCGACCGGGGTGAGCCAGGGCGGCTTCTCGATGCCGTGGCGGCGCAGCAGATCGAGCGCGCGGGTATAGAGCCGTGTTGCGTCGGAGCATAGGGCCTCGCCCCGCTGCATTCGCAGCGCCTGCTGCCGCGCTTCCCACCACCGCCGCAGGCTCCGGGAGCCCGGGACGAGCACCACGGTCAGAAACAGCACTGCGACCGCGGCGGGGCCGTAGCGGCGCGCCCAGGGGCCGGCACTTTCCTTGATCCACCGCCATGCGGCCGATGGGTGAGACAACCAGTCGAAAGAGAAGTTCCGGCCCGACCTCTCCACCCGCGCCGCCAGCGTGAGCTGGCGGTCGAGATCATAGTTCAGCACCCACTCTTGCCAGAAAGTTTCCGCCGCATCCAGCACCAGCCCCAGGCGGGACCACAGGCCCAGGGCGGGCGGCGAGGGATCGGGCGGCGTCGGGTCGAACGTTGTCCATCCGGTTTCAGGCAGCCACGCCTCGACCCAGCTATGGGCGTCGGAGGCGCGGATGACCCACCAGCCGGTGAGAGGATTGAAGACTCCGCTTTGAAACCCCGTGACGACGCGGGAGGGTATCCCGACGGCCCGGAGCATGACGGCCATGGCGGAGGCGAAGTATTCGCAGTGCCCCCGGCGGCGTTCGAACAGGAAATGGGCGATGGGGTCAGGAGGGGGCCGGCGAGGCAATTCGATCGTGTAGCCGTAGCGCGTCCGCAGGTGTTGCTCGATCGCCAGGGCCTTGCCAACGGACGATCCATAGCCGCGGCTCACCTGCCAGGCCAACTCTGCGATGCGCGGGTCGACAGGCGGCATGCGGAGGTACAGCTCCCGTTCGCCGGGCGTCAGCGGCGCCACAGCGGGATCCTTGTCCCGGGCCGTTTCTTCGAGGAAAGCGTAAACGCCGTAGCGCACAGTCGCGGAGGCGCGATAGGCGTCGCGAAAGCTGCCAGTGGCGGTGCGAATCAGAAAGGGGGACCGGATGCGGATGAACTCGGGCCGGCCGGCAATGAACAGGACGTCGGACGCAATGGACTTCAACTGGACCTCGTAATCGAGGCGCTCGCCCAGACGCCGGCGCTGGTCGTCGTCGGCCAGCCGGAGTAGAGTTTGCTCCACCCGGAGCAGCTGTCCGCCTTCGCGGGAGTTGAACCAGCGGCGGCCGTCGAATTCCGCCAGGGCCATGCCGCGCCACTTCAGGTGCAGCGGCCTCTCGAGTTCCGGAATGCGCACGTGCATCAGCACCGCGCTCTGCTGTTTGACCTCGCCAATTTGTCCTAGGGTGACCTCATCGGAAAAGCCCGTGAGGTGATACCGCTCCGGCACCAAGTGCTGGAAGGCGGCGCGGGCGGTGCGCGGCAAAAAGAAGAACAGGCCGGCCGTGATCGCCAGAATCCCCACGGTGACGCAAGCCGCCACGCCTGCCAGGCGGATCTGGACCGCCGCTTGCGAACGCCGGGCGACGGCGCCGGCGCGGCCGATCGAGCGACGGATCTCCCAACTGGCAAACGTGGCCACGGCGAAGACGAGGAACAGCGCCAGGAACCCGAAGAAGTTGATCCGGGACGAAAGCAGAGAGGCGGCGAGCAGCTCGAGAAAGGCGATGACCACGAGGAAGACGTAATCGCGCTCCTGGGCGCCGCTGAGGATTTTCATCACCGCCAGGAAGAGGATCAGGTGCACCGTGGCGGTGAGGAAATCATCGGAGAGGTACAGGTAATCCAGCGCGTAGAAACCCAGGTAGGCGACCGTCAGCGCCGTGATCCACGGCTCGGGCAGCCGCAGGCGGATCCAACCGGCTTCGCTGAAGGTCCGCGCAAGGATGGCCGCGCCGACGGCGGCGGCCGAGATGATGTCCAGGTAACCGGAGCCTGCCACGGCCAGGTACCCGCTGGCGACCAGTCCCAGGACCGAGAAGCGGAAGAAGCGTTCCACCGGCGCAGTGCCGTTCGCCCGAGGGACGGGGGCGGAAGCGCTCATAGTTTCATTCTACCGGGCGGCCTGCGAATGGACTGGCGGCCAAAGGTCGCCGCGGCCAACGGCGGGGCGTGCGCGCGGTGGGGTGGCAGGCCGGCGCGATCCTTACAAGTGGGGTGGCAGGTTGACTGGCGCCGGCACCCAATGTCAGCGGCACCCGAACCGGGTGGAGGAGTGAAGCAAGCGCGGCGTGGCCGGACACAGCCCGGAGAGGTTGTGCCGCTGGGATGGGAGTACTGACCGAACGCGCCAGCCGACGCCGTCACTGCGCGCCCCGGTTGGCTAGCGCGGCCTCGAGTCCCTGGGCGGCCGCGGTGAGCTCCGCGTGGGCGGCGCCGTCGCTCTGGATGAGGAAGAACCATCTTCCTTTGTAGGACGCCATGCGGCCCGGCTCCGGGCGCCACCGTTGCATCAGCTCGAATGCGGAGGGGGCGGAGCGCATCCGATAGAACTCAACTGTCAGCGGCAGCGGCCCGTCGTAGCGGCCTCGCAGCGCGGTTTCCAACCCCAACCGGCGGACCTCTTCGGGAGCCTGTTCGGGAGGAATCGCTTCGGAAGACGCAAGCTGCCAGCCCCCGGCGATGGCCGCGGGCGGAGTCCATGGGAGGCCTTGCTCGCCGGGGCCGCAGGCCGCCGCGAAAAGCGCCGCCGAAAGCCAAATTTTTCGGGCCATGTGTCAGCTTTCCTATGCTAAAACGAATTGGAGTGGACTTATCCCTGTTTCACGACTCTCCCTCTTCGGAACCCTCCTATTCCAGGTTTGAAAACGACAGGGTGCTTTCGCGGCTGCACGCGCTGGACAGCCTGGCGCGGCGAAAGGGCCCGGAGGCGCTGGACCCGCAAAAGGACCGGCTGGTCCGCATCGGCATGGAACTGGACGCTGCCGGCCGCGTTCGCCGGAGCGGCTACGGCGTTTTCAATCTGAGCTGGCAAACCCAGGAGCATCCGGAGTGGCCCGGGCTGGTTCTGCGGGAACTCGAGGAGATCCACAGCCGGATCAAGCAAGCGCACCGGACGCGGCTGCGCTTCCTGATTTGGGCGGGCGTGGGCGGTGCGGCGGAAGACAAGGCCATGTACAGCGCGGTGGGCCTGCTGAGCCGGAGTCCCCGCTGCTACGTGCTGGACTCGACCGACCCGGCCAAGCTGAAGGCGATTTTGGACGACATGCAGCGGCGCTCGGGCCTGCGGCTGGCCGACGTGCTGCGGGGCACGCTGGTGGCCGGCATGGCGATGGGGATGACCTCCTACGAGCCGGTGCTCAACCTGGAAAAGCTGGCGGCGCTGTACGAGCGGCACAAGATCGACAACAGCGCCAATTTCATCTGCCTGGCCCTGCGCGGCTCGCTGCTGGACCGCTTCGCATCCGAGCGCGGCTTCCGGCGGGTGGAGCTGCAACTGGACAACCGCGACGCCACCGCCGGCCGCCACAGCGCTCCGCTGACGCGCGGCAGCCTTTATCCGCTGGGCCTGTGTAAGGTGGATCTGCGGACGTGGTGCGATGGGGCGTTCCTCACCGATCGCCAGATTCACACCGCCTGGCGGCTGGCGGCATTCCTGCACACGCAAGGCGAGGCCGGCCGCGACAAAGTGACCCTGGTGTTGCCGAAGCCATGGGCCGGCATCGGCCTGTGGACCAAGCAGAATTTTGAAGAGAGCTTGGGGAAAAGCGAAGCGCTGGGCATCAAGATCGTTCTGGAGGACCGGATCAAGCTGGCCAACTACCGCTCGCCGAAAGACCCATTGCAGGACCGGTCCTTCCTGGCGGTCAAGTGGAAGGGGCTGCGCACCGCCGGTCCCGACAAGATCGCCCTGTTGCGCCGTTCCGGCTACCCGCTCGCGGTGCTGACAATGCCGCGCGCGGCGCCGCTGTCGGCCTACATGCAATTCGTGCACTACACGGTTTTCGGGCTGGCGTATCTGTGGGACATGAACTTCGTCACGCAACCGTCGGTGGAATCATACAAATCGATCGCCCACCGCTTGTACGAGGAGTCGCAGGCGGCCGGCGGCATCGAGCATTGCGCGGAGTGGCAGCGGATGATGGCATCGCCGCACCGGGCGCGTCACCGCGGCTGTCTGACGTTGCATTACGACCGGCTGAACCTGGAAATCGACGGCGGCCGGCTGGATGCCCCGACGCTGTACGCGCTGATCGTGAAGACGCTGGCGGAAAGCAGGAGCATCGAATACGCCGAGCTGACCTTCTTCGGCGACACCCGCTACTCACGGCGCGGGCGCGCGGCGCTGAAGGTGTTGAACCGGTCAGCGGAGATGCTGTTTCGCGCCCGGCTGAAAATGCCGGTGGATGTGTACGAAGGACCGGCAGTGAATCACTCCTATCACGAGATGATCATCGGCCACGGCCGCTGCCTGTCGACGATCCTGCTGCCGGAGAAGAGCGAGCGCATCCCGGCGGCGGGTTACACGGCCCAGTATCACGTGGCGCAGTTCTTGGCGACGCGGATGGCGCTGGCCGAGCGCGGGCGACCGGTCGTCGCCATCACGCTCCGGGACCTGGAAGAGCCCACGCTGGTGTCGCTGGAGGATTTTTTCCGCCAAGCCGCGGTGGCCATGCGCAGCCTCAAACTCTGAGAAGATAGAGACGGCATCTGGCATGGCGAAGATCAAGCCCGCACGCGGGAAGAAGAAGGAAAAATCGAGTCTCGGCGCGATCCCGTGCCTGCTGCTGCTGGTTTCGGGCATGGCCCTGCTCACGCTCCTCTTTTATGCGATCTTGAAGTCGGCAAGCTGATGAGGATTGACAACCGCAAGCCGGACCAGTTGCGGGAGGTCAAGCTGGTCACCGGATACCTGGCGACCGCCGAAGGCTCGGCGCTGATCGAGCTGGGCAACACGCGGGTGTTGTGCGCGGCGTCGTTGGAAGAGACGGTTCCGCAGTTCCTGCGGGGCTCGGGCAGGGGCTGGGTGACGGCCGAGTACTCGATGCTGCCGCGCGCCACCGCTACGCGGACGCCGCGCGAAGTCAACCGCGGCCGGCCGTCGGGACGGACCCTGGAAATCCAGCGTCTGGTGGGGCGTTCGCTGCGCAGCGTGGTGAACCTGGAAGCCCTGGGCGAGCGCACGATCATCCTGGACTGCGACGTGCTTCAGGCTGACGGCGGCACGCGGACGGCGGCGATTACAGGCGCTTACATCGCTCTGGCGATCGCGCTGCGGCGGCTGCTGGAGTTCCAGATCATCGAGGCGAATCCGATTCGGGACGCGGTGGCCGCGGTGAGCGTGGGGCTGGTCGACGGCGAGGTGTTGCTCGATCTGTCCTACGACGAAGACGCGCGCGCCGAAGTGGACATGAATGTCGTCATGACCGCCCGTGGCCAGTTCGTGGAGTTGCAGGCGACGGCGGAGAAGACGCCCTTCGAGGACAAGGATCTTCAGTGTATGCTCGAGCTGGCGCGCAATGGGATCGGCGCTCTGTTCGAGGTTCAGAAAGAGGCCCTGGAGAAGGCTTGACGCTCTACTGCGGCACGACGAATGCAGGGAAGCTGCGCGAGTTCCGTCTGGCGGTCGAGCGTTTCGGCGAGGGCCGGTTCTCCGTCGAAGTGGTGCCCGGCATCGAGCGGATTCCGCCCTGCCCGGAGGCCGGCGACACCTTCGAGGAGAACGCCACGGCTAAGGCGCTTTACTACAGCGGCTGGGCGCCGGGTCCGGTGTTCGCCGACGATTCCGGCCTGGCTGTGGACGCACTCAACGGCGCTCCGGGCGTGCGCTCGGCCCGCTTCGCCGGATCTGAGGCGACCGACGAGGAGAACAACCGGCTGCTGCTGGAGAGGATGCGGGGTGTCCGGGACCGCGCGGCCCGGTTCGTCTGCGTGGTGGCCCTGGCCGAGCGCGGCCGTCTGCTCGGCGCCTATCGCGGCGTGGTGGAAGGTCTGCTGACGGAGGAGCCGCGCGGGGCTGACGGCTTCGGCTACGACCCTCTGTTCTACTACCCGCCGTTTGGCTGCACGCTGGCGGAAGCCGGCCTGGAGCGCAAACTCGAAGTCAGTCACCGCGGGCAGGCCATGGCCCGGATGCTGGCGGATCTGAAGGCGCGCGCCGGGCGGCGTTAAAGTTCCCGAGGAAGGCTTCGATGGTAAGACGTCGCGCTCGCGGCCGTGAGGTCGCGCTTGCTCACCCTGGTGACGACATTGCTACCGGCGGGAGCGCTCGGAGCCACCCTGGGGCGAATGGCGCCCGGCTTCGGGGTGCAGGGATCCGAGTTCGGCCCCCGCCTGAACCGGCAGAGCCTCGAGCGGCTCTGCGCTGAGCGCAGGCTCGAAGGGGGGCTGTTCTGCCGGTCGGCTGAGGACGGTTGCGGGCCTCTCAAGATTTCCCGCGTCCGGCCGATAGGGCGGGAGAGAGCCGCGTGCCTGATGGCGCTTGCACAGGAGACGTATAGCTTCTTGGGTATGCCGGCGGTGATCGCCAGCGCCCCGATGCGGAGGCTGCTCAGGTTGGTGCGCAGAGCGGCGCTGTCCGACGCCTCGGTGCTGATCACGGGAGAGAGCGGCACGGGCAAGGAACTGATCGCCCGGGCTCTGCATCATTACTCGGCACGCGCCAGCCGGCCTTGGATCGATGTTTGCTGCGCCGCGCTGCCGGAGCACCTCATCGAGAGTGAGCTGTTCGGCCACGAAAAGGGCGCCTTTAGTGGGGCCGACACGGCCAAGCCGGGCCTGTTCGAGCTGGCCGAGGGGGGAACGCTGTTTCTGGACGAGGTTGGGGAACTCGAGCCGCGCATGCAAGCCAAGCTGCTCCGCGTCTTGGACGGAGCGGGCTACTACCGTCTGGGCGGGGTTCGCAAAGTCACGGTGAACGTTCGGGTTCTGGCGGCGACGAACCGGAGATTGGACGGAGGCCACGGGAGCACGGGTTTCCGTGCGGACCTCTATCACCGGCTCGCCCAAGTGCACCTGGAGGTGCCTCCGTTACGGGCCCGGAGGGAGGATATAGGGCCCTTGGCCGAGCACTTCCTGTGGGAATACAGTTCGCAGTTGAAGCTGAGTCCGGAGGCGCGCAGAGCCCTGGAATCCTATACTTGGCCGGGAAATGTCCGTGAGTTGCGGAACGTAGTGCTCAAGGCGGCACTGTCGGCCGCCGATGCGGAGATTCGCGAAGGCGACCTGCCGGAGGCGGTGCTGGGTGCGGCGGGCGACGGCGGCAGTTCGGTCGCCTGGGATGGGGAGGCGGACTTGAACCTGCAAAGCGCCGAGCGCCGACTGATTCAGCGCGCGCTGGAATCCACAGACGGCCGGAAACAGCGGGCGGCCGATCTGCTGGGGATCTCGCTGCGGACCTTAAGCCGGAAGCTGAAAAGCTACGGGGCCGTTGCCGGCTCGCCGGGCCCGTCGCGGAAGGGGGGCCGATGAGCCAACCGCCGGGGGGCGAGCGCCGCAAATGGCCGCGGAGGCCGGTACACGGCCCGATCGAGCTGATCCCAGACGATCCGGTCCAGGAGGGCTTCGTTGGGGAGTTGATCGACCTCAGCGAGGGCGGCTTTCGTGCCTCCCACCGGAACGCAACGTTGCGGGCCGGGGCCGAAGTACGTTTCCGTCACGCGGGCGGCGCGGGCACCGCCCGCGCGGTTTGGGTCCGAGTGCTGCCGCAACATGTCGAGACGGGCTTTGTGGTGGTCAGTGGCTCGAGGTGGCGCGACGGTTCGTAACTCAGAGCGCCTCACGATCCGGGGCCGGGCGTCCAGCGTTGCGCCGACACCAGCGATTCGGACTTGGACGACTCCTTTGTCGCTGTCCCGGTTCCGTTGAGCTTGCTTTGTTGAAGCGCCTGGCGAGCGGTGGCCTTCGAGAGCGCTTCCAGTCCCGGCTCCCAGTCAAACGCGGTGATGCGGTTGCGATGCTTGGCGCGATACATCTCGCGATCGGCCTCGGCCAGGAGCTTTTCAGCGTCGTCTCCGTGGCTAGGGTACGCCGCCAGGCCGACGCTTAAGGAGATGATTTCTTCCCCGCAGATCTCGCGGCCTGCATCCTCAACAATCTCTTTGAGCCGGAAGATCCTGTCGCGGACGTCCTCGGGTTTGAAGCCCGGAAAGACCATTACGAATTCGTCGCCGCCCATCCGCGCCACGTAATCGTAAGGACGGCAGCTCTGGCGGAAGCCGCTGGCCACCCTGCGAAGCACGCGGTTGCCGACGAGGTGGCCCATGCGGTCGTTGACCTGCTTGAAGCCGTCCAGGTCACAGACGAAAACCGTAAGGCTTTCACCGCTCCGCCGGCAGCGGCCCAGTTCGTTCTCCAGCCGTAGGAAGAGCGCTCGGGCGTTGGGCAGGCCGGTGAGTGCGTCGGTGGTGGCCGACATTTCCACCTGCCGGTAGCGCAAGGCGTTATCGATGGCAGCGGAGACCTTCGAGCTGACGGCCAGCAGAATCCTTAAGTCTTCTCGGCTGAAGGCGTTGCTTTCGCGGCGGTAGAGGCTAAGTACGCCGAGCACGCCGTTGACGCCTTCCAGGGGGATGGCGAGCGCGGATCGCATGGTGCTGAACTTGTTGGGGTCGCTCAGGTAGCCGGGCTCGACGGACGGGTTGCCGTTGACGATCGGCTTAGCCGTCTGGGCCACCCAACCGGACAGGCCCTCGCCGAGCGGCACCTCCAGTGATGCAAACAGTTCGATGTCTTGCCCATGCACATATTTGGGAATCAGACGCTCTCCGGCGACCAGCCACACGACGATGGTGTCGTAGCAGATCATGCGGCGCAAACGGCTGTCGAGCACGCCAAGGGTTTCCGTCAGGCTGATGGAGCTGCCCAGCGCTTGGCTCAGTTCAAGCAGCGCGTGCGCCTCGTGGCGGGCGGCGGCGATGGAGGACAGGAAATCAAGGGCTCCGTCGCGGCCATCGTTGATTTCAAGCCTGGAGCGGGCGCGTTCGTAGCCGGCGGCGGGGGCGGCCGCCCGGCGGGCGGTGCTTCCCCACGCCGGCGTGTTTCTCCGGCTGCCCTGGCGCCGGCGGACCATCTCTTCGAGCTCCCGATAGCGCCGTTGCAGGATTTGAACCACACGAGGATCGTAACTCTTGCCCGATTCAGAAACGACGACCCGCATAGCCTCCTCCAAAGGCAGCGCCCGGCGGTACTGGCGGTCCGAGGTCAGCGCGTCCAAACAGTCAACGGCTGCGAGGATGCGGGCGGCCAGAGGGATCTCCTCGCCTTGGAGTCCCAACGGGTATCCCGTGCCGTCCCACTTCTCATGGTGGGCCGCAACGATGGGCACGACTGGGTAAGGGAAGTCGATCCGTTCCAGTATCTGAGCTCCAACGGTTGGATGGACCTTCAACTTCTCAAATTCCTCCGGGGTCAGTTTGCCGGGCTTGCAGAGGATGTGCTCCGGCACCGCCAGCTTACCGATGTCGTGGAGGATCGCCGCGGCGTGCAGTGCCCGCAGCTCTTGCTCGTTCAACCCCATTTCTTTACCGATCTCCAGCGCGTAGACCTGGACGCGCTCGAGGTGCTCATGAGTCTTCTCATCTTTCGCCTCGATCGCCAGGGCCAGGGCCTCGATCGTGCGCAGGTGCAGGGCAGCCATATCTTCGGCATGCTTCTTTTCCGCCTCAAGCCGGTACAGGTATAACTGGTAGGAACGATAAACGACGTAGACCGCGGGCACCGCCAGCAGCGACGTGATCCAGCCGAGGTAGTGATTGACGACCGTACTCAGCGTCGCGATCAGCGCGCCGGCCAGATAATAAGGAAACGTCCAGAAGTAGCATTCCCGCCAGACCCGCAGCGGTGATTTGCCTTCCGTCAGACCGATGACGAAGGCGACCGTAACGGTGTTCGTGAAAAAGTAGGCGCAAGCCGTGGTCACCATCACCAGGCCGACATTATTGGCCAGGACTGTATCCAGGCCCGAGTGGTAGACAGAGTAGCTGACCGCGATTGCGATGGTGAACCCGGCGCCGTTGAACAGCAGCCGGACCGAGGTGGGCCGCTCCTTGACATGCCAGTAACTCTGGATGACAGTGGCAACGCAGCCCATCAGCAAGCACTCGGCCAGAGCCAGTTCGGTCATGCCGATGAGAATGAAGACGTAGCTCACCGACAGGGTGCCGGTGACTCCCGGCAGGCGGACTTTGAGCGCGGACACCGCCGCGGCCACCGCCAGATAGCAGACGAACTTCGGCAGGCTGCTGGGATGTTCCCAGCGCATGATGCTGCCGGACAGAATGGCCACCCCGGCGGCGATGACCAGACCGATGTAAATCTGACCGGCTATCGGGTAACGCTGCATGAGCCTTCCGGTGCGGGGAAGGGCATTCTCCTTCCCAACCTCGCCACGCCGCGCATCGACGCCGGCCGACAGGCCATTGCGCCGGCCTCCCGGCGGCCTAAGCCGCGCCGAACCACGCCCCTCCCAGCAGGTGAAGCCGGCACGAGATGAAGACCCGCAGCCACAGCGGCGGCGCCATCCAGCCAGGCTGCGCACCGGCCGTCTGGCTGGTCGCGAACATCCCGTCGGCGAACACGGCTCCCTGCATTCATCCGGAGACCCTTCGCCGATTCTCTGGCGAAGTGGTCGTTGAGCGGGGGACGGTTGAACTGGACGAGCACGTCCACCTCCGTGCCGGGGTCGATGCCCGGCAGGTCGCTGGCGCTGTTCGGCGAAGCGGCCGGCGTAGCAGCCGATGCGGTGAGCGAGACGATTAGCCGCAGCAGTTTCATGTTCGCAGTCTCCCGGCGGGAGTCGCCATGCCGGCGTGGAGATGAGCATCCGGCATGCCACAGAGCGGTCAGCCTAAGTAGTTAAAAAAGAAAAGGAGTTCGTCTTTTCGACGCGCTGTGGCGGCGGACACTTTGTCCGGGCGCGGCGGGGCGCTCACCTGCCCGAGGATCTGCTAAATGATTGACACAAAGAGGGATTGACAGATTGTCGCGGAGCCGGACAACTTGTCCGCCGCCGGTGGGCCTCAGCCGAGATGCCTCCAGGCCAAGAAGGCAGCGATCGTCTTGGCATCAACGATCTTGCCTTTGCGGATCCAGTCCTCGAGCTGGCCGGCCGTGAACCAGCGGGACTCGATGCGCTCGTCCTCCATGGTCTGAGCCTTACCCGCAGTGAGGCCGCTGGCGACGTAAACCGTCATCTTCTCCGACACGTAACCCGGACTGGGAAAAAAGGAGATCAACTTCTTCCAATTGCGCGCCCGGTAACCGGTTTCCTCTTTGAGCTCGCGGCGGGCGGCCTGAAGCGGCTTTTCGCCGGGATCCAGGCGGCCGGCGGGGAGCTCCCACAAGTATTTCCCCGCCGGCAGCCGGTACTGGCGCACCAACAGAATGCGGTTCTGCTCATCCACGGCCAGCATGACCGCGGAGCCATTGTGCCGCACAATGCCGCGGCGGATCTCGAAGCCGTCGGGCGCGACGGCCCGCTCCTCGGTAACCCGGAAGATCGGGTTGGAATACACCTCGCGGGAGGAGATCAGCTTCATTGACTCGACGTTTCGAGCTCCCAGTCGCCGAATTTCTCGAGCTTGCCGGCGATCGCGCCGGCATCGCCCACCAGGATCACGGCGGAGTTGGCGGGGTCGATGTAGCGGGCGCCGACAGCCTGAATCTGCTCGGGCGTCACCGCCCGGATGTGGGTGACATATTTCTCGAGGTAATCGTTTTTCAGGCCGTTCATCTTCACCGCGATCAACTGGCTCGCCAACCCGGAGGGGGTTTCGAGCTGGAGCACGAACAGCCCGGCGCGGTAGTTTTTGGCGGCCTCGAGTTCTTCGCGCGACACCGGCTCGCTCGCCATGCGCCGCATCTCGGCCAGGACAGCTTCCAGCGCCGGTTCGACCACGTCGTTGCGGACCTGGGTGCGTGCGGTGAACAGCCCGCCGGTGCGGCGCGCGGCGAAGCTGCTGCCGGCGTCATAGGCGTAGCCCTTCTGCTCGCGAATGTTGGTGAACATGCGGCTGCTGCCGCCCGAGCCGAAAATAGTGTGGGCCATCAGCAGCGGAAAGTAATCGGGGTGGGTGCGGTCAACGGCCCGGCGGCCGACGCGAAGGTCGGCCTGGACCGAGCCCGGCCGGTCCACCAGAATGAGGCGGCGCTTCGGTTCGGGGAAATCCGCGCCGGGTGTGGCGACTGCCTTCCCCTTCTCCCAGGAGGCAAAGCTTTTCTCGACCAGCTTGCGGGCCTGCTGTCCCTCTCCGACCGGCCCAACCAGCACCAACACCGCGTTATTCGGCACCAGGTAGCGGTCGCGGAACCCGATCAGGGCTTCCCGGTCGATGCGGTCGATGGATTCGGCCGTGGGCAGCATCCGCGCATAGGGATGTTTTCCAAAGACAACCTCATACAGCTTCTTTTCGGCGAGCACGTGAGGCCGGCTGAGCTGATGGGCCAGTTCCTGCTTCCGGTTCTGCTTGCGCAGGCGGACCTCCTCGTCGGGGAAGCTGGCATTGCGCACCATGTCGGCCAGCAGCTCGATCAGCTTGCCGGCGTGTTCGGCCAGACCGTAGCCGGAAACCACCAGCGAGTCCTCCGACACTTCGCCGCTGAGCGCCCCGCCGATTTCGGCCAGTTCCTCGGCGAACTGCCGGGCGCTGCGGTTTGAGGTTCCCTCCTTCAGCAAATCACCGGCAATCTCCGCCAGTCCGTCCAGCCCGGGGGGATCGAACTTGGAGCCGGCCTGGAAGCCGAGGCGCACTTGCACGATCGGGAACCTCGGGTCGTTCACCAGAACCAACTGCATACCGTTGGCGAGTGTGGTCTGAGTCAACGGCGGCAGCCGAAAGGGCGCCAGCGGCGGAGTCTCCGGGGGCTTGCTGCGATCCACCGACGCCGCAGCCGCCACGACCGCCATGAGAACCACTGCCAGAATGAGCCGGGTCATTTCGATTCGCCCTCCTGCTGCGGCGCCGGAACGATGGCCAGGACCGCGCGCCGGTCGGTTTGAAACAGCTTCCTGGCCACCGCCTGAACCTGCTCCGGGGTCACCTTCATGTACTCGTTGAGTTCCGTGTTGATGAGATCGGGTTCGCCGTCCAAGTATTCGTACTGGGCCAACCGGGTGGCCCGGCTCAGCGCCGATTGCAGGTGCCGGTAGGTGTGGGAGCGGAGAAACGCGCGCGCCCGCCGCAGCTCGGCGTCGCTAACGCCATGGTTCTGAATGTCGGCAATCTCGGCGGTGATCTGCTCGACGATCTGGTCTGAGGTGAAGTTGGGCTTATGGATCACGTTGATGGCGTACACACCCGGCTCCTGGTAATCTTTGTGGTCGGCGAACGGCCAGCCGAGGCCGGCCTCATAGTTCACCAGCGACTCCTTGCCCTTGACCAGCCGCTGCTGAAACCGGGAGCTGTCGCCGCCGGTGAGAATCAGGTCCAGCATCATCAGCGCGTAGTAGTCAGGCGTGCGCCGCCTCGGGCCGGGGTAGCCGAGGATCACCGCCGGCAGCCGCGCCAGCGGGTCCTTGTACACTTTGCGCCGCTCGGCGGCCGGCGTGGGCTCGGCCAGGTCGGGCCGTTTCGGTTGCGGCTGCGGCTCGATATCGCCAAAGTAGGTCTCAATGAGTTTCTTGGTGGCCGCAATGTCGATGTCGCCGACGATGCACAGGATGGCGTTGTTGGGCGCGTAGTAGGTGCGGAAGAACTTGGCCACGTCCTCGACCCCGGCCGCATCGAGGTCCTCGAACGAGCCGATCATGGAGTGCGAGTTGCTCCAGTTGGTGAACACCAGTTGCGGCCACTCGTCGACGATGGCGGTGACGTAGGGCTGATTGTCGAGCCGCAGGCGTCGCTCTTCTTTAACCGCCTCTTTTTGGTTGGCCAGGTTCTCTGCATTGATGGCCAGGCCCCGCATCCGGTCGGCTTCCAGCCACAGGGCGACGGGAAGCTTGTTGGAGGGCAGCACTTCGAAGTAGTCGGTGTAGTCGGCGTGGGTGGAGCCGTTCAGCCAGCCGCCGTTGGCCTCGACGGTCTGGAAGTGCATGCCTTTGGGAGCGTTTTCCGAGCCTTGAAACATCATGTGCTCGAACAGGTGCGCGAAGCCGCTCCGGCCCTTTTGCTCGGCGCGGGCGCCGACGCCGTAGAGCAGGTAGACGGCGACCACGGGCGCCGAGCTGTCGCGGGACAGCACGACGCGCAGGCCGTTGTCGAGCTGGTACCTTTCAAACGGGATCCGTAATTCGGCCGCGGGCAGGGCTCCGCCGGCCGCCATGGTGGCAACACACAATGCTAGTTTCCTCATTCGCTTTCATTTCTGACGAAGGGCTGCCAGGAATTGTTCCGCCGGCAAGGTATTCAGGATGTCCTTGGGCCCCAGCCAGCCCCTCCGCGCCATTAACACACCATACCGCATGTTGGCCAGATGGTTCGGGTGGTGGGCGTCGGTGGAGATGGTGAACCGCACTCCTTTGGCCTTGGCTGCGCGCAGCAGAGTGGCGTGCAGGTCCAGCCGTTCCGGGCTGGCGTTGATCTCCAGGCACACTCCCAGCCGGGCGGCCGCCTCGGCGACCCGCTCGAAGTCGAACGCCAGGGGTTCGCGGTGCAGCAGGACGCGCCCGGTCGGATGGGCGATGATCTTCACGTAACGATTCTCCAATGCCCGCAGCAGGCGGTCGGTCATTTCGGCGGACTCGAGATTCATGTAGCTGTGAATGCTGCCAATCACCAGGTCCAGCTCGGCCAGCGCCTCATCGGCAATGTCCAGCGAGCCGTCGCGAAGGATGTCGCACTCCAGCCCGGAAAAGATGCGGATGCCGAGGCCGTTCTGGTTCAGGCGGCGCACCTGGGCCGCGAACGCCACCACGCGCTTCTCATCCAGGCCGTTGGCCATGGCCAGGGCTTTAGAATGGTCGGTGATCGCGATGTAGTCGTATCCGCGCGCCTTGGCCGCGCTGGCCATCTCCTCCAAGGTGGCGCGGCCATCGCTTTCCCGCGTGTGCGTGTGCAGGTCGCCGCGAATGTGCTTGAGCTCGACCAGCTCCGGCAGCCTTCCGTGTTCGGCCGCTTCGATCTCGCCCTGGTTTTCCCGCAATTCGGGAGGAATCCAGTCCAGCCCGAGGCTCTCGTAAATCTCCTCTTCAGTGGCGCCAGCCACGCGCCGCTCGTCCTTGAGGCGCGTCAGCCCGTACTCGCTGAGTGAGAAGCCGAGCTTGAGCGCACGATTGCGCAGCGCCACATTGTGTTCCTTGCTGCCGGTGAAGTACTGCAAGGCGGCGCCGTAGCTTTCGGCCGGCAATGCCCGCACGTCCACTTGCAGGCCCTCGATGCCGAGCCGGGCGCTGGCCTTGTTCTCACCTTTCCCCAGCACCTCGGACACGTTGGGGTGGCCTACGAATCGCTCCAGCGCCTCGGAGGCCTTTGGCCCGGTCACCAGCAGATCCAGGTCGCCGATCGTCTCCTTGCCGCGGCGCAGGCTGCCGGCCGGCGTGATCGCCTTCAAGCCCTTGACGGCCGACAGGTAGTTCGTCAATTCCTCGGCGATCTCGGTGCCGAAGCTCAAAAGGAAGCGGCCGGCGCTTTGGCGGTAGTGAGCAATCGAGCGGAGAATCTTCTGTTCGAGTTTGGCGCCCATGCGGGGCAGTTGGCGCAGCTTTTGCTCTTTGCAAATGCGCTCCAGATCGTCGACGGTGCTCACGCGGTAATGCTCGAACAGCAGGGCGATGCCTTTGGGGCCAAGCCCCTGGATCTTCAGCAGCTCCAGCGCCGTCGGCGGGTATTTCTCCAGCAGCTTGTCACGGCGCTCGAACGACCCGCGCGCCAGGATCTCCTCAATCACCGCGGCGATCCCTTTGCCGACGCCGGGAATATCCGTCAGTTTGCGCGCCGGGTCGCGGGCGAGGTCGGCGACCCTTTCCTGGAGCCCTTCGACGGCCGAGGCCGCATTGCGATAACTGCGCACACGGAAGGGATCTTCGGCGGCGATCTCCATCAGATCGGCGGTCTCCGACAGCAGCCGGGCGATCTCGCGATTCTCCATGGGTGGATCTACCCCGATTGTGGCATAGCCGGCCGGAGAGCAGGCCTTGCCTGCGGCAGCGGAAACTGTTACATTGGCACTGTCAAGAGTTTGGGCGGAGGGGACTCGTCGGCGGCCCCCGATGCCGCAATGCGCACCGCCCGTTTGCGATCAAACAAGTAATAGCCCGGTCGGCTCTTGGGCAAAAGGAAGCTAACAAAATGGAAAAGCTGCCGCAAAACATTCAAGAGGCGTTTCTGAACACCGTCCGCAAGGAAAAGACCTTCCTGACGATTTACCTGATGAGCGGAGTCAAGCTGTCGGGCCGCATCAAGAGCTTTGACAAGTATTCCGTCGTGCTCGACTCCAACAGCCAGGAGCAGCTCATCTTTAAGCACGCCATCTCGACGGTCGTGGTGTCGAAAGCCGCCCACTCGCACGGGTCTTCGGCTGCGGTCGGCGCAGCAGCCGGGGGCTCCAAGTCCGCTGCAGCGCCGCCGGAATCCGCCGAGGATTGAGTCAGCCGCTTGAGGGAGCCGCGTCGAGAGCGCGCCGTACTGGTTGGGGTTGAGTTCACTCGCCGTGAGCGCAGCCACATCGCCGGGTGGGCGTTTCGCCCGGAAGAGTCGCTCGAAGAGCTCCGGAGGCTGGCCCAGAGTGCAGGCGCCGAGGTCGTCGGCGAATATTTGCAGGCGCGGCCGGCGCCGGATCCGGCCACGCTGATCGGCGCGGGCAAGGTTCAGGAGCTCGCGCTTGCCGTCACGTCGGAGTCGGCTGGCGTGGTCATCTTCGATCACGAGCTGAGCCCGACGCAGCAGCGAAACCTGGAACGTGAGCTCGACTGCAAGGTCATCGATCGCACTCAGCTCATCCTCGATGTCTTCGCCGGACGGGCGCGGACGCGGGAGGGCAAGCTCCAGGTGGAGCTGGCGCAGTTGACCTACCTGCTTCCGAGGCTGGCCGGCCGGGGGGCCGAGATGTCACGGCTGGGCGGCGGGATCGGCACACGGGGACCCGGCGAGACGCAGCTTGAAACCGACCGTCGCAAAATCTTCCGGCGGATCCGCAAGATCGAGCAGCAACTGGAGGCGGTCCGGCGGACGCGAGGCGTCCAGCGGGCCCAGCGGCGGTCTGTGCCGTTTGCCGCGGTGGTTCTGGTGGGCTATACCAACGCCGGCAAATCGACCCTGTTTAACCGCCTCACCGGGGCCGAGGTCGTCGCCGATGCGCGGATGTTTGCAACGCTGGATCCGACGGCAAGGCTGATCGTACTGCCGTCGCGGCGGCGGGCCGTGCTCAGCGATACGGTCGGCTTCCTCCGCAACTTGCCGACGACGTTGGTGCAGGCCTTCCGGGCGACGTTGGAGGAAGTGGCCGAGGCGGCGCTGCTGCTCCACGTAGTTGACGTCTCGGCGCCGGATGCGGCGCAACAGGCCGGGCACGTACGCCGGGTGCTGGCCGAGATCGGGGCGTCGCAGGTTCCGGAGCTGCTCGTGCTGAACAAGATTGACCTGCTCGAACCGGGCATCGACTCCGCTACCCTGGCGCGGCGCGTGGAAGCCGAATCGACTCCGCCCACCGACGGCGACCGCGGCGGGGGGCGGCCGGCGGCCGCGGCGACGGTTTCCGCCAAGACCGGCGAAGGGATCGACGATCTGCTGGCGGCCATTGACCGCGCGTTGTCTGTCGATCAGATTTCGCTCACGCAGTTCCGCTTTCCGCCCGGGGCGGGCCGAGAGGTGCGCCTGCTTCATGAATACGCGGTGGTCCGGAGGAAGGAGTATGACGGTGAGGGGTGTCTCATCGAAGCGGAAGTGCCCGAAAGCCTGCGCCGGCGGCTGTCGAACTATGTAGCCTTGACAAATTCTGGCGGGCGGCAGTGAAGTCCTGTATATTTGTGGGGTCCGAATGAATCTCCCGAATCTGCTGACGCTGCTGCGGATCTTTTTCGTACCGCTGCTGGTGGCGGTTCTTCTTGAGGAAACCTGGCACCTGGATCTTTGGGGCGCCCGGGTGACGAATGAGCTGCTGGCGCTGGTGATTTTCTTAGCGGCGGCCGCCACCGACCTGCTGGACGGCTATCTGGCCAGGCGGTGGCGTCAGATCACCACGGTCGGCACGCTGCTGGATCCGGTGGCGGACAAGCTGCTGGTTTCGGCGGCGCTGATTTCGCTGGTGCAGGTGCAGATCGTCCCCGGCTGGATGGCCATTATCATCATCGGCCGGGAGTTCGCCGTCACCGGCCTGCGCGGGATCGCCGCTGCCGAAGGCTACACCATCAAAGCGAGCGACCTGGGCAAGACCAAGATGGTGACGCAGGTCATCGCGGTTTCGCTGCTTCTCGTCAGCATGCGCTGGTCCTATCTGCGGCTGCTGGCGATGCTGTGGTTGTGGGGAGTGGTGCTGTTCGCTCTGATTTCCGGCGCCGACTATTTCCGCAAGTTCTGGCGCAAGCTCGATGACCGGGTCAAGCGCCGCCGCCGCCGCGAGCTGCTGCGGATGGAGCGGGAGAAGCGCCTCGCCCGGCTCCGCCAGCGCCGGGCGGTGGGCTTAGGGGCTGGAGTGGACACGCTGCGCGATTAGGGCGCTTGGCGGTCGGCCGCGTTTTCCGCGTCCGGCTCGGGCGCTTCGACGGCCGGTCTTGTCTCAGGAGCGCGAATCTCACTGCCGCCCGGCGTCAGGGTGACGGTGCGAATATGTCCGCGCGGCCCGAGCGGGCCAATGTCCCGCCCGTTGGCGATGATTTCGAGTCCGCCGGCGTTTCCGGTGAGGACGCTGGCGAACTCCAACCCGGAGAAACTCCTGGTCGCCTCGGGTTGCAGAATACCCTCGAAGAGCCTCCTGTCGCCGGAACTGACCCGGACCCAGGTTTCCTCCCTCGCCCGGAGGCGGAACCACAGTGGCCCCGGTTCTCCAGCCGGCGGTGGCGGTTCTGTCGCCGGAGCGGCGCTCGGGGTTTCCACCGCGGTCTGCCGGGCCTCGGCGGGCCGAGACTGGGCTTCAGCAACTTCACTGTGCGCCGGGATCTCCACCGCGGCCGAAGCCGCCGGCTCCGCCTCAGTGGCCGTCCGCCAGTACAGCCAAACGGCGTAGAGAGCGGCGCAGGCGACGACGACTGCGACGAGCGCCACGGCCGTGCCCAGGATCCGCCGTTTTGGCCTGGCAGGGCCTTCCATGACGTGGGTGACAGGCGGGAGCCCGATTCCGTGGTCGGCGGGCCGGGCTGTGGGCGCAGGGAGAACGTCAACCCGGGGCGCCAGCCGGTCCAATTCGGCGGCGATTTCCGACTCCGGCACGTTGAGCGCGCGGGCGTATTGCTTTACAAAACTGCGGCGGAAGAATCCCGCTGGAAGCTGTTCGAGGTCGCCGGCCTCGATGGCTTCCAGATAGCGCCGGCTGATGCGCATACTCTCGGCGAGCTGGGAGAGTTCAAGCCCTTGGCTCTCTCTGGCCTGGCGGAGCTTCTCCCCGAGCGAAGACATCGCAGTTGGCGGTTCGCACCCTGGGGCTATAATACTACAGGCGTGAACACCGGGCGGTGCGCGGACGTCTCGGTAGTGGTGGTGAACTGGAACCGCCGGGAGCACCTCCGCTGCTGTCTCGAATCGCTTTCCAATCAGACGGTTGAGGGGTTTGAGGTCATCGTTGTCGACAACGGCTCCGACGACGGCTCGCCGGAAATGGTCCTGCGGGAGTTCTGCGCCGCCCGGCGCTTCTCGCTGCGGCTGATCCGAAACCGGGACAACCGGGGTTTCTGCGCCGCCAACAACCAGGGGATCGCCGAGGCGCGCAGCGAGTTCGTCGCCCTGCTCAACAACGACGCCGAAGCCGCTCCCGGCTGGCTCCAGGCGCTGCGGCGCGCCTTCGACCATCATCCCGACGTGGGCATGGCCGCCTCGAAGATCCTCGTCTACGAAGATCCGTCCCGGATCGACAAGGCCGGCCACCTGATCTACCTCGACGGGCAGAACCGCGGCCGGGGCAGCGGCGAAATCGACCGCGGCCAGTACGACCGCCTGGAGGAAACCTTGTGGCCCGACGGCTGCGCGGCGATGTACCGGCGCCGGATGCTGGCTCAAATCGGCGGCTTCGATGAAGACCTGTTCGCCTACGGCGACGACGCCGAGTTGGGATTGCGTGCAAGAATAGCAGGGTGGAGATGCCTGTACGTGCCGGATGCCGTAGTCCGGCACCGCCGGGGAACCACCCTTGGATTGCTCTCCGCCAAGCGGGTTGAGCTGATCGAGCGCAACCGGGTGTTGCTGGCGGCGAAGCTGTTTCCATGGAGCCTGTTATGGCTGAACGGCGTATATTATCTGGCCAGGATCGCGGCGGGGATTTGGGCGGCGGCGCGCAACAAGGGCGAAGCCGGCCGGTTTCCGGGACTGCGGGGCAAGCTGCGGATCGCAGTGGCAATGGTGAAGGGGGACCTGGCCGCGCTGAGGATGCTGCCGAAATTCCTGCGCAAGCGCCGTCAGCTCGAGAGCATTCGCAAGCT
>FWPU01005693.1_pt1 | contig 26397 bp, 20 predicted proteins | sample 2228361 | NCBI WGS metagenome assembly FWPU01 (sample SAMEA103939777, study PRJEB20133) | metagenome
CGTCGGATCCTCCTCGACGACCCCCTCGGTCCCCTCGGTGTCGTCTGCGACCCGACCGACCCGGCCTCGATCGCCCGGGCGATCCGCTCGATCCTCGAGCTCCCGGCCGACGAGCGAGGAGCCCTCCGGGCCCGCTGCCGACAGGCCGCCCTCGAGCGCTGGAACTGGGAGACAGAGGGAGCGAAGCTCGTCGCCCTCTACGAGCGACTCGAGCGGGAGGGGCGGAGGTGACGGGGGAGACCCGAGCGCCGGCGGTGGCCACAGGGTCGGCTGCCCCGACGGTCTCGACCCCCCCGGTCCCACAGCGTCTCGTCATCGTCGCGCCGACGAGCGTCCGCTGGGATTCGCGGACCCAACGGATCGCAGCCTCCCTCGCCGGGCGGGGCCACGACGTCGTCGTCCTCGGGCGGGCCGAAGGCGATCTCCCCTCCGAGGAACGCCACCCCGCCGGGTACCGGATCCGGCGCCTCTCCGTCTCGGCCCTCGACGGGCTGCCGCTGCCCGGCAGCGCCCGGAGGTTCCTCGCTGCTCGGCTCCGGAGGGCCCGCCCCAACAGCCGATCCGCGGAGGGCGCGCCGAAGGGTCGTCCTGCCACGCCGGACCCCGGTGGCTGGCGCCGGCGACTCGAGGGGGGCGTCGCCTCCCCGGTCCGGCTCGCCAGGATCGCGCTGACCGTCCGGAGCCAGCTCCGGGCCGCCCTTGCCGCCGATCCCGACGCCGACCTCTACCACGGCATGGCCTACATGGGGATCCCCGTCGCCCTCGGGCTCGGACGCCGGCGCCGTGTCCCGGTCGTCTACGACGCCCGCGACATCTACGTCGACGCCGGCAATCTCGCCCGTCTCCCCGGCCCGGCACGAGCCCTCGTCGCTCGCCTCGAGCGGAGCTGGGCCCGCCAAGCCGACCGCGTCGTGACGGTGAACACCGGCTACGCGGACGTCATGGCTGAGCGGTGGGGGATCGAAGCCCCCGCCGTCGTCATGAACTGCCCTGACCCCATCCCCCGACCGGAACCTCGGCCACGCCGCTTCCACGAGCTCCTCGGCCTCGCCCCCGACGTGCCTGTCGTCCTCTACCACGGCGGTTTCTCGCCGGACCGCGGGATCGAACAGCTCCTCGAGGCCATCGAGGCCCTCCCCCAGGCCCACCTCGTCCTCATGGGCTACGGGGTCCTCGAGCCCCTCCTCCGGGCCCGGGCGGCGGCTCGGCCGGATGGGCGGATCCACGTCCTCGCAGCTGTCCCACCCGAGGACCTCCTCGACTGGGTCGCCTCGGCCGACGTCGCCGCGATGCCGATCCAGCCGACGACGCTGAACCACCGCCTCACGACCCCGAACAAGCTCTTCGAGGCCCTCGCGGCAGGGGTGCCGATCGTCGCCTCGGACCTGCCCGGCATGGCCCGGATCCTTCGGGAGACCGGCGCCGGGGTCCTCTGCGACCCGACTCGCCCGGAGGCCGTGGCGGCGGCGATCCGCGCCATCCTCGAGCTCCCCGAGGAGGAGCGGCGTGCGATGGGCGACCGCGGCCGTCGAGCCGCCGAGGAGCGCTACCACTGGACCGCCCAGCTGGCGGTCCTCCTCGCCGAGTACGGCCGCCTCACCGGCCGCCCGTGGTAGGCATGTCGAGGGCAGCGATGTCGGCCGCTCGAGGGCGCCGTGCCCTCCTCCTCGTGGCGAACCCCGCGGCACCCTACTCGCGGGCCCTCCGGGTCGCCCGGACCCTCGCCGCCGACGGCTTCGAGGTCGAGATCGCGGCCGTCGCCGACCCGGCGCTGCCGGAGCTCGAGCACGAGGGGCCGGTCACCATCCGCCGCTACCGGCCCCGTGGCCCCTGGCGGCGCTTCGCGACGGGGGTCCCTCGGCCCGAGGGACGCGGCCTCGGCCGGATCGTTCGCCTCGCCGACCTCGGCCTTCGTGCCCTCGGCTGGCCAGCCCACGTCCGGGCCTGGTGGGCGGCCCTCCGGGCCGAAGCGGCCCCAGCCGACCTCATCCACGCCTTCGGGATCCTCACCGTCCCCGTCGCCCTCGACCTCGCCCGCCGCTCGCGCCAGGCCGGCCTTGCCGGCCGGGCGATCTACGACGTCATCGACGTCATCCTCGAGTCGAACAACGTCGCCCAGGTCCCCGCCCCCCTCCTTGCCTGGTACCGGGCTCGGGAGCGGGGCTGGGTCCGCCGGGTCGATGCCGTCGTCACCGTCAACGAGCCAATCGCCGATCACCTCGTTGGGGTCTGGCGCCTGGCGACGCGGCCGACGGTCCTCCTGAACTGTCAGCCCCGCTGGACTCCACCGACCCCTCGCCCGAACCTCATTCGCGAGGCGGCCGGCCTCCCGGCCGAGCGGCGGATCGTCCTCTTCCTCGGGCGCCTCGGTCGGGAGCGCGGCCTCGACGAGGCCGCCGAGGCGGTCCTCCGGGTCCGGGACGCCGCCCTCGTCCTCCTCGGCTTCGGTCCCTGGGCGGAACGGCTCCGGGAGCGCGACCGGGATCCGCGCTACGCGGGCCGCCACGTCACCCTCCCGCCCGTCCACCCCGACGCCGTCCCGGCCTGGACGGCCTCGGCCGACGTGAGCATCGTCGCCGTCCCGGCGAACTCCTTGAACCAGCGCCTCTCGAGCCCGAACAAGTTCTGGGAGAGCATCGCCGCGGGGACCCCGCTCGTCGTCGGGCGCGACCTCGTCGTCATGCGGGAGATCGTCGAGCGGGAAGGGATCGGGGCGGTCGCCGACCCCCTCGACCCGGCCGACCTCGCGCGAGCCATCTCGTCGATCCTCGACCGGTCACCCGCGGACTACGAGGCGATGCGGGCCCGGTGTCTTCGTCTCGCCCGCGACCGCTACAACTGGGAGACCGCCGCCGAGCCCTACCGAGCCCTCGTCGCGGGCCTCGTCCCAGGAACCTGACCGGCCGGCTCACTCGTCGCCGGGCGAGCCGACGTCGTCCTCTGGCTCTGGTCTCGGCTCCCTCCCGCCGGCCGAGGACGGAGGTTGCTCGACGTCTGTGAGGCGGTCGGCGAGCCAGGCAAGTCCACCTCCGGCGACCTCGACATCCGGCCCGATGAAGGCGTCGACGACGAGGTGGTCGAGCCCGGCGAGGCAGACGACGAGGGTCCTGCGCCGGCTGCCTGACGCCGCCTCGTGCGTCAAGGGGGGATCTTCACCGAGGGCTTCCGCGAGGGTTCGCTGGAGCTCGGTGAGGACGTCGGCCTCACTCGTCGGCCCGCGGCGGAGGGTGCGGATCTGCTCCCCAAGGTCTTGGATGCCCCGCCCGAGCCTCCGGAGGAGATGGCGGGCGGCCTCGGTGGCCGTCTTCGGTGGCGGCGGACGCCAGCCCCGAGCAAGGAGAGCGGTGAGCCGACGGTCGGTGCCCGGGCCGGCGAGGACCCAGCGTCCCCTCGGACCTGGCTCCGCTCCGGTCGAGACGACGAGGAGCTCGTCGAGCAGTTGCGCTGGCAGCCGCTCGAGGTAGCGGTCGAGGAGAGAGCGCTGGAAGCCGACGACGATGACACGGTCGTGAGCGATCCCCGCGCTGACCGGCGGTGAAGGTTTCAAGGCGTTGACTGCCGTCCCGCGACGGCGGACGGTGGACGGCGTCAGCGACCTGATCCCGTCGTAGAGGGCGACGAGCTTGGTCGCGACGGCGGAGGCGGCGTAGCGGGTCTCCACGTAATCCCGGAGTTCCCGCGGGTCGAAGCTGTGACGACGGTCGAGGGTGTCGAGGATCGCCGCAGCAAGGGCAGCCGGGTCGCCCCGTGGTACGAGGGCACCGAGGCGCTCCGGCTCGGGACCAAGGACCTCGGTCACGCCACCCGAATCCGTCGCCACCACCGGGAGACCGGTGGCGAGCGCCTCGGCCGCGACGACCCCGAAGGTCTCGCGGTTGCTCGGGTGGACGAAGAGGCTGGCCCGGCTCATCGCTGCGGCGACGGTGGGTCGATCGGCCGGTCCTTCGATCGACACCCCGTCGGCAACCCCCAGTTTCGCGGCAAGGCGGAGCCAGTGGGCATCGTCCGTCGGCGGGACGGAGGTGCCGATGAGCCGGAGCCGAGCCTCGGGCCGAGCCTGTCGGACCCGAGCGAAGGCGTGCAGGAGGGTGTCGATCCCCTTCACCGGCTTTCGGTAGCCGACCCAGAGCAACTCGGCGCCGGCGCGTTGAGCCGGTTCGACGAGGGGAAAGGTCTCCACCGCGATGGCGTTCGGGATGACGACGAGGCGATCGGCGAGATCAGGCACGTCCGGAGCGAGCTCCGCGATGAGCTCATCAGCGAGCATCCTCGTGACGGTGACGACCCGGGCGGCGCGCCGAACGGTCTCGACGTAGCGAGCCCGCTGCCGGGGCTCGGCGAAGATTCGCGTCAGGTACGTCGCGTGCTCGGTGAGGACGAAGGGGACGCCGAGCTCCTCGGCAAGGCGGGCAGCAGCCGCTCCCTCCGGGTAGCCGACGTGGCCGTGGACGAGGGCCCAGGCCGGCCGATCGGGGCGCCGGAGGAGGGCAGCGAGGATGGTCTCCCGGTGGAGGAAGCCGTGCTCCGCGCCTGTACCTGGGGTGGGCCCGGCCGCGAAGCCGAGCCGCGCCACGGGGATGCCAGTCGGCCCCGCGGCGCCCCGGGGGACGAAAGGACTCGGCCCGCTCTCGACTGCTCTCGTCAGGTGCCTCTCCGTGGCTGCTTCGGCAGCCTCGCGGAGCCGGTCCTCACCGAAGAGGGGGATGCCCTCGAAGGTGGCGACCCAGGGCTTGACGCGACCCGTCGCCCTCAGGGCGGCGACCTGGTCGGCGATGAAGCGCCCGGCGCCCGGGTCGCCGGCCGTGGGGAACCAGCCGACGACGAGGATGTCAAAGGGCTCCGAGGCGGAGCTGATGGGAGCAGGGACCACCTGGCGAACCGCCGACGCTCGGAGGGGATCTGCTTCCGATGTCGCCGACTCAGCCACCGACGACCGATTTCTCCTCGCTGCTCGCCTCCGCCCGAACCCGGGCGATCGCTGCCGCCTCCTGGGCTTCCCGCTCCGCTCGGGCTCGCGCCGAGCGCTCCTCATAGAGGCTGGCAACCTGGACCGGGTCGCCGTCGGCGACGACGTGACCACGCTCGAGGAGGATGGCGCGAGTGCAGAACTCGGTCACCCAGTGCATGTCTTGCGTCACGAGGACGATGGCCCGTGCCGCCCGGGCAAGCTCGAGGATCCGGGCCTTGCTCTTCTCTCGAAACACGGCGTCGCCGGTGGCCAGCACCTCATCGAGGAGAAGGATGTCGGGATCGACGGCGGTGGCGATCGCGAACCCGAGCCGAGCTCGCATCCCCTGGCTGTAGGTCTTCAGGGGTGCGTCGATGAAGTCACCAAGGTCGGCGAAGGCGACGATCTCCGGGAGGCGGGCGAGCATGTCGCGATGATCGAATCCCAGGAAGGCTCCCGCCAGGAGGATGTTGTCGCGTCCGGTGAGGTCCTGGTCGAAGCCGACTCCGAGGGTGAGGAGACTCGAGATGCTTCCTCGGACATCGACGCGCCCGGCCGAGGGCTGGATGATCCCGGCCAGGACCTGGAGGAGGGTGCTCTTCCCGGCTCCGTTCGGCCCGATGACGGCCACGCTCTCACCCGGATAGACGCGAAAGGTGACGTCCCGCAGGGCCCAGAAGTGGGTCGGCCCATTCCGGCGGCGCAGGAGGTTCTTGAAGGTCCCGTGGACGGTCGTCCGGCGGGTGAAGCGGAGGTTGTACTGGACGCCGAGGTGGTCGACGTCGATGGCATAGTCGACGGGCGGAGGTTCAGCCCGACGGCGACGAAGGAACATCAGAGGACCTTGGCGAAGGCAGGCTCCAGGCGCTTGAAGAAGACGATTGCGGCGCCGCAGAGCAGGAGCGAGAGGAGGAGCCAGATCCCGAGCTCGGTCCACAATGGGCTCGTGCCGGTGTACACGACGTTCCGGTACGACTCGAAGAAGGTCGTGAAGGGGTTCGCGGCAAAGAGCCAGGCCAGGACAGGGTGGCGTTCAGTGAGGTGGGAGATCTGGTCGGCGCCGTAGAGACCCGGCGAGAGGTAGAACCAGAGTCGGAGCCCGTGGCGGACCACGTTGCCGATGTCGCGGTAGAAGACGTTGATGGCCCCGAGGACGATGGCAACGGCGAGGGTGAACACGAACTGAACGACCGCGACGGCGGGCAGGAGGAGGAGGGTCGCGCTCAAGTGGTGAGGGTAGAAGAGGACCATGAGCCCGACCAGGGGGATGAGACCGAAGCCGAAGTTGACGATCCCACCCGTCACCGCAGCCACGGGAAGAACGATCTTTGGAAACTTCACCTGCTTGATGATCCGCTCTCGGGTGGTGACCGACGTGATGGCGTCGTTCACGCTGCTGCTAAACCACTTCCAGGGGAGGATCGCGGCAAAGATGAAGAGCGGATAGGCTTCGACGGTGCGCTGGAAGATGATCGACACGAGGACGACGTAGACGAGCATCTGGAGGAGCGGGTCGAGCACCCACCAGACGTTGCCAAGGAGTGTGTCGGAGCCCTTCTTCGTCAGCTCGGCCTGAATGAGGTAACGAGTCAGGATCCGGCGCGACCAGATCTCCCGGATGCCTTCGATTGCCTGGTCGAGGGGTCCGGGTCGGTGGGGCCAGGCGATGGTGTCTCGAGACTGAGACTGGGTCCGCTCCATGCTCCGCCAACGTTAGCATCTTCGACGGCGCTTCCCGAGAGCGTGAAAGGAGACGAGATCAGCGAACCAAGGCCGACGGCAAGGGACCTCGAGCGCCGGCCCTTCTGGTGCGGCCTCCGCTCCCGCCACTGGCTCGTCTTGGCCGAAGGCCATCGCCGACGGTGGGGTGGCGACCTCCGGCGCTCCTACATCTTCGCGGAGCTGGCTCGACGGACGGCGGCGACGGTGACGACGGGCTGGACCCGTCCCGCCGTTCTACGCGGTCTGGCTGCGGCTGGGTCGGGTCGGTGGCCGTGGAGCCGGCGTCCGCGGGTCGCTTCTGCCGAGCTCCTCGTCCTCGATGCCCTTTCCCTCGTCGTTCGGCGAGGGAGAGCGGTCGTCCTCGACGTCCACGATCACCCCACGCTCCAGCGGGTCGCCCTCGGCGTGGCGACGGATCCGGACCTCACGGCTGCGCTGGAGCGTCGGTTCGCAGCGAACCTGACGACCTTCGAGCTCCTCGTCGTCCCCTCGGCCAGCTTCGGCGACCTCATTGGCGTCGAGCCCGGACGACGCATCGTGGCTCCGAACGGGACCGACACCAGCCATATCCGGCCAGCGCCCTTCCCGACCCGGCCGGTTGTTGGTCTTGTCTCGGGTGCCGCGCCGGGGCGCGGCATCGAGTTCCTCATCACCGCCACGGGCCTCGTCCGCGAGGTCGTCCCCGAGGCGGAGCTCCGGCTCTGGCTGGCGGCCGCCCCGGACGATCCGTACCTCACCGAACTTCGCGCCGCGACGGGCGACCGGCCGTGGGTCCAGATCGACCAGGTGCCATACGAGCGGCTTCCGAATGCCCTCGCCGAGGCGACCGTCCTCGTCGTGCCACACCCGCCCGGCGAGTACATGGACGCCGCGCTTCCCGTCAAGCTCTTCGACTCGATGGCGGCCGGACGACCGGTCGTCGTCACGCCGCGACGTGAGATGGCCGCCCTCGTCGAGGAACACGGTGTCGGCCTCGTCGCCCGTGGTGACGACCCGGCGGCCCTCGCTGAGGCGCTGGTCAGCGTCCTCGCGAACGCTGATCTCGCCCGGCGTCTCGGTGCAGCGGCTCGGCTGGCTGCCGAGGCGCGGTTCGACTGGCGGATCATCGGTGCCCAGCTTGCCGACGAGATCCTCCGCCGAACGGGATGATGCGCCCGGCGTCCCCGAGCGGGGAGGCCGTCGACAGAACGGCAGCGCTCGGGCATAGCATTCGAGGCGTGGATCCCCGCCCCGTCGCCATGCTCACCCATTCCTACTACGAGGAGGACCCCCGCGTCCGCCGCGAGGCCGAAGCCCTCGTCGCCGCCGGCCGCTCCGTCGACGTCTTCGCCCTTCGTCGTCCCGGCACGGCGGCCTCCGAGGTCCTCGACGGGGTCCGCGTGGAACGTCTCGACGTCCAGCGGCACCAGGGGGCAGGGATCCCGACCTACCTCGCCGAGTACGCCTCCTTCTTCGTCCGGGCCGCTGCCGCCCTCGTTCGGGCCCACCGGCGGCGCCACTACGCCCTCGTCGCCGTCCACTCCCTGCCCGACCCCCTCGTCTTTGCCGCGCTGCCTCTCCGCCTCAGCGGCGTGCCCGTCCTCCTCGACCTCCACGAGGCGATGCCGGAGTTCTTCCGGATCCGCTTCCCGGGTGCCGCAAACCCCCTTGTTCAGGCCTTCCTCGTCGCTGCCGAGCGGGCTTCCATCGCCGCCGCCGATGCCGTCGTGACCGTGAACGAGGCCCTCGCCACCCGGCTGACGGGAGCCGGGATCCGCCCGTCGAAGGTCCACATCATCCGGAACGCACCCGCCCTCGCCCGCTTCGATCCGGCGGCCTACCCAAGGCGCGGCTTCGCCGAGGACGGCGTCCTTCGGCTCGTCTACGCCGGCGCCTTGAGCCCCGTCTACGAGCTCGACTGTGCCCTCGAGGCAGTCGCGCGCCTTCGAGCCCGTCTCGCCGATGCGGGGACCGGGGAGGCGGGGACCAGTGGGGCGGGGACGGGGACGGCGGCGAAGGCAGCGAGGACGGGGCTCGGCCTTCGCTTCGACATCTATGGCCGCGACTACGGCGAGGTCCCCCTCCGAGAGCGGGCCGTCGAGCTCGGCCTCGGCGACATCGTCACGTTCCACGGTCGGATCCCGATCGAGGCGGTCCCGGCGGCCATCGCCGCCGCCGACATCGGGCTCGCCCCGACTCGCCGGACCGCCTTCACCGACTTCAGCCTCTCGACGAAGCTCTTCGAGTACGCGGCGATGGGGAAGCCCGTCGTCGCCTCGCGTCTGCCGATGGTCGAGCAGACCTTCCCACCGGACACCGTCGCCCGCTACGAGCCTGGTGACCCCGAAGACCTCGCCGCCGTCCTCGAGCGCCTCGTCGAGAACCCGGAGGAGCGGGAGGCGCGGGTTGCCCGGACCGCCGAGATCGTCCGGGGGCTGGCCTGGGAGGTCGAGGCGGAGCGGTACCGTGCCCTCGTCGAGGACCTCACCGCTCGGCGAGGGGGGCGGCCCCGAAGGGGCCGGGACGGTCCCGGGCGCGACGACGCCGGGCGCGACGACGCCGATGGGCCGGCCACCCTGCCCGAACCCGGCCCCGGTGACCTTGGAGACCCTGGAGGAGACGAGGACGGAGGCAAGCGATGATCGACGAAGCGAGCTCGACCCCGGCCGACGAGCGGCTGGCCATCCTCGGCCTCGGCTACGTCGGTCTCCCCCTCGCCGTCGCCTTCGTCGAGGCCGGACTGTCCGTCGTCGGGGTCGATGCGAACCCCGAACGCGTCGCCGAGCTCGCCGCCGGGCGCTCGCCGATCGACGACGTCTCCGACGAGCGACTCCGCGCGGCCCTCGCCGGCGGTCTGACCATCGCCCACACCGACACCGCCCGCCTCGCCGAGGCCGACGTCGTCTTCATCTGCGTCCCGACCCCGATCACGACCTCGAAGGACCCCGACCTCGGCCCCGTCCTCGCTGCCGCGGAACGGATCCGGCGCGAGCTCCGACCCGGCCAGCTCGTCGTCCTCCAGTCGACGACCTACCCGGGCACGACGGCCGGCCCCCTCCGACGGACCCTCGAGGCCTCGGGGCTCGTCGCCGGCCGCGACTTCGACCTCGCCTTCGCTCCCGAGCGGGTCAACCCCGGCGATCCGGCTTCAGCGGCGCGAACGGTCCCTCGCCTCGTCGGCGGGCTCGATCCGGCGGCGACGGCCCGGGCAGCTCGCCTCCTGCGGCGGATCAACAGCGACGTCCGGGAATTGAGCTCGCCCGACGCGGCGGAGATGGCAAAGCTCCTCGAGAACGTCTTTCGGAACGTGAACATTGCCCTCGTCAACCAGCTCGCTCTCCTCTGCGAGCGGATGGGTCTCGATGTCTGGGAGGTCATCGACGCCGCCGCCACGAAGCCCTTCGGCTTCATGCGCTTCACCCCGGGGCCGGGGGTCGGCGGCCACTGTATCCCCGTCGATCCCTACTACCTCGCCTGGCGGGCCCGGGAGTTCGACTTCGTCGACCGCTTCGTCGAGCTCGCCGGCGACATCAACTTCTCGATGCCGCGCCACGTCGTCGGGCTCGTCGCCGAGGCCCTGAACAGCGTCGGGCGGCCGATCAAGGGGGCGTCGATCGGTGTCCTCGGGGTCGCCTTCAAGCCGAACGTCCGCGATCCCCGGAACTCGCCAGCCGAGGCGATCATCGCCCTCCTCGCCGAACGGGGTGCCGTCGTCGCCTACCACGACCCCCACGTCCCGCGTTTCCGGGACGCGGCAGGGGTCTGGCGGGAGAGTGTCGCCCTCGGCCGGCTCGTCGAAGAATCGGCCTGCCTCGTCGTCGTGACGCCCCACACGGCGATCGATTGGGACGTCGTCTACGAGCGAGCGGCCCTCGTCGTCGACACGACGAACAGCTCCCGGGGTCGCGTCCGGCGGCCGGGCCAGGTCCTCCGCCTCGGTGCTGGTTGGGCCCAGCCCGACCACCCCGAGGCGCGCCTCGAGCCGTCGACCACCGATGCCGCGAATGCCGCGCACACTGCTGACCCTCCCGCGGCAACCCCGCCCTCCGGCCGACCCCGACGAGCGATGCGCTAGGATGTCCGCCGACCCGCGCACCGGCCGACCGCGCACCTCCGCTCGATCCTCGCGGGATCTCGGCCGGACGGACGAGCACGATCCCACCTCGGAGGCGACGTACCCCGGATGACCTTCCGCGCCAAGCCCGTCGTCAAGCGCTCCCACCGGCCCGCTTGGCAGAGCGACGAGCGACGCAACCTCTACCTCAATCTCGCCTTCGGCGGCGTCGTCCTCGTCGCCGTCCTCATCCTCGTTGGTGCCGCGGCGGCGAGCTGGTACGGCGACCACTTCGGCGAGGTCGCCCGGGTGAACGGCGTCGTCGTCACCCGCGACGATTTCCGCGATCGCCTCGCCGTCGAACGTTGGCGGATGGAGTACACCGAGCGCCGGATCCGCGACGCCGCCCAGGCCGGCCGGATGACCGAGGCCGAGCGCGACCAGCTCATCGCCTTCCTCCAGCAGCAGCGGCAGCAACTCCCGAGTCTCACCTACGAGCGCCTCATCGACGCCCTCCTCCAGGCTCAACTCGCCGAGCGCGAGGGCATCACCGTCAGCGAGGCCGAGATCGACGCCCGCCTCCTCGAGGAGGCGACCCGCCCCGAGGAGCGCCACACCCTCCTCATCGCCGTGGCGCCCGAGGTCGAGGCGGGGGCGAGCGAGCCGACCGATGCCGAGCGGGCCGCGGCCCGGGCCAAGGCCGAGGCGGCCCTCGCCGAGCTCCGGGCGGGCAAGGCCTTCGCCGACGTGGCCCGAACGACCTCGACCGACGCCTCGGCGGCGAAGGGCGGCGACATCGGCTGGATCCAGAAGGAAGGCGGACTCGACGAGGCCTTCGTCGCGGCCATCTTCGCCCTCGAACCGAACGGCCTGACCGGGGTAGTCGAGGGGGCCGACGGGATCTTCCGGATCGGCCAGGTCACCGAGATCGCCCCGGCCGAGGTCGACCCGACCTACGAGCAGCAGATCGTGAACGAAGGGGTCGCTCTCGAGGTCTACCGGCGGGTCGTCCGGACCGACGTCATCCGCCGCAAGCTCGAGGACAAGCTCCTCGCCGAGGTCGTCGACGCACCGTCGGTCATGCGTCGGGTGAGCGAGATCTACATCGCCGCCCCCCAGCGGGCCGGCGGGGGCGACGAGGTCAAGGTCCGCCACATCCTCTACGCACCGAAGGACGATCCCCAGGGCGCTGCCGCCCTCGATCCGAACGACCCCTCCTGGGCCGCCGCCGAGGCCGAGGCGAAAGCGACCTACGAGCGGCTGAAGGCCCTCGCCTCCGACCCGGCGAAACTCGAGGCCGAGTTCGTCGCGACCGCGAAGCGGGAGAGCGACGAGCCGGGGGCGGCCACTTCGGGCGGGGAGCTTCCCTACTACACCCAGGCCGAGCTCGATCGGAGCTTCGGCGACGCCATCTTCGCCCCGGGCCTGAAGAAGGGTCAGCTCCTCGAGCCGGTGAAGAGCCAGTTCGGTTGGCACGTCATCCAGTTCATCGACCGGCGCGGCAACCCCCAGGCCCGGGCCGAGGACGCGAAGCTGCGGACGATGCGCGGTGAGGACTTCGCGGCGATCGCCAAGGACGTCTCCGAGGGTCCCGAAGCGGCGAAGGGTGGGGAGATCGGCTGGGTCGCACGCTACCAGTTCGGGAAGCAGCTCGAAGACGCCATCTTCGGGACGCCCGTGGGTGGCGTCTCGGACGTCATCGACGTCCCCGGCGACGGGTTCTACATCTTCAAGGTCTGGGAGGAGCAGACCCGCCGACCCGACCCGGACCAGGCGCGGACCCTCCGAGCGAACGCCTTCTCGAGCTGGTACGCCCGCGAGAAGGAGGCGGCGACGATCGACCGCTCCGGGCTGGCGAACCTGCCGACCTCCTAGGCGAGGCTGGCGGCGTGCTCGACGCGCTCGTTGCCGAGGCGAGGCTTCGCTGGGGGCTCGATCCGGCTGCCGGCCTCCAGATCGTCGCCTGGGAAGCGGTACCCTCCTTCCCGCTCGAACCAACGCGGCCGGCGATCCTCCTCCCGCGGGCGATGCTCCGGGCTGCTGGGCTCGTCGCCGCCACGGCCGGTGAACCGTCGGTGGTGACTCCGGTCGCCGGTCGCCACGCCCGACCGGACGACGGACCCCTCGCCGTCCTCAGGCGTCTCTATGCGGCCGATCACTTCGTTGGCCGGCTGGGGCGCCCGGAGGCGACGACCGTCGGTGCCCTCACCGAGCTCGAGACCGGGGTCGAGGCCCTGGGGCCCTGCTATCTCCCGGCCGCCAAGCCCGAGGCGGCGCCGGCTTCGCCGTGGGCGATGCCAGCGATCAGCGCCCGCCTCCGAGCCCCCGACGGCTGTCCCTGGGATCGCGAGCAGACCCACGCCTCCCTTCGCAAGCACCTCCTCGAGGAGGCGTACGAGGTCTACGATGCCCTCGCTGCGGGTCCGACGCCGGCCCTCGCCGAGGAGCTCGGCGACCTCCTCCTCCAGGTCGTCCTCCATGCGCAGCTCGCAGCCGAGGTCGGGGCCTTCGATCTGGCCGACGTCGCCGCTGCCATCGGGACGAAGATCGTCCGCCGTCACCCCCACGTCTTCGGTGACGCCGTCGTCCGGACGGCCTCGGACGTGAACCGGCAGTGGGAGCGGATCAAGGCGGCCGAGCGGGCGGCGGCGAGGGGAGGGGAGGCAGCGCCGCTGCCCGGGGCAGGGGTGGCGGGAACGCCCGGGAGCGAGGCCGCCCTCGAGGCAGCGGCGACGCCCGGGAGCGAGGCCGCTCCAGATGTCGGCTGGTCCGCCGCGCACGTCGAAGGCGAGGGCGGACCCCACGGCGACCGCGCCTCCGCCAGGGAAGACGAGGAGGCGGTCGGACGCCCGGGTCCCTTCCGGTCCGCCCTCGACGGCATCAGCCCCACCATGCCCGCCCTCGCCGCCAGCCAGGAGATGCAGGAGCGGGCGGCGAGCCTCGGCTACGATTGGCCGTCCATCGACGGCATCCTCGACAAGGTCGCCGAGGAGCTCGCCGAGCTCGCCAGGGCAGCCTCGAGCCAGGAGCGCGAGGAGGAGATCGGCGACCTCCTCATGGTCGTCGTCAACCTCGCCCGTCACCACGGCGTCGAGGCCGAAGCCGCCCTCCGGGCGGCGAACGCGAAGTTCCGCCGGCGCTTCGCGGTCGTCGAGCAGCTCGCGGCCGAGCGCGGGGTCGCCCTTCGGGACCTCTCCTTCGCCGAGCTCGACGCCCTCTGGGACGCGGCCAAGGCCCTCGTGGAGGAACGCTCATGACGATCGCCAACCGGCCACCCCTCGTCCGGGCGAACGGCCGGGCTCCGGACGAGCTCCGGCCCGTCCACTTCACCCTCGGCGTCCAGAAGTGGGCCGAGGGGTCGTGCCGGATCCGCCTCGGTGACACCGAGGTCCTCTGCGCGGCGACCATCGAGGACAAGATCCCGCCCCACCTCCGGGGGACGGGGACGGGCTGGGTGACGGCCGAGTACGCGATGCTTCCCCGCTCGACGGCCGAGCGGACCCAGCGGGAATCGGTGAAGGGCCGGATCGGCGGGCGGACCCACGAGATCCAGCGCCTCATCGGTCGCTCCCTCCGCGGCGTCGTCGATCTCACTCGCCTCGGCGAGCGGACGATCACGATCGACTGCGACGTCATCCAGGCCGACGGCGGGACGCGGACGGCCTCCATCACGGGAGGCTACGTCGCCCTCGCTGCCGCCCTCATCACCTACGGGATGGAGCGGCTCCTCCTCGGCAAGGTCGCCGCGGTGAGCGTCGGGATCGTCGACGGTGTCGCCGTCCTCGACCTCGACTACGCCGAGGACTCGCGGGCCGAGGTCGACTTCAACGTCGTCGGGACCGACGCCGGTACGTACGTCGAGCTCCAGGGGACGGCCGAGGGGAAGCCCTTCGATCGTTCGGCCGTCGACCGCCTCCTCGACCTGGCGAACGTCGGCCTCGAGCGGCTCTTCGCCGCTCAGGCGGAGGCGTTGGCGACCCTCCGGCGGTGAGGCAGGCGTCGCGGGGGCTGGAGCGGCAATCCCTGCCCGGCAACGTGACCCGACCCCGACTCGTCGTCGCCACCCGCTCGGCGCACAAGGTCCGCGAACTGACCGAGCTCCTCGCCCTGCCGCGGGCCGTCCTCGTCTCCCTCGACGAGGCCGGAGTCCCGCCCGAGGTCGAGGTGCCGGAGGAGGGCCGGACCTTCGCCGCGAACGCTCGAGCGAAGGCGCGGGCCTATGCCCGCCTCACGGGCCTGCCGACCCTCGCCGACGACTCGGGGCTCGAGGTCGACGCCCTCGGCGGGGCGCCCGGGGTCCGGACGCGTCGTTTCGCCGGCGAGCGGGCGACGGACGCCGAAAACAACGCCCGCCTCCTCGAGGTCCTCGAGGGCCTTCCACCCGAGCGCCGCGGCGCTCGCTATGTCTGCGTCCTGGCCGTCGCCTTGCCGGATCGGGCCGGACCGCGTGGCGGACTGCCGATCGTCGCCGAGTCCCGGGGCACCTGTCGGGGGCGGATCGCCCTCGCCCCGCGGGGGACGGGCGGGTTCGGCTACGACCCGATCTTCGAACCGGCTCGTGAGCCGCCGGGGGGCCGGACCTTCGGCGAGTACGCGCCCGAGGAGAAACACCGCATCTCCCACCGGGGCCGCGCCGCCCGTCGCCTCGCCCCGAAGCTCGTCCGCCTCGGCTTCTGAAAGGGGAGGAGAGCAGGCCGGAGCGGCTGGTGCCGTATCATGAGCCCGGTCGCTCGCCGGGGAGTGGCGTAGTTGGCTAACGCACGTGCTTTGGGAGCACGAGATCGCGGGTTCGAGTCCCGCCTCCCCGACCAGCTGTCGGCCGGCGCGGGCGACTTCGGCGGCTCTGGCGCCGACCCCCCACGGGCTCGCGGACCGGGTTGCTGCACGGGTCGCCGGGGCTCTCGCGACCGTAGCTCTGCCATGGCCTCGCCGGCTACGCGGATCCCGACGGCTCGGATCACGGGCACTCCCCCGACCGCACCTGCCTCTGTCATGATCTCGCCCGCTGAACCGAACCTGACGCCTCGATCGCCGGGGCTCCCCCGACCGCGCCCACCTCTGCCAAATTCTCGCCAGGTGAGCGCACCGGGGCCGTCGAGGGTGCCGAAGGCCGGCGAGGGCACCGCGGAGCGGCTTGACGAGCGTGGCTCCGCCTCCCGCTGAGGCCACATCATCGGACGACCCCCCTTCCGTCGGCCCTCGTCATCGTCAAACGCTCACGGGATGGGCGTTTGTCAGGGTTGCGGGTGGCCGTGGAGAGCCAGTTGGCCCCAGATCTTGTCAAACGCTCACAGGGTGAGCGTTTGTCAGGAAAGAGGGCCGAACGCCCCGGAACAGCGTCCGCGAACCGCCGACCTCGTGCTCGCGCACTGTCGCCGATCCGACAATCGGCCGCCTCGGCATGGCCGTGCCTCCCGCCCCGGCTCACCTCATGAGAACATGGCAGAGATGGGCACCGACAGAGTCGCCCGGCCCTCGCCAGGCTTGGCAGTCGCCCGGCTCATTGGTGTCGTCGCTCCCTCGCCCGCACCTTCGCGCTCCCCGGTCGCGAGGCACGGCCGTTGCGCCAGCCCGTCGGTAGCGTCCGTGCCACCCCGTCGGTAGCGTCGCTCCCTCGCCCGCACCTTCGCGCTCCCCGGTCGCGAGGCACAGCCGTCGCGAGGCCCGCTGTCGCGCCGGCTCGCCGGTGGACCGTGCAGCTCCTCGACCCTGCCGCCTCAACGACCCGGCGGCGGGAGGACCGCCACGTTCAGCCAGCGGCCGCCCGTCGCCCGGCGGAGGACGAAGAGCTCCTCGAAGGGGACGCTCTCGCGGTCGAGGAGCGCGCCCTTCGCGTCGTACGTCTCGCGGACCACGGTCCCGCGCCCCAGGAACCCGAGACTCAACCCCGTCTGGCGGCCGAAGGGCACGACGAGGGAGACGTCGATCCGGTCGAAGCGATAGTGATGGACGACCGTCCGGCCCGTCGCCACCGACTCACGAAGCCGGGCGACCATCTCGTCGAGCCGATCGCCATGGCTGACGGCAGCCAGGAGCCCCTCGTCGCGACGGAGGAGAGCGAGGTTCTCGAGTTCGAGGTTCTCGGCGAGGGTGACGACGACCGGCTCGATCCCGCGACCAGCCAGCTCGTGGTCGAAGTCGATGACCTCTTGGGCGACGGTGATCGACGGGAGCGTCGATGGGTCGATGGCAGTCGGGATGTCCTGGAGGGCGCGGGTGGCATCGATGGCGACGACCCCGCGAGCTGGCGTCCCGGCGGCGACGATGGAGGCACCGCCGGCGACGAGGGCGAGCCCGATGAGGCCGGCGCGAGCGACGACACGAACGGGGCTCGTGTGCGGAGCCCGGCCTGACGCCGTCGCCGAGCTTTCCGCCCCGGCCATGAGATCGCCGCCGCCCGCCTCAACCGCCCCGCCCGCGACCGCTCGGCCGCCCACGACCGCTCGGCCGCCCGTCTCGGTCGCGACCGCCGCGAGCGCCCCGCCGAACGCAGCCCCGGACCCAGCCTCCTTCCCCGCCCCGACCACGCCCGCTGCCGGAACCCTGCCGAGGAGCCGACCCAGGAAGACCCGAGGATCGTCGGCGGCCGAGCCCGGGGCCGGGAGGACGCGCTCCAGCCAGGGCCGGACGGCGCAGGCAATGACGAGACTCGCCAGGACCGCGACCTTCGTCCCATACTCGTCGACCTGGGGCGCCATGAGGAGCGTGCTGGACGCTGCGACGAGGAGGGCGAAGACGATCCGGGCGACGCGGCCCCTCGGGACCGTCCGCGGGTCGGTGATCATGAAGAACAGGAAGACGAGGACTTCGGGAGAGGTGACGATGACCCGCCAGAAGTCGCCGTCGCAGACTGGCGCAAAGGCCCAGTTGGCGGTCATGCAATGCCCCGAGGCGGCAAGGACCCCGACCCCCGCCGCGAGAGCGAGCCAGAACGCGATCGCCATTTCGAGGAGCCCGAGGCGCCTGGTGATGAGCGCACCCCCGCCCACGATCACCGCGTAGGCGGTCAGCATCCAGACGTTCGGTGGGGCCCACCAGAAGTCGAGGGGTTCGACCCGGCTGTTCCCGAGGACGAGGAAGGCGACGACGAGCCCGACGTTCGAGGGGTTGAAGACGTGCGTCCCACCGTAGCGGATGACGTACTTCGTCAGGAGCGAGAAGCCCGCGACGGCGGCGAAGAGGGGCCAGGCCTCGAGGGACCACGGCTCGTGAGCCGGCATCCCGACGACGCGGAGGATGAGGGCGACACCGCTGCCGGTGAGCATGGCGCTCGCTGGCCAGACGATGGCCCGCGTCCGCCGGAAGGTGAGGATGACCTCGATGATCGCGCAGGTCAGGATGGCGGCGAGGATCTGCGGAACGCTGAGATGGAAGCCGAGCCCGACCTGGCCGAGGGCGTGGACGGTGAGCGTGACGGCGGCAACGTGGAGCCGGGGGTCACGGAGGCTCGGCAAGACGAGGGGATAGGTCCGACTGCCGAGGGTGAGCGTCCTGGCGGTCATCGGCGGTACGGCGTCGTCTCGCCGGAGGCGGCGGACCGCTGGAGCCGCGGGAGCGAGAAGGCTTGCCCGGTGGCCATGACGGCCCGTAGGATACGCGGCGGGCACGAGCCTGCGGGACGAGCTCCCTGTTCCGGGGGCGAGCGAGATCGAGGACGATCGCCGGGAGGTGTGGGCATGGTGCGTGAGATCGAACGGATGGAACGGGCTCGGGAGGAGCCGATCGTCGGCGGCCTGCCCGATGCTGCCGGCATCCTCACCGCGATCCTCCTCACGCCTGATCTCGGTGTCCACCTCCGTGGCCTCGCCGACGAGCTCCTCGTCCACGACTTCCCGGGGGCGACCCTTCGACGCTACGAGCGGGAGATGATCGCCACGGCTGTCTCGGCGGCGAACGACTGCTTCTTCTGCATGGACTCCCACGGGACGACGGCGGCGGCGCTCCTCGAGCGCAGCGGCAGAGCGGACCGGATCCCCCTCGTCGAGGAGCTGAAGGTCGGGTCGACGGCGAGGCTCGAGCCGAAGATGCGAGCCCTCGTCGAGATCGCCCGGACCGTCCAGAGTGAGCCACGCCAGCTCACGGCGGCCCAGGTCGCCGCCGCCCGAGAGGCCGGAGCGAGCGACGCCGACGTCCAGCTCGCCGTCCTCATCGCTGCCGCCTTCTCGATGTACAACCGGATCGTCGAAGGCTTTCGGGCGCGGACGGCCCCGACCCCGGAGGCCTACCGTCCCCGGTCGGCCGAGATCGCCGAGCGAGGCTACGCGAGTCCCGGCTCGACGACGGCCCCGGGAGGGCCCGCCACCATCGGGGCCGGATCAGCGGCGCTGGGCGGAGGCCCGGCCGCGAGCGGATCGACGCCGAGCTAGTGCCCTCGCCGGATCCCGGGTCCTCGGCGGCAGCCGGCTCCCGGTCCGGGGGCGACCGGACGAGGCTCGGCCACGGCGTCGAAGTGTTAGGATCGGCCGGCCATGTCCAGAACGGGGAGGATGGGTGACGGACGAATGGGGCGGCGGTGCGGTCTCTGCGCCGTCCTCCTCGCCCTGACCCTCGTCGCCGCCACCGCTGGCTGCGGGAGCGCTCCCACCCCGACGCCGCGGCCGGCGCCTTCGCCGACCCCAACCCCGACGCCCGATCCCCACCTGACCGAACCGGCGGCCGCCGAGGCGATCTTCCGGGCTTTGAGCGCGGCCGGGCTCCGGGTCGTCTCGAACAACGCCGTGACCGGCGCCCCCGGTCAGGAGCCGCGCCTCAGGATCAACGCGACCTATGCGAACTGGCCCCTCGTCATCCACGAGTACTCGAGCGGCGCTGCCCTCCGCCGCTCGGGCTTCCGGCCGGGAGCGCGCCCGACGATCGGTCAGGCACCCTTCAACCTCGCTGGCCTGAACATCCTCGTCGAGTTCGGTCCCCACGCCAAGAATCGAAACGAGCCGCCGCCGGAGCCCGCCTTCCGAGAGGCCGCTTTGGCTCTCATCGACGTCCTCGACCCCCTCATCGGGCCCCTCGAGCAGATGTCGATCGAGCCGCTTCCCCTGCCGACGCTAACCCCGCTGCCGGGCCAGTCGGGGCCATCGCCGGCGCCTGGCCTGACGGAGCATGCGCCGTGAGACGCAGCGATCGGGCTAGACCCTCGACGCCGGCCCAAGCCCGGCACCCGGGCCTGACGAACGATCGCCTGGGCCTGACGAACGATCGCCAAAGCGTGAGGGAGCCATGACGGAGGACCGCCAGCCCAGCTCGAGGCAGCCTGCCGAGGCTGACCCGGCACCATCCCGGCCTGTGACCCGCCATCGGACGGGCCGCGATGTCGGGACGGCCGCGCCCCTGAGCCGCAGCGCCGCGGCAACGGGTACCACTCGCCGCCGAGGCAAGGTGCCCGCGTCCGGCCAAGCTGCCGAACGGGATCGCCGAGTCCCAGGTGCCGAGCCTCGGCCACGCCGGGTCGCCGCCCCGAAACCGATCATCGACGAGGTCGACAAGCGGATCATCGAGCACCTTCAGCAGGACGGTCGGCGCCCCTTCACCCAGATCGCCGGCGACCTCGGCTTGTCCGAGTCGGCGGTCCGCGCCCGGACGAACCGGCTCGTCGAGGAGGGGATCGTCCAGATCGTCGGGGTCACCGACCCGTTGAAGCTCGGCTTCGCCCAGATGGCGATGATCGGCATCCGCTGCGAGCCGCCAAAGCTCATGGCCGTCGCCGAACGGATCGCCGCCTTCCCCGAGGTCGACTACGTCGTCATCACCGCCGGACGCTACGACATCCTCATCGAGACCGTCCACGAGGACAACGAGGCCCTCCTCCGCTTCCTGTCCGAGAAGCTTCGGACCGTCGATGGCGTCGCCGAGACGGAGACCTTCGTCTACCTCCGGCTCGTCAAGCAGACCTACCAGTGGGGCACCCGCTGATCGGTTGCGACCGACGCCGTCGTCCCGGCCGTGACCGTCGTCTGGGTCTGTGCTGACAGGAGCGCGCGGTGACCGGATCGAGACCGCTCGTCCCGCTCCCGGGCCTGGCCTCGGCCGCCCGACGCCCCCGCGCTTCGTGTCGCCTCCCGTCACCACCTCCTCGTCCCGATCTCTCCCGTCACCATCCCGAGCCAGCGCGGCCGGGCTACCATGGGCCCTGCGGAGGTGCCTGGCCTCCGATGTGGACATGGGGGCAGCCCTAGGTGCCCAGCGACTCGATCCTCGCCCTCGCCGTCGTCGCCGCCATCGCGAACGTCCTCCTCACCGTCGCCGTCGTCCTGCCGGGGCTCGTCGCCCGAGACGCCGACTCGGCAGCCGACGAGGTGCCGTCTGCCGCCGCCTTGCCTCCTCCGGCCCTCGGGACCGCCTCCGTCACCGCTGCTCTCGGCGACGAGCTCCCGCCGCTCAGCTACGACCGCCTCGTCCGCGTCACGGCCTGGATCTTCATCCTCGCCGCGGCGGCCGCTGTCGTCGGCGGCGGCCTCTGGATCGAGCGACAGCCGGCGATCCTCGTCCTCCTTGGCTTCGCCGGCCTCGTCGTCCTCGTCGCCCATGACCTCCTGCCCGTCGGGACTCCGGCCCGGGCGAAGTACGTCGTCGAAGGGGCCGCGGCGATCACCTTTGCCTCGCTCCTCGTCCTCCTCACGGGCCGGACGACGAGCCCCTTCTTCATCGCCTTCCTCCTCATCGTCGGTGCGGCCGCCTTTGCCGCCCCGGGTCGGGCGGCGGCCGCCTTCACCACCGTCGCAGCGGCCGGGTACGCCGCGGCGGCGCTCGCGCCGGTCACCGAACCGGGGCCCGATGCCCTCGGCCTGGCGACGGTCGCGGTGAACGTCACCGTCCTCGGTCTCGTCGCCTACGTGTCGAACCAGCTCGCCGGTGAGCACCGGCGGTCGCGGAGCGAGGCGATGCGCTTGGCGACGATCGACCCCCTGACCGGCCTCTTCAACCGAACCTTCTTCTTCGCTGCCGTCGAACGCGAGATCGCCCGGAGCGACCGCTCGGGCCGCGGGTTCTGCGTCCTCATGGTCGACCTCGATGACCTCAAGGTCGTGAACGACCGCTTCGGGCACCTCGTCGGCGACCGGCTCCTCGAGGCGGTCGGACGCATCATCCGGACCGGAGTCCGGCGGATGGACACGGCCGCCCGCTACGGCGGCGACGAGTTCGTCATCCTCCTTCCCGAGACCGATCGGAGCGGCGGCGTCATCCTGGCCGAGAAGATCCGCCAGGGTGCGGGTGCTCTTCGGGTCCCCGTCGGCGGAGGAACCATCGCCGCCTCGCTCTCGGTTGGCGTTGCCGCCTACCCGATGGACGGCCTGACCGTCGACGAGCTCCTCGCCGCTGCCGACCAGGCGATGTACGTCGCGAAGCGGAGGGGCCGTGAAGCCGAACCGGAGGCCGGTTGGTGGGGACCTGGGACTGGAGGGCCGGGTGGGGATCGTGGCCCCGCGGTTCGACCGACGGCGGCCCCGCGAGGCTGGCCGGGGCGCGGGGGGCGGATCGAGATCGCCGTCGGCCGAGCAGCCTATCGCCGCTGAAGGGCTGGCCCGTCCCAGACGGCATCCGACGGGGCAGAGCTGACCGACCTTCCGGCGCGAGTCCCGACGGCCGCGCCGCTCCGGGATCGGCGCGCGGGCCCCGAAGCCGGACGGTGTACGATCGAGCCCGTGAGCGGTTTCTCGACCCGCGCCATCCGAGCTGCCTCGACCCCACCCGCCGTCGAGGAGATCCCGACGGCGGTGCCGATCTACCAGAGCGCCACCTTCCAGGCCGCCGACGCCGAGACCCTCGCCGACGTCATCGCCTTCCGACGTCACGGCTTCAGCTATAGCCGACTCGGGAACCCGACCGTCGAGGCGGCCGCGGCCGCCGTCGGACAGCTCGAGGGCGGCGAGGCGGCCTACGGCTTTGCCTCGGGGATGGCGGCGATCTCCACGACCCTCACCGCCCTCGTCGGAGCCGGCGACCGGATCGTCGCCTCGCGGGCCCTCTACGGCTCGACCCAGAGCATCCTCGGGAGCGGGCTCCGGCGCTTCGGGGTCGAGGTCGCCTTCGTCGACCCGACCGACCTCGACGCCGTCGAGGCCGCCCTCGCCGAGCGCCCGACCCGGCTCCTCTACGTGGAAACCATCGCCAACCCGACGACGATCGTCGCCGACGTCCCAACCCTCGTCGAGCTCGGCCACCGCCACGGAGCGATCGTCGTCGTCGACAACACCTTCGCCTCGCCCTACGTCTTCCGGCCCCTCGAGCACGGCGCCGACCTCGTCGTCGAGTCGGCGACGAAGTGGATCGGCGGCCACTCCGACGTCCTGGCCGGCTTCGTCGCCGGCTCCGGCAAGCTCATCGAGACGATCCGGGACCGGCAGGTCGAGACCGGGGCGACCCTGGCCCCCTTCAGCGCCTTCCTCGTCCTGCGGGGCCTCGAGACCCTCGCCGTCCGGATGGAGCGCCACGCCGGGACGGCCCTCGCCCTCGCCGCCTGGCTCGAGCGTCAGGACGGGATCGAGCGCGTCTACTACCCGGGTCTCCCGAGCCACCCCCAGGCGAACGTCGCCGCCCGGCTCTTCCGGACCGGCGGCGGGATGCTCGCCTTCGAGCTCCGCGGCGGTCGGCGGGCCGGGGCGGCCTTCATCGACGCCCTGACGATCCCGCAGCGAACGGCCTCCCTCGGCAGCGTCCATACCTTCGTCGTCCACCCGGCCTCGACGAGCCAGCGCCAGCTCTCGGAGGCTGAGCTCGCCGCGGCCGGCATCGGGCCCGGCCTCCTCCGGGTCTCCGTCGGCCTCGAGGACCTCGACGACCTCCTCGACGACTTCGAGGGTGGACTCGCGGCGGCCCGGACGGCCGGGGTGCGTCCGGCCGGGGCCGAGCGGTCCTAGAGGAGGGCGCCATCGCGACCCTCGCGACCGGCCGACCGGTCGCCGCCGACGCCGTCCGGCCCGGTCCCGCCGCCCGCCTCGGCGGCGCCATCTGGCGGCTCCTGACCTCCGTCGACTTCGCCGTCGTCCAGATCGCCGTCCTCGGCAGCCTCGCGAGCATCGGCCTCGTCCTCCGCCAGCTCCCCGACTTCGCCTTCCGCTCGCCAACGGACTACGCGAACGAGATGGCGAAGCTCCACGACCTCTACGATCCGACCCTCGGCCCGGGCCTCGTCGACCTCTTCGAGCGGCTCGGCTTCTTCTCGGTCTTCCGCTCGACGCCCTTCTCGATCGGCCTCGCCGTCCTCCTCGTCTCGATCGTCGCTTGCACGATCGACCGGCTGCCGCGCCTCTGGCGCCAGGCCCACGACGTCCGGGTCGTCCAGCCCGAACCCTACTTCGACCCCCGACTCCCCGACCGGGCGACCATCGACGGTTTGTCCGCCGAGGCCGTTCGGGAGGCGCTCCGCCGCCACGGCTTCCGGGTCCGCGAAGCGGAGGTCGACGGGGTCCGCTACCTCTACGGTGACCGGAACCAGTACGCGAAGCTGGCGACCCTCTTCACCCACGCCGGGCTCGTCCTCTTCCTCGTCGCCGCCGCCGTGACGAGCCGCTTCGGTGACGAAGTCGGCCTCGTCGTTGCCGAGGGAACCTCGACGACGGTCCAGCCGATCGGGACGCCCGGCCTCCTCCTCGTCAAGAACTACGGTTTCGAGGCGCCCGGCTTCGAGACCGGCCAGCCGATGGACTTCGTGACCGACCTTGGGGTCTTCCAGAACGGCCGGGAGATCGCCCGCAAGCAGATCCGGGTGAACGATCCCCTCTCGGTAGCCGGCTACACCTTCCACCAGAACGGCTTCGGACCGGCCCCCGAGCTCGTCATCGTCGACACTGCCGGTCGGCCCCTCTGGGATGGCCCGGTACCGCTGACCGACCAGGCGGCCGGCTTTCCCTACGGCCAGCTCTCGGTCCCGGGTCGCACCATCGGGTTGGAGCTCCTCCTCCAGCGAGCGGCCGACGGTCGGGGGATCGTCCTCGTCCTGCCCTACCGGGTCGTCGGTCGGAACCCCGACGGGACGCCGGTCATCGAGGAGCTCCCTCCGATGGCGATCGCCGTCGGGGAGGTTCAGACGGTCCCCGGCCTCGACTTCAGCGTCGGTCTCCGGCGCTTCGCCGACTACACGCTCATCATCGCCAAGCACGACCCCGGCCAGGGCCTCGTCTGGCTCGCCGCGGGGCTCCTCCTGGCCGGGATCATCGGCGTCTTCCACTTCCCCCGGCGCCGGGTCTGGGCCCGGCTCCGGCCCGACGGCGCCCTCGCCCTCGTCGCCCGAGCCGACCGCTACGTCGATCCGGGGCGGGCTTTCGGGCCGCTCCTCGCCGACCTCGCCCGACGGCGGGCCGGGGCAGACGTCGAGGTGGCTGGGCCCGGCCGAGGGTCCACTCGACCCTCCTGAGGCGAGAGCGGAGCTCCCGAGAAGCGAGAGGAGACGACACCGTGGCCACCCTCGAGGACGTCCGCTCGGCCCTCTTCCCCGCCGTCCGCCCGATCGGGGAGGTCCCCCCCGAACGACTCGCCGTCCAGGTCGGCTGGGTCCGGGTCATGCGAGCCCGGGTCCCTGCCTTCGACGCCCTCGAGGCCGGCGACCTCGCCATCGTTCCCGCCTCGGCCCTCCGGGTCGTTGCGCCCGGCGCGGCCGAGACGGCGGCCCTCGTCGCCGCCCTCGTCCGGGCTCGCGTCGCCGGCTGCTGCATCGTCGGTGAGGACCCACCGCCTGACGAGCCGGATCGTTCGCTGACCCCGAGCGAGGCCGTCGCCCTTGCCGCCGCGAACGCCGGGCTGGCGACCTTCCGACTCCCCGAGGCCGACCCGGTCGCCCTGGAGCGGAGCGTCATCGGCCTCCTCGTCAACCAGCGGGCCGAGCTCGAGCACCAGGCGGCCCGCCTTGAGGGTCAGCTCGAGCGCCTCGCCCTCGCCGGAGCGGACCTGGCGAGCCTCGTCGGGGCCGTCGGCGCCGCCCTCGGCCGCGCCGTCGTCCTCGAAGGACGGAATGGCGCCGTCCTCGCCGCCTTTGCGCCACCGGAGACGCCCGAGGCAGCCGCGGCCTTCCGTGCCTACCACGCCCAGCGGACCGGGGTCGTCCTCCGGACCCCCCTGCCGGGGCTCGAGGCGATCCCGGAGGTCGCGGCCCCGGACGCCTCGGGACCGACCGGGACGCCCATGCCGAGCACCGCGGCCCGTCGACCGGGCGGACGTCCCGGCCGGAGCGGTGCCGAGGAGCGAGCCGCGTCCCGCTCCGGCTCCCTCCTCATCCTCGGCGAGCGTCCCGCGACGGAGTTCGAGCGGGTCGCCGCCGAGCGGATCGCCGGCCTCCTCGCCCTCGAGATCGTCCGGGGCGACGCCGCCCGGCGGATCGCCGAGCGCGACCGAGGTGCCGAGGGGCTACCGGCCGACGGCCCGCCCTGGGTCGTCCTCGTCGCCCGCCAGGGTGGTCCGCCCGACAGCCCCGGTGCCCTCGCCGCTCGAGAGGCGGTCCGCCGCGAGCTCCGACTCCTCGCGCCCCTCGGGCGCCTCGTCCTCCGCGGCGACGCCGAGAGCCTCGAGATCCGGGCGATCCTCGCCGCCGACGCCGGCGATCCCGGCGGCCTGGGTCTCGCCGGCCGCATCGCCGAATTCCTCGGGCGCCTCGTCGCCGTGTCGCGGCCCTTCGATCGACCCTCCGGGCGAGCCGTCGCCGAGGCCGAAGCCCGGGCGACCCTCGAAGCGGCGGAGGCCCTCGAGGCGGTCGGCAGCTGGCCCGGCG
>FWPU01005694.1_pt1 | contig 26386 bp, 27 predicted proteins | sample 2228361 | NCBI WGS metagenome assembly FWPU01 (sample SAMEA103939777, study PRJEB20133) | metagenome
CGTGTCGGCCCTTTCTTCACCGGCTTCGCTTCAGCATAACACTTGACACCTGCCCTGCCAACTTCGACCAATCCTATTTCCGCCGACTATAACGACGCGGCGCCTCATCACTGGAAAAGCAGCAGCAAGCAAATCAAGGTAAACAAACCGCCCAAGCCAAGCGCCATAGACGGTAGCGCCCACAAATCCGCGAACTTGTACTCGCGCGCGTTTTCCGGGCGCTGCGGGTCATACAGGATCGATACAGTATCACCAACCTGATGCGCTGGCGGATTGGATCCGGTCGAACCTTTGGTCCGCAGCATCGTTCCTTCAACAGTCGTAAATTCGAAGATCGGGTAATACGTTTCGCCCGCCTCGTCTATCTGCATGTCCACTACTCTGGCAGTGGTCTGTCTGGCAGCGCCAACAAATCGCTGTGTGCGGACATACAACCAGATGCCTGCCAGAAGAATCAGCAGACTCATCGGGAGAAATATCAGTCCAACGACAGTCGTCGAAGACAAAAGAGTAAGCATGCTGAACACTCCAACCTGTCACAAGAGAAGAGGCTTTCCGACGCTGCCAGTGTAACCAGAAGATGAGATGTGTGTCAACAGGCAATCCGATCAATCGCTCTACATTGTTGGGTGGGCGCCGGGCGCCGCTGCAGTGTGTCGTTGTCACATTAAGCTCACATTCGCGAGGCGCACCACGCCGCGATGAAAACAGGCCCGGGGATGCGGGCGAGATGCCCGCATCACCAGCGGCTATTGTCTCGTCAGTGGCGGGTGAGCGCACCACACCAGCGCAGACAGGTGTGATCCTGCCTGAAATGCAGTTGCCTGAGTCGTCGTATCACGCGAAGAAGCAGAGCGATTGTCTCATTACGGGGAGAGGTAGATCAGGAGCAGCAAACAGATCACAACTACAAAACCGCCGCCAAAAGTGAGTGCATACGGTACCGCCCACAAATCCCTGAATCGGTTTTCGCGGATGTATGCAGGGCGCCGCGGGTCATACAGGATCGACACAGTGTCACCGACCTGATACGCTGGCGAGTTGGATCTGATCGGACTTTTTGCTCGCAGCGTAGTTCCGTCATCAATCGTGAATTCGATGTCGTATGCTCCGTTTGCCCTGTCTATTTGCACTACTCTACCAGTGGTCTGTCTGGCGGCCCAGACAAAACGTTGCCGGCTGCGGAGCAACCAGCCACCCACCAAAAAACTCAGTGCAGCCGGTAGAAATATCAAAAAGATCACACACGATGACGGCATCCGGTACGCTCCGAGTCGTTACAAGAGAAAGGCGTTCCGATATTTTCTGTTTAATCAGAAAATGAGATGTGTGTCAAACGCCATCCCGCTACTGATTCTTAACCTCGACGCCTTTCCCTCGAACTTCAATAGCCAATCGCCGATAGCCGAGAGTCCCCACCGTTACGCAGCGTTAGGGCACGGCGCGCCGTGCCCCGACAGAGTTGCACCCCGGAACGCGCGGGCGCCGATAGCCGATAGTCCCCCACCGTTACGCAGCGTTAGGGCACGGCGCGCCGTGCCCCAACGGGACGCTACACAAACCGTGGCGTCAATGTGCATCTGGACGCCTTATGCGACAATCTGTAACCTGAAATCTTCAGTCTTAAGTGACATTACACGTTTGCGGCTTCCCCCCGATCGTTGACACTCAGTCCTTCGCTCTCCAGTGCGCGCACGATGTCAGTCATCGAAAGAATGCCGACGGGCCAGAAGCGTCCGTCGTTGCGCTCTTCGACCACCACCAGACGGTGAATGCGGTTGCGGTTGAGCAACCGGATGGCGCGATCGAGTTCCATCTCGGGCATACAGGTCACCACGCTGCGGGTCATAATATTGCCGACCGGACCGTGCATCACCTCCTCGAACGATGACCCTTCCTTCCAGGCGCGCAGCAGGTCGGTCTGTGACACAATCCCTGCCAGGTGCCCCGGACCGTCGACGATGACCAGGGCATGAATACGATGCTGCTGCATGAGCGCAAGCGCCTCTTCGACCGGCGTCTCGACCCGACATGAAATGACGCCGTAGTGCATGACATCACTGACACGTTTGTTTTCCACGATAGTCCTCTCTGATGTTGTATTTCATACCGGCAATTGCCCGGTACTATGATACCGCCTGTTGTTCCTGCGCTGTACGTGTGATCGCTTCTTCCTGAGAAGCACAACGAACGCCGCCGGCGCTGACGTACCCGATCACACGCGCAGGATTGCCGACGACGATCGCGTGCGCCGGCACGTCGCGCGTGACGACTGCACCGGCGCCACACAATGCCCATTCGCCGATCGTCACCCCGGTGACGATCACCGCACCCGCACCAATCGACGCGCCACGCCGAACCAGGGTGCGCCCCACAACCCAATCCGACGCACCCTTGAGGGAACCGTCCGGATTGATCGCGCGCGGCAGGAGGTCGTTGGTGAAGATAGCGTGCGGTCCGATGAAGACCCCATCTTCGACGGTCAACCCGTGGTAGAGTGAGGCATTGTTCTGGATTTTGACGTGGTTACCGATAACCACCTCGAAATCAATGTAGGCGTTCTTCCCAACAATGCACCCTTCTCCCAAACGGGCGCGTTCGCGGATTTGTGCACCATGCCAGACTCGCGTCCCCTCACCAATCTCTGCCTGTGGCGACACCTCAGCGGTAGGGTGGATGAAAGCCATCGAACATCCTCCTGAATCCCCACTTCAGTCACGCAGACGCTTATGTTGTGCGTATCGCATCGGAGACACCGGTTTGAGCACGCAGGTCTCCGGCTTGCGTGCGGGCGAGTCACCCGCGTACCCGGCGATAATGGTCACATCAAGTGCCTATCCGAAAAACTGCTCCTTCGATACGCGCTGCGCGCTCCTCAGGATGCGGTTTTTCGGTGTCCTGCGTTATAGAGCGCACAACGCCGCGATGAAAACAAACCTGGAGATGCGGGCGAGACGCCTGCACACCCGGTGGCTGTTTTCAATCTCATTTTGAATCTTCATCAGCCGCCAGGCGGATTATGGCAGAGTCAGTGACAACTGTCGCACTGTCGGCTATCGCCTGTCTGATCTATTCACCTGCCATCGAGAGGGAAACTCCGGCGTACCAGCCCGAGATACGCTTGCAGCCGCGCGCCCAGACGATAGACGCTGCACCTCTCCTATGCTTCTTCGACCGCATACGGGATCAGATCGATCGATACAACCTGTTGCTGCGAACCAGCGGCAATCGCCACGACATCGATCCGCCAGGGGGTCTCGGCGGGGAGATCACGGCTTTCGAGGAAGGCGCCGGCGAGTTTTCTCAAACGTGCACACTTGGCGCCCGTGATCGATTCGGCAGCCATCCCTGGATCAGCGCCACTCCGTGTGCGCACTTCGACGAAGACCAGCACGCCATCGTAACGCGCCACAAGGTCGATTTCGCCGGCGGCGCAGCGCCACTTCCGCACCAGAATCTCATAGCCGCGACGCTCCAGATAACGCGCCGCGATTGTTTCGCCCCAATCACCAAGGCGTCTGCGCCGCTCAGCCATACAATCTCACGGGTAGATGCCGCGGATGCGCGTCGCTTCCGCCACCCGGCTTACGGCAAGCAGGTATGCAGCAGTTCGCATATGGACACGGCGTTCATGGGCGATGCGCAGCACCTGATTGAACGCGCCGACCATGACCCGCTCGAGTTGCGCATTGACTTCGCGCTCAGTCCAAAAGAACTCCTGTAACCCCTGCACCCACTCGAAATAACTGACGGTCACGCCTCCGGCGCTGGCAAGAATATCGGGAATAACAAAGATGCCACGATCATACAGAATGGCATCCGCCTCTGGCGTGGTTGGAGCGTTCGCGGACTCCCCGATAATTCTTGCACGAATGCGATCAGCATTTCGTGCCGTAATCTGCGTCTGAACGGCTGCCGGCACCAGAATATCACAGGGAAGTTCGAGCAGTTCAGCATTTGTCACGTGATCTGCTTCGGGGAAGTCGGCAACCGTACCGGTGCGTTGTTTGTGCGTCATGACCGATGCAAGCGGCAAGCCGTTGCGACGGTACACACCGCCTTTGCTATCAGACACGGCAATGATCGTGGCGCCCATTTCTTCCAGCAAACGCGCACATGTCGCGCCCACGTTGCCAAACCCCTGAACCACAATCCGCGCGCCGGCAATCGGGAAACTCAGCGCTTCGGCAGCCTCGCGCAGCACATATGCCAATCCGCGCGCCGTTGCTTCGCGTCGCCCATACGAACCGCCAATCTCGATTGGTTTACCGGTCACGACGGCTGGAACCGTATGACCGCTGTGCATCGAGTAGGTGTCCATAATCCAGGACATGATCTGCGAGTTCGTACCGATATCGGGAGCGGGGATATCGCGATCCGGGCTGATCAGGATGCTGATCTCAGAGGTATAACGGCGGGTCAGCCGTTCGAGTTCACCCATCGACAGAGTGCGCGGATCGACGACCACTGCGCCTTTTGCACCGCCATAGGGAATGTTGACCGTTGCGCACTTCCACGTCATCAGCATACTGAAAGCGCGCACATCATCAATTGTCACATCGGGATGGTAGCGAATGCCCCCCTTCGCCGGACCGCGGGTGATATTGTGATGGACGCGATACCCGACGAACGTTTCGATCCGACCGTCATCCATCTTGACCGGGAATGTTACCGTCAATTCGCGTTGCGGAACTCGCAGGATGCGGCGGAGACCAGGTTCGAGTTGCAGGATGTCGGCTGCGATATCGAACTGGCGCTGCGCGCTGATCAGCGCGCTTTCCTGCTCCATAGTCATACTTCCTGTCCTCCTCATCGAGCAAATCAAAACAGGACTACATTGTCCGCCTGAGCCACACACCGTGTAGTATAGCACGATGGACGCAGGTGATGGAAGATATCTCTGGTTAAGGGTTGAACAACTGGCGCATGCATGACGCAACAGAGCTTCGCTCACCGGGAAAGAAACCCGTCGGGGCACGGCGGCGCCGTGCCCCAACCGGGCGGCGCCGCGCCCCAACCGGGCGACTCCGCGCTCCAACCGGGCGGCGCCCGCCGTTCTCATAGCTGATATGTGATAGTACCACAGCTGGAGGTTCGCTCTCTTTCGAGCTGAATGGTCTTTCAGAAACGAATCCGGTAGACGCCCGAAGCCGTGGGGCTTTCAGAATAGTCGATAGTCGATAGCCGATAGTCGATAGCGGTGCATGCGAACAGGCGCGTCGCCAGTTGGCGCCTGATGCCGTCGGGCTGCAGCCCTGGGCGAGCAGGGCAAAGCCCGCCTGCGCGGGCTGGCGGGGATCACTGACTGAAAAACCATTACGCCTGACGTACCCGTACCACTGCCTTCAGGCGGTCAGCGACCGGCGAAAGCCGGTTGTACTCGTACCACCGCCTTCAGGCGGTGGGCGACCGGCGAAAGCCGGTCGTACTCGTACCACCGCCTTCAGGCGATCAGGGGACCGGCTCATAAACGTGCACCATTCGGTGCGATCTGGGCGCCAGCGGCGCACGTCGCGTCCCGGCAGAGACCAGCGCCTGTGCGGGCTGGCGGGGATTACTGACTGAAAAACCATTACGCCCACGGAAGCGGGTCATCTGGCGAGATGCAACCGGGCAAGAACGGATGATGCAAGACCATGCCCCCCTCCATGGTCTACCTGGTTGAGTCTGTCGATCGTCGTATGACCTCGACCGCGCCTGTGGTATGATACTCGAACAGGCAGCGCAGGTAAGCGACAGGGATGTGTTCCAGTACGCTCTGTGCATATGAATGAGCGCTCCTGCGATGCGGTCAGGAAAGGATGACCAATGACCACCGACACCACGCACGAGGTAGCCGATACCCTCCTGAAGGCCGGTGCTGTGCTGATTCGCCCGCACGACCCGTTCACCTTCGCATCCGGTCTGCGTTCGCCGATCTACTGCGACAACCGAATGCTGCTGGGTGATGTCGCTGCACGACGGATGGTGACACGCGGTTTTGTTGCACAGTGTACCGATGCCCAGATTGTCGCCGGACCCGCCACCGGCGGCATTGCGTGGGCTGCGTGGGTTGCAGAAGCGCTCGGCATACCGATGGCGTATGTGCGCAGCAGCGCCAAAGGGCATGGACGCGGACGACAGGTAGAGGGGGCAGCGGTCGGCGAGCGACACGTGGTGCTCCTCGAAGATACGGTCAGCACCGGCGAAAGTGCACTTCAGGCGGCGGAAGCGTTGCGCGCCGAAGGCGCGATTGTCACGCGCTGCGTCTGTATCTTCACCTGGGGATGGGCTGAGACCACGGCACGCTTTGCGGCAGCCGAACTCGAACTCGTGCCGCTGGTGACCCTCGGCGCAGTTCTCGATGCAGCGCAACGCACTGGACGTTTGATGGCAGATGAACGCGCGCTGGTCGAGGCGTGGGCCGCCAATCCGCGAGGATGGACGCCGCCGTATGCAGCATGACCTTCCAGAAACGACAGTTGCGCCACGACAACACGCTTCTTCCCAGGCGCCCCGGCTCTCTGCCGTCTGGCAGTCGCGCTGGGGCATTCCGATCGGATATGCGGTCTCCTCTGAGGCGCTGGCACTCGAACTGGCAGCGCTCGGCGTCGAACTCATGTATCGCCCGACACCCTGGCACATGCCGGGAACGATCCGCCATCCGGCGCTGCTCGCCGCCGCCGCGCGACCACCGCGCGACGATGTACCGCAGATCAGTTACGACCAGGCAGACCTGTTCCACCTCGATCATCCCGGCTACAAAATCGGCTACACGATGCTCGAAGTCGATGGCCTGCCGCGCGAATGGGTCGCTGCGTGCAACTGCATGGATGAGGTCTGGACGCCGAGCCACTGGGGAGCGACGATCTTTGCCGGCGCCGGGGTCACACGCCCTGTTCGCGTGATGCCGCTGGGGTATGATTCTGCGCGCTTTCGACCGGACGGGCCGACGCGTCGAGTCGCAGGACGGTTTACCTTTCTGTCCGTCTTCGAGTGGGGCGAGCGCAAAGCGCCGGATCTTCTTCTGCGCGCATATGCAGCGGCATTTACCCGGCGCGATGACGTGCTCCTGATACTGCGGGTGAACAATTTCGATACAGAAGTCAATGTGGCGCAACAGATCGCTGCACTGCGCCTGCCTGCCAGCGCACCACCTGTCGCAATGATCTACAACCGCATGCTCGATAGTGACAGCCTGGCAACGCTGTATCGCAGCGCCGACTGCTTCGTTCTGCCGACACGCGGTGAAGGATGGGGACTCCCCATCCTCGAAGCGATGGCGTGCGGATTGCCGGTTATTGCCACAGATTGGAGCGGGCAGACCGAATTTTTCCACCAGGCGATCGGCTACCCGGTGCGGGTGCGACGACCGGTTGCCGCCAATGCGAAATGCCCCTACTACCTGGGATGGCGCTGGGCGGAACCGGACCTCGATCACCTGATCGCCCTGATGCGCCACGTCTACGACCATCCCGACGAAGCGCGCCGGCTCGGCATGCGCGCGGCGCAGGAAGCAGCAGCGCGCTGGACGTGGAACCATGCTGCCAGGCGTATCCGGGAGCGACTGGTCGATCTGACGGGTATACGATGACGCGCGCACGCCAGACAAACGTTTCCCCCACAAGCACAGCGCGCTGTGCCCCAACACGCGGGCAGATAGGTTGCCCGTACCCACAATAACGTATTTGACGCATTGCTTCATCTCCATTACACTGATTAAGCATTCGACGGAAAAAAACGGGAAACGCCACACGAAAGGAGGCTAGCGATGATGCCGCCGCGAGAGTTTCTCATGCCTGCGCAGGTGCTGATCGGCTCGGGCGCTGTTGAGCAGACGGGTACACTCTGCCAGAAGCGTGGTTGGAAGAAAGCGCTGATTGTTTCCGACAAAATCATGCTCAGCCTGGGGCTGGTCGGCAAAGTCGAGCAGTACCTCGCCGAGAGCGGGATTGCCAGCACAATCTATGCCGGCGTCAACACCGAACCGGTAGTGGAATATGTTCAGGAAGGGTTGCAGGCGTATAAAGAGAGCAATTGCGACTTCGTCGCAGCCGTGGGCGGCGGCAGCCCGATCGACACCGCAAAAGCGATTGCCGTACTGGTGACGAATGCCGGTTCGATCGAGCAATATAAGGGGATTGGAAAAATTGCCGCGCCGGGTGTGCCGGTCGTCGCCATCCCCACTACAGCCGGCACCGGCAGTGAGGCGACCGTCTATACCGTCATCACCGACCAGAAGACCGATGTCAAGATGTTGATCGGCAGCCCGTATCTGATGCCGACCGTCGCGATCGTTGACCCGCTGCTGACCGTTTCATCACCCCAAAGCGTCACGGCAGCCACCGGCGTCGATGCGCTGGTGCACGCGATTGAAGCGTATGTCTCGGTGAAACGTCAGCCAATGACCGACATCTTCTGTCTGTCGGCGATCCGCCTGATTTCGCAGAACATCCGCCAGGCCTGGTCAAACGGCAACAACATCGAGGCGCGCGAGCAGATGATGCTTGGCGCATTTCAGGCGGGCGTGGCGTTCAGCAACTCGTCAGTCGCGCTGGTTCATGGGATGTCGCGACCCATCGGCGCGCACTTCCATATCGCACACGGCGTCTCCAACGCGGCATTGCTTGCAGTCGTCACTGAGTTCAGTCTGATTGGTGATCCGGTACGCTATGCACAGGTTGCCGAGGCGATGGGCGAACCGATCCAGGGGTTGTCGGTCATGGAAGCTGCGGATCGCGCGGTGCACGCCATTCGCCGGCTGGTTCGCGACATCAGGATTCCATCACTGCAGCAACTGGGGGTCGAACGCGAACGTCTGATTGAACTGGCGCCATCAATGGCTGATGCCGCGATTGACAGCGGCAGCCCTGCCAATAATCCGCGTAAGCCAACCAGGCAGGAAATTATCGATCTGTATATCAAGGCATACGACGAGGGCAATCGCGACGGTTAGTTGTTGCTTGCTGGGGCGCAGCGTGCTGCGCCCCGCCTTTCCCCCGCAATCGCCGGTCATCGCGACGACAGGTGTTCTTCGATCCGCCGACGTGCGGCGCGTTCACGATCCACCAGGACGACCAGGCTGTCGATCAGACGGGTGAGCGTGGCATGAACTGCGTTAATCTGGCGAATTTCCGGTTCAAGCAGCCACCAGGCAATACGGCGGCGCAGACGATCGAGCAATCCGCATGATGGTTGCGGCAGGATTTCCCAGCCGGCGTGGAGTGCCGCGAGATGCTCCGCCAGATATGGGTCACCCTGCGCCACATCGGTCAGCAGCGGCACGTCCACGACCGCCAGACGACGTTCCCGAAGGGCGCGCTCGATCTGCGCTGCCAGCGGTTCGTCGCCTGCCGGCGCCAGAAAGAGGGGGGGAGGTTCTTCAGGAGAATCGTTGCACATATGCACCTCATTTCTCACGGCACGGCGCCCAACGGCAACAACCGATAGACCACCATCGCTTCATCTTCATACACCTGCACCAGTTCCGGGTAGCGCATCGCACGCTCGCGCCACCCGGGCAGCTCGCGATCCATCAGGTCGCGCCGCACCAGGATGTATTCGCCGCCCAACCGCCGAACAGTCGTCAGCATGCGTTGCGATGGAAAGAAGCGCAGCGACGACATATCGGCAAGCGCGTCATCCGGCACGAACGTCCCATACCCGGTCAGGCTCGGACGCCCGGTGAACAGGGTGTAGTACTCAACCGGACCGGAAAACAGATCGGGAACCTGAAGCGTCGCGCCGGATCCGGGCTGCGTTGCCAGCCAGCGATCGACCGGTCGCGGTTCGGTTGACGTTCTCCAGACCCAGGGCGCAGCGTGCGCAGACTCGAGCAAGACGCCGCCGATCACAATCACCCCTGCGATCTGCCACACCCGGCGCCACTGCGGAAAACCAGTCAGACTGAGCGCCGCCAGGAGCGCGATACAGATCTGAACATAGAACGCCATGCGCGACCAGGCGCGAATACTGCGCAGAACCGGCACGTGTTCATACGCCAGCAATGCCGGGAGCGGAAACGTCCGTTCACCGATGTGCAACTCGGGTCCCAGGCTCAGCACAAAGCACACCATCGCGACGCCCAGCAGCGTCCATGCGACCCTGCTCCGTCGCCAGCGCCACATTCCGACACCTGCCAGCGCCAGCAGCGCAAACCCTGGTGCGACGAGTCGCTCACCTTCGACCTCCGGCGCTATCTGCGCTGCCCATTCGCCCCAAAGCGCATGATAGCGGCTTGGCGCCAGATAATCGAGCGGGCGCGCCGAAAGCAGCAGAAGCGACGCATAGTCATGGCGATTCTCACCACCGCGTAGAATCTGCAGGGTTGGAAGGGCGTAGGGAGCAAGCAACGCCAGTGCGACGAGCGGTGCAACCAGTGCTGCGGGCCATGCGGTCAGAAATGTGCGTATCTCTCTCCAGGGCAGACGCATCAGCAACCACAGCGCCAGCACGATCCACAATGTCGGTCCGTAGTACCAGGATGACCAGGCTGCCAGCGACACTCCCGTACCGACGAGCAGCGCATCATGGGCGCGCCACCGGCGAATGAACCCTTCCAGTCCGTAGAGTGCAAGAATGATCCACTGGGTGCCAAATAAGGGCATGTGCGCCAGCACGTGCTGATACCGCCAGAGACAAAACCCGACGCCAATACTCGCCACGAACGCGCCGAGGCGTCCTGCCCCCAGACGATGAGCCAGCAGCGCGGTGAAGAGCGCCGTCAGGACTGTGGAGATGATCAGCAAAAGATTGTAGGTAAGCGTTGCTCCCACAAGCTGCGTCAGGGGCAACCCCAGCAGGGTATGCGCCGGCGTCAACTCGGAATGCGCCAGTTCGTACCCGCCCGGGTAGAACAGGTGCGGCACGAATGCGGGTGAGCGTCGTTCAGCGAGTGCATCGGCAAACCACTGCAATTTCCAGACATACTCCAGGTTATCACCGGGAGGACCGGGAACAACGCGCACCGGATCGGGCATGAACGGCGCGAAGAGCAGAACTGCGCTCAGGGTGGCGATGCCGGTGACAAGCAGAAGAAAAGAGCGGTCTGGAGCGCGCTGCTCACCGATCACAGGACTCTCAGACGCCAATGCGGCTGCGTCGCGCGCGGCCGTGATGAACATCGGTCCGGGTACGCGGGCATCCGGCTCGCCTGCACCTCCGACGGACATGTTCGCATCAGACCGATCATTCTGGAGAATCCTGCGCCTGTTTCGCCAGGCAATGATCAGGATGAACAAAGCGAACACTGCCGCCAATCCGAGTGTCAGCCACAGCGCCTCCCAGCGTTGCCCAAAGCGGAGATCGGAGAGGCGCATACTCAGACTGATCAGCGCAAACAGCACGGCGACGATCCAGCGCAGCATGCCGATACCGGTCATCCGCAACGCAAGCAGGATCAGCACTGCAACACCGCTCACGGCGGCCACCTGAACAGGCGCCAGCCAGGAAGGCGCGTCACCCGTTGCAAAGGTGACGGCAAACGCCACAACACCCAGATCACGACGGTCCCCTGGGACCTGAAGCGTCGTTGTACGCAGCGCAATCGTATTTTTCGACGGTGCGATCAGGGAACGCGGCGCCAGCAGACGATAGATGCGCGGCGCCGGACTAACAGGCAGGGTCGCCAGTGGCGTGGCGTTCAGTTCGACGGTGACCGGATGCGACATTACCGTGACGCCAGGAGGTGCGGCAAGATGAAGCGTCAGGATGTGGTCGGACAGCCCCTGCGCGGGCAGGCGAATCATCGACTCCGCTCGTGTCCAGCGAAATGGGCGCGCTTCTGAGACGCTGAACTCCGCCTCATGAAACCCTGTAACCACACCGCCATCATCGGCGCCAAACACCACCCGGCGCTGTGTCTCAATCGGGCGAACCAGAATCAGCACCGACGCAATCGCAATTGCGAGAATGACTGCCGCATCGAGGACAACGCTGGAACGTAATGCCAGAGCAGGACCGACTGCCGTGCGATCCCTTCTCACGCCATCAATGCTGGAGGTTGATCCATCGGTTGTCGGAGTCACCGTCGCTTACCTTTCAGCGCCTGTCAGCACCTCTTGCCTTCGGTTCTTTCCGCTGGAACGACAGGATGAACCCGCCTTGCTCAGCATTCAGCTGACAGGCATTATCGATAGGGACGGCTTACGTGTCAAGCAGGGGACATACGGCAGTCGAGAAGGAAGCACAAAGAAAGCGCCTGACAACCAGCACATGTTAAGAGATATATCCACTTTTGTTAACGAGTATAACAATACTCTTACCGAAATTTTACGCGCGATTCGATCCATGTGCGCATCCCAAGCCCTAGAATCAGAGTGCTCCAGGAACTGTGCAATTCATCGACACACTCTCAATAAACGCTTTGCGTGACCGTTGTCCCTGGAGTGCGTGTCTGACGACAAATCCTAGAAAGGGAGAAGTCACTCATGGGTGGACGAGACGAGCAGGACAAACTAATCGTCCGATCAGTTGATGGAAAAGGGCAGGAGTTTGAGAGCATCCTCGAAGAGCGTCTGAGCCGCCGCGACTTCCTGAAGGCTGCCGCTGTGACGTCAGGTCTGGTCGTTGCGGCAACCGCCATGAATGTCGATGTTGCCGAGGCGCAGACGCGCCCGGCGCCGCTGCCTCCGGCATTCAGAACGGTTTCTCCCACGTCGCCGGATTATGACGATGTGGTGGTTCCCGATGGGTATTATGCAGCCACCCTTATTCGCTGGGGTGAGCCGATCTTCGCTGATGCGCCGGAGTTTGATGTCTGGACTCAGACGAAAGAGAAGCAGGAAAAGCAGTTTGGGTACAACTGCGACTTTGTCGGCTACTTCCCGCTGCCATCGTACACCTCGAACAACTCGACGCGCGGTCTGCTGGCGGTGAACCACGAATACACCAACCCGGAATTGATGTTTCCCGGTTACGATGTAGAGAACCCCAACCCCACCAGGACGCAGGTTGATGTCGAACTCGCCGCTCACGGCGTATCAGTTGTCGAGATCGCCCGCGGGCGCGACGGTCGCTGGAATGTGGTGCGCAATTCGCCGTACAATCGCCGACTGACCGGCTATACGCCGATGACCGTCAGCGGACCGGCTGCCGACCACGAGTGGATGAAGACCAGCGCTGACCCAACCGGACGCAACGTTCTTGGAACGCTGAACAACTGCGCTGGCGGCAAGACGCCCTGGGGCACAGTGCTGACCGCGGAGGAGAACTTCCACCAGTACTTCGCCAACCTGAGAAGTCTGCCGAACAGTGACTATCGCAAGGCGATCCACGCGCGCTACGGTATGCCCAGCCGCGCCTCCGAGCGCAGGTGGGAAAACTTCCATGATCGCTTCGATATCGGCAAGGAGCCAAACGAGGCTTTCCGCTTCGGATGGATCGTCGAGTTCGACCCCTACGATCCGAACTTTGTTCCGGTGAAGCGCACGGCGCTGGGGCGCTTCCGCCACGAAGCGGCAACGATTGCGATCGCGCCGACCGGACAGGTGGTGGCGTACTCCGGCGACGATGCGCGCGGCGAGTATGTCTACAAGTTCGTCTCGAACGGGCGCTACAACCCGCGCAACCGCGCCGCCAATTTCAACCTGCTCGACGATGGCACGCTGTATGTCGCGCGCTTCAATGCGGACGGCACGGGTGAGTGGCTGCCGATCAGGCACGGCTTCGGTCCGTTGAACGAGGGCAATGGCTTCATGTCGCAGGGTGACGTACTGATCAAGACGCGCAACGCTGCCGATGCGCTCGGCGCGACGAAGATGGACCGGCCTGAGGACATCGAGACCAACCCGGTCAACAAGAAGGTCTACATCATCCTGACGAACAACAGCCAGCGCGGCGTCGGCAACGGACCACCGGTTGATGCTGCCAACCCGCGCGCCAACAACCGCACCGGTCACATTATCGAACTGACAGAGGAAGGCAACAACCACGCCGCGACCCGCTTCACCTGGAACATCTTCATTCTGGCAGGTCTGCCGACCGACGAGTCGACGTTCTTCGCCGGGTATGACAAGAGCAAAGTCAGTCCGATCGGCGCGCCCGACAATATCGTCTTCGACCTGGCAGGGAATGCCTGGGTTGCCACCGACGGCGCTGCAAGCGCGATCAAACTGAATGACGGGTTGTTCGCCATTCCGGTCGCAGGTTCAGAACGAGGCCGGGTGCAGCAATTCTTCTCGACGGTCGCGGGCAGTGAGGTGTGCGGTCCTGAGTTCACCCCGGATAACCGGACACTGTTCCTGGCAATCCAGCATCCGGGTGAAGGCGGCACCTTCAGCCAACCGATCAGCACGTGGCCTGACCGCCAGGGGTTGCCTCGCCCAAGCGTCATTACCGTCCAGGCGTTCGATAACCGCCGCATCGGTCGGTAAAAAAGAGCATATCGGCAATAACACACATGAAGAGACGTTGTAATGCAACGTCTCTTCTCGTTTATGCCGTACAGCAGAGACAGATTTAGCAACGTCTCTGCTGTACAGAGTATTCTTCACATATATGCGTATTTACGCCATACATCGTGACGTTCGAGTTCGCCAAGCAGCGCGAACGCCACATACTGCGGCTGACGGGGAATGGTCAGGAGCGTCATGCCAGCCTCTTCCGGCGTTCGCCCACCCTTGCGGTGATTGCAATCGCGGCAGGCAGTCACCACATTCTCCCACGTCGTCTCGCCGCCGCGTGACCGCGGCACGACGTGATCGACGGTGAGATGAGCACGTCCAGGCTGCACACCGCAGTACTGGCATGTCTCTCGATCACGCATCAGGATGCTGCGGCGCGAACATGGGAGACGCATGCGGCGCGGGATGCGGATATACCGCACCAGCCGAATGACCAGCGGAACTTCAAGGGAGATGCCGCGCGCACGAAGACGCTGCTCGGCTGCTTCGACCAGCTCAGCCTTATCTTGCAACAGAAGAACTATTGCGCGACGCACAGAGATGAACTGTAGCGGCTCGTAGCTTGCGTTGAGAACGAGAACTCGTTGCCCCAAGCCTTTCCCCCTTTCCAGAAGCTGCAAAGCCTGCTCCGACTCGTTGCGCTCTGGCGAAGGGGGACGACCCTACGCTCGAGCGCGTATGACATCGGCGGCGCTCGCAGCGAGCACCACCTGATTGCGGCGCGTGACGCATCGCCTGACGAGCGAAGTACGAACCAGCCTGACGTTAACCGGCATACATTGCGTACACCGGTTACGATAGCCGCCCGTATTTCGTTTGTTGCGATCAGATGCCACGCTTGATAATCCCTTAATATCGAACGCTATTTAGTGCGTTCGTATTGCGTAATTGTCGTATTTATAGGATACACGATGCATATGTTATCTGTCAAATACTTTGCTGATCGCACATGCTCAGGCGTATCATCAATGGTATTTTTGCGCTGGTAGGGCAACGTCTCATCGCGCTTGCGAAACATTTCCCGGCGCTTCATAATCTCAGGGGCTTCCCTCGAACCCTCCTCGATCATGAACAGTTCCTGCCGATCCATGGATGAGCACCCGGTCGATAACGTCTTCTCGCGGCGGTTGGTTGCCTGGTTGGGGCACGGCAGCGCCGGGCCCCGACGGGACGCGCCCCCGCCCTGATGAAAGACGTTGTTGCCGACGCAGACCTGTCGCCGCCGCCGGGCCCCGACGGGACGCGCCCCCGCTGCCACCGTGGTTATCTGGCGATTGCACCACAGGTGCACATGCCCGCTGCCGGTACGGCGCGCCATCGCTGGCGGAACGTGTCCGGCGCCCGGCGATGCGACCAGCCTGCCACGCGCAGGGGCGTTCACCCAACGTAAAGGGCTGCCTGCCGCCGGCTCACGTGCGTCCCCCTCCCCTTCGACGTTGACGGAGGAGTAGGACACGCTATGATATAATATTCGAGTATTATCTGATTGTCTTCGCGAACAAATCTGTTCGAGGGACGGTATTGGCAGACGATCATCGAGGGCGTTCCATCCGCGGCGCAACGGCGCGCGAGCGTATCGCAGCACGGCGGCGCGCGCGTCGCACCAGCCAATGGTCTGCGTTCGTCCTGGCGCTTGTGGCGCTTGCAGCGCTTGCCCTGCTGACCGTCGGGGTGACGGCGCTGCGACGCGCCGAACGCACACTCGCCGAACTCGAACAGGACGATCCGCGGCAGCGCCCAACAGCCGCATCGCCATCCCCAACCGCTGTGCAGCAGACCCCGGACTCTGTCGTTGCTGCGTCTCCGGTCGCCTCCACAGTATCACCAGCGCCTGCAACGCAGCGATCATCGAGCAATCTGCTCGACCGGCCGTTCACCGTGCTGCTGCTCGGCGTTGACCGTCGCACCGACCCGGATGAAGGGGTGCGCAGCGATACCCTGATTCTGGTGCGTATCGATCCGCAGGCGCGCACTGCCAGTATGCTCTCCATCCCGCGCGACTCGGTTGTGCCCATTCCACGCCTCGGCTGGGCGAAGATCAACACCGCCTATGGATACGGATACGCCAATGCAGCGGCGCTCTATGGCGACAACGTTGAGCCGTCGGCTGCCGGCGGCGCATTCGCGGCGGAAGCGGTCGAACAGTTTCTCGGCGTCACCATCGATTATATTGCACAGGTCGATTTTCGCGGCTTCGAGCAACTGGTCGATTCGGTCGGCGGCGTGTTGATCGATGTTCATGCCCCCATTCTCGATGCTGAATATCCAACCGAGAACTACGGCGTCGAGCGGATCTACATCCCTGCAGGGCTGCAGATACTCGACGGGCGCACGGCGCTGATCTACGCCCGCACGCGCCATGGGAGCAGCGATTTCGACCGCAGCCGGCGTCAGCAACAGGTGTTGCGCGCACTCTTCGATCAGGTGCGTGCACGCGGCATGCTGACAAATGCCGCGCTTCTGCCACGCTGGATCGAGGTCATCACCCGGCATGTGCGCACGACTCTGCCCGTCTCCGACCTGCAGGCAATGGCGGGACTCGCTGCGCTGGCGCGCGATCTCGATGGCAGTCGCATTCTGCAGCTGTCGATCAACCCAAACGATGTTGCAATCGATCAAGAGGATGGTTCGGACATTTACTGGAATCCGAACGATGTCGCTGCGCTGGTGGCGCGCTGGAAAGCCGGCCCCGACCTGAACGCCGCGCCGCCGCTCGCCGGTTTGCCAACGCAGGTTGCCGCATCCGATGCGCCGCCGGTCAATCCGTCGCAACCAGCGCCAACGCTCCTCCCTTCAGTCGTCGAGCCAGGCACGGTTGTCCAGGTGCTCAACGGCGCGCGCGTCGAAGGAATCGCCGGTCGCGTCAGCGCTTTCCTGGCACAGCGTGGATTCATAGTCGCCGACCCGGAAACCGTGACCCGCGTCTATGAACACACCCTGATCATCGACTATACCGGGCGTCCTGAGACGCGCCGCCTCCTGGCGGAAGCGCTGGGCATCGATGCGCGCTATGTTCTGGCGCCTGCCCCGCCCGATGCGCCGCCAGCAGGGTATAATGTCGATATTGTTGTTGTGATTGGACGCGACTATCAGCAGGAATGGCTGACTGAGCGCGGGAGATGAACTATTACAATGATGACCATCCATACGCCCGAGTGGGTCAAACATGCTGTCTTCTACCAGATCTTTCCCGACCGTTTCGCGACAAGCGCGCGCGTTGCCAAACCAAGTAACCTCCAACCCTGGGACAGTCTGCCGACGCCTGAAGGGTACAAAGGCGGCGATCTGCTGGGAGTTGTCGAGCGTCTGGACTATCTCCAGGACCTCGGAGTGACGGCGATCTACTTTACGCCGATCTTCCAGTCGGCATCGAACCATCGCTATCACACCCACGATTACTACCAGGTCGACCCGATGCTTGGCGGAAATGAGGCGTTTCGTGAACTGCTGGAAGCGTGCCACCGACGCGGGATGCGCGTCGTGATCGACGGCGTGTTCAACCACGCCAGTCGCGGCTTCTTTCAGTTCAACGATATTCTCGAAAACGGACCATATTCCGCATACCTCGACTGGTTCTTCATCGAAGGATGGCCCCTCAGCCCCTACGATGGCGCGCGTCCGGCAAACTATGTTGGCTGGTTCAACAATCGCGCATTGCCGAAGTTCAACACCGATAATCCACAGGTGCGCGAATTCCTCATGCGCGTAGCTGAACACTGGGTGCGCCAGGGTATCGATGGCTGGCGGCTGGATGTGCCGTTCGAGATCGCCACCGAAGGGTTCTGGCAGGAGTTTCGCCAGCGGGTAAAGGCAATCAACCCCGAAGCATACATCGTCGGCGAAGTGTGGCGTGATGCAAGCCAGTGGCTGCAGGGCGATCAGTTCGATGGCGTCATGAACTATCTGTTCGCCGGACCGACCATCGCCTATGTTGCCGGACCGCGCGTTGACCCGGCACAGGTCGCGGGGCGCGATTATGTCACCTCGCCGCCGCTAACGGCTGCTGAGTATGCCCGCGTGATCGAGGATCTGCTCACCCGATACGACTGGGAGATTCAGCTGACCCAGCTGAACCTGTTCGACAGCCACGACACTGCACGGCTCCTGACGATTGCCCGTGGCGACCGGAGCAGCGTGCGTCTGGCGACGATCCTGCTCATGACCTTCCCCGGCGCGCCGTCGGTGTTCTACGGCGATGAGATCGGGCTGGCTGGCGGCATCGATCCCGATGCGCGCCGCACCATGCCGTGGAACCGTCCCGAAACCTGGGATATGGAAGCGCTGGCATACCACAAACAGTTGATCGCTGCGCGCCATGCTCTTCCAGCGTTGCGCACCGGCGCATTTCGATGCCTGTACGCCGATGATGCCGTTTTCGCCTTTGCACGCACCCTCAATGAGCAGACGGTCATTGTGGTCGTCAACAACGATGAGCGCACACGTCAGGTCGTCATTCCGGTCGAACATCTCCTTCCCGATGATCATGATCTGGTCGCATACTATGGGCATTCCCATAATCGTACTGTTCATGGTACACTTCATGTAAGTGTCCCGGCTCGCGACGGGCTGATCCTGGCATGACGTTCGACCTCGCCCAGTTCCGCGCGGCGCTCGATGCCGCCTATGTGCACAATGACGACCCCACGGCGCTGGTATTCGATCATTACCTGCGCTGGAAGGGTATGCCATCGTTCATCGCGCGTCCGGTCTTCAGCGAAAACACGGCGCCGACCGAGACATTCGTATCGCCGCATTTCACCGTGCTGGCGTACCAGGCAAACCCACTCTACACAACCCTCTGCACCCTTGGCGCCAGTTATCGTATTATTCCCTTCAGCCGCGCCAGTTTCGGCGATGAGCGCGGTGTGCGCTACGAATACATCATGCACGCCGCGCGGGCGAATGAACAGCAGGCAGCCGAATTGCTGGCGCTGATTGCCGAATACCCTTTTGTGCATAACGTCGAAATCGGACCAGGGTATGTCCTGCCTGTCGGTGAACCGGTTGCACCCGGTTCGCCGATGGAATATCTGTACTTCACCTACCCGTACCTGGACGATGGCCGGTTGTACGAGAGCCATCCCTGGGGAGAAATCGAGCGTTCCGGGCTGCTGATCCAGGTCTTGTGGGTTCTCCCGATCTACCGTTCGGAGGCGCAGTTCATCCGCACCGCAGGAATGGAGGCGTTTGAGGAACGCCTGCAGGAGCGCCATTCGCAGATGTACGATGCCTATGACATCATGCGCCTGCCGGTTGTACAGGGTTGAATGGCGCCTATTGTTTATTGTTGTTCACGAGAAATCTGGTTGTAGCGCTCAGGATGCGGTTGCGATCGCCAGATCGATGATCATGCGCCGTGCACGCCACACACAGGATTGAGTCCGGGGTGATTCACACTCCAGGCTCCCATGCATGCGAGTGACCTTATGACGCGACGACAGGTTGTTCTTGCACTGCTGACGCTCCAACTGATCGGCACCATCCTGCTGGTCATCGGCCAGGCGATCAGAGACATCAACGACATTATTTTTCCGCTCGGCATAGCCACGACCTTCATCATCACAGGACTGTTGTGGGCGTACTGGCGCGGATGGGAGCAGGCTGGCATCATCGATATCATTATTGTAACCATTGCTGTCGGCATTGGAACACCCGACTGGCTGGTGCGCCCATATCAGGGATTGATTGTCCTTGTGCCGATGGCGCTGGCGCAGATCCTCGGCGGACCGCGCTGGATTCTGATCAGTGCAGCCGGATTGCTTGCCATCCTGACCATACGCGCCGGACCGGAAGCGGGATATATCACGGCATACACCGGCGACCTGCGCACCATCACGATTTTTGTCTTCATCGTGCTGAGTATGGCGCTCAGCCGGATTATCGCCGATACCGCGATCCGCACTGCCACCGCGAATGCGCAACGCGCCGAGGAAGCGCGCGCTCATGCCGATGCACAGGCAAAGACCCTGGAAGAACAAACCCAGGCGCTCCAGGAGCAGAATCAGCGCCAGCAGCAGTTGCTTGAGCTGGTGGCGCAACTGGAGACACCGGCTATTATGCTGGAAGAAGGGGTGCTGCTGGCGCCGATCGTCGGACCGATCGACGACCAGCGGGCCGGGTCATTCGTGAGCCGGTTGCTGAAAATTGCCAGTGCACAACGCGCGCGCCTGGTCATCATCGACATCGCCGGCGCATCGAACGTCGATGAGCGCGCAGCAGCATTGTTGGGGCGCGCGGTCCAGGCGTTGCGCCTGATCGGGTGCCAGGTGGCGATCAGCGGCATTTCCGCAGCGCTGGCGCGCACGCTGGCAGTGTCCGGCGTCTCATTCGACGGCGCCCTCACCGTGCGCACCCCGCGCGAGGCGATTGCGCTGCATCAGGATCTGATAGCCGATAGCGGTAATAGCCGATAGCCGATAGCCGATAGCCGATAGCCGATAGTGGCGCGTGCCGGCGGTACCCGGTTGGGGCACGGCGCCGCCGTGCCCCGACGGAGTTTTCCCTGGAGCGCAGGCGCGCTCCCCCAGGTCATCATCGATAGTCCTCCACCATTCCGCGACGGCAGACGCTGCCCGGTTGGAGCGCGGAGTCGCCATGCCCCGACGGGATGATCCCCCGGCGTGCGCGAGCATACCGCATATTCAACAATCTCTATTCTGACAGTTATAATCGCATTTGACGCCGCTCTTCCGGTCTGGTATAATACCGCGAGTGAAAGCGAGAGAGTGGATTCACCACTCTCTTCTTCTTGTCTGTGACATCGGGCGCACACGCTCGCGCCCGCAGGGTTGAGGAGCAGATCAGTGTACGCTATAGTGCGCGATCGCGGGATGCAGTACCGCGTCGAGGAAGGGCAGACGCTGAATATTGCGCTGCTCGACGCCGAGCCAGGAAGCGCAATCGAACTTGGAGAAGTGTTGTTGATCGGCGGTGAGACGCCGCTCATCGGTGCACCGACAGTAGATGGCGCAAAAGTGATAGCAACCGTTCTGGGTCAAGAAAAAGGCGAAAAGATTGTTGTGTTTCGCTACAAGAACAAGAAACGCTATCGCCGCCGCACCGGTCATCGGCAGGAATACACGCGCGTATCGATCGACAGAATCGTTATCGGCGCCGATGAGCAGCATGTGACGAGTATACCGGAAGGAGAAACCGATGGCGCATAAAAAAGGAGTTGGAAGTTCGCGCAACGGTCGCGACAGCAACCCGAAGATGCTTGGGGTCAAGCGTTTTGGCGGCGAGCGCGTCACACCAGGGACGATTATCGTGCGCCAGCGTGGTACGAAGTTCAAGCCAGGCGCTAATGTTGGTCTGGGGCGCGATTACACGATCTATTCGCTGATCGAGGGTGTGGTCACTTTCGAGAACCATTCGCGCAACCAGAAGCGCGTTAGCGTCTACGCGGCAGAGTAGGAGCGTTTCTGTGAAGAAGGGCATTCATCCAAAGAGTTATAATACGCAGGTGGTCTGCACGACCTGTGGAACTGTCTGGCCTGTGCTCAGCACGCGCGAAAACCTGCGTGTTGACGTGTGCTCACGCTGCCATCCGTTCTACACCGGCGAGCAGCGCATCGTCGATACTGCCGGGCAGGTTGATCGCTTTATGCGTCGCCTGCGCACCAGCCAGGACCAGCAGGCGGAAATTGCCCGCCGCCGCGCCGAGCGAGAGAAGCCGGAACCCAAGAAGCGCAGCCTGCTGAAGGAGATCTACGGCGAGGAGGCGTGAGGAGAACCGAGAGCCAGGAACCGATGAGTTCCTGGCTCTTCGTTTTCAGTTCCTGGTTCCGGTCTCCCGGTACATTTCCGCCATACGCTGCGCGTGTTCCCGAATATCATCGCGCAGCCCATCAGGCGCCAGCACCTCCACATCCGCTCCCCAGCTCAACACCCACGAACGGATCTCCCGCACGCCGCCAACCCGCAGGACAACATCACATTCGCCGTCGGCGCGCTCGATGATCTGCTGGCTGTGGTGCCAGACGCTTTCCCGCACTCGACGCGCCGCATCGCCGGTGAAGCGCAATCGCACCTCCACCTCAGTCTCGTTCATGACTCCCCACGCGGAACCAAAATGTGCATACGGGTCGAAATCGTCGGGAATAGCGTAGGTCTCGTCGAGCATGGTCGCCTTCACGATGCGTTCGAGTTTGAAGGTGCGCAACGCATCACGCAACCGATCGTGCGCAACCACATAGGACGCCGGCTCGCTCCGCGCTACTTCCAGCACGTATGGTTCGATGATTCGTTGCGTCGTCTCACCGCTCGCGGCGCGATAGTCAATAGCGACGCACCGCCGGTCCGCCCAGGCGCGGGTAATCGTTTCAAGCACCTGAATATACTCCGTGCGGCGCGACCGTTCACGAATGAGATCGGCAACACGTGCGATATGTGTGGATACTGTGGCGTCGGGGAGGCTTGCAGCCAGTTTTTGCAGCGCCGAAACGACATGCGGGTTATGCTCGTCGCTGTGGTGCGCGAGCAGCCGCGCCGCGAAGAACAGCGCCACCGCCTCGTTGAGGTTCAGGCGCACTGTCGAAAGATAAGAGTCGCGCTCGATGCCGTAGCGTCCGCCGCGTTGCCAGACCGGTGCGCCCATCTCTTCGAGCGCGGCGAGGTCACGGTAGATCGTGCGACGATCAACGCCGCAGCGCTCCGCAAGATCAACGACGCGCAGACCGTCAGGGGCGTTGTAGAGCAGATGTTCGATCCGGCGCAATCGCGCCGCCTTGCTCTGAACCCGCTCAGATGTCACGACAGATTGCCCCGATTACAAAACGCCGGACACGCGCAACGCGACCATGACGACGAGGAGCAGCGTGGCAAGGATCGCAATCCGGCGCAGATCGTGCCGCGCAATGTCGTAATCGAGCGTGTAGTCGACCGGTTCAGCTGCGGGGCGCGCCATTCGTCGCTGACGGCGCGACGAGGCGCCCGTTGCTGGATCGCGCTCCGGCGCAGCGCGACCGGCGCTGTGGGGACGCGGGCTGATCGCTGGAGACGCGGGCGGCGCCGTTTCGTGCTGCTCTATTGAGGTTGCAACACGTTCCACCTCATCTTCCGCCAGCGCCGTGGCATCGGCAGGCGTACCAAGGTCCGCCTGCAGCGGCGACGGGCGGGTATCGACGGGTCGTCGAGAGGCGGGCGCGGCGGGGCGGCGCTGCGCCTGGGCGCGCTGCTGCTGGCGACGACGCTGTGAGCGTGATTGTGATGCCATGGAAGAACCTTTCACGTCAAAATCGCTGGAAGGTATTATAGCACGGCGCAGGGGGTTAGAGGGCAGGGTCGCCACGCGGAAGGTGCAGGGTGAGGAGGAAGACTCACCACAAAGGCACAAAGGACACAAAGCGAGCCGTGTCACACACGATCTGGCGACGGCCTAATACCATTTTAGATTTTAGATTTTGGATTGGAGATTATCGCGCAGGGCGTTCTGATGCGGTTTGACGGAACTCCGTTTGCGGAGTATTCAAGTGGAATTGGTATAAACCCGTGCATCGCGGGGAAGGTTCACCACAAAGGCACGACGGGCACCCGCGATGCACCCGTCCGCGATGGAGGGGGTCGTTTCGGACATCGATAGAGGCATGTCTCGCGCCTGCCCCCTACCATCCTGGTCACCCATTGCTATCATCCGGTCATGATGCGCCGTTTCGCGTGTCAGCCGGAAGCGCTGCAGGCATCGAGAAGCATGGTTCACTGAGGAGACGATGGTAGGTCTGGACGACATTATTGAACAGGAGTGGAAGCTCGTGTGTTGACTGGAGCATTGTCGTCTTTTGATCAATCTGCTGGAGTACGGCATCCAGCCGGTTCAATTCATTGCGAAGAGACGTAAGGAATTCGCGCTCCGCACATTCTGCCATTGCCAGCACACATCCCAGTCGCAGCGCGAATTCGATCATGACCACATGCGGCGTGTGATCGGTCAGGAACGTGTTCAGTCGCTTTTTTTCCGTTCGCACCCATGTTCCGATGACCGGCAGATTGTCGAGCCGGTTATTATCGCTCAACCGCACGTTCTGTTTTGCCGTTCGCACCCATGTCCCGATGCCTGGCAGATTGTCGAGCCAGTTATCACTGAGCAGATCATCGAGCAGCGAGCGCTCCCTGCCAGCCAGGTCGAGGCGCGCCTCCATCTCACGTCGCAGTTGTATGCGCAACTCGTGCAGTTCATGCCGCATGCGCCGCAATTCCACTCTTTTCTGATCATCAATCGGTGGCAGACACAATTCGCGCGCCGCGTAGAAGATACGTTCGAGGGTCGCCCTTTGATCAATCTTACGCAATGCAATTAACCAGTCAACCTTTTGGTCGATTTCCTTGATGCGGTTCGCCAGATCGGCGGATGATACAAGGTGCGCTGCCGAAACAACCATTGAGGTGATCGATGCGACTGAACGAACAGTAGAAGGGGCAATCCTCCCAATCTCGATAATTTTACCTTTCGAATCAACTAACATCGGGAGATCGCCGTTCATTATTCGCACAGAACCACTCTGAAGCAGTTTTTTTCCTGCTTCAGAGAACGTAACGGTAAAAGAACCGTCCTCCGCCTTCGCAATCGCCTGTATAATGATATTTCCCACATCACCAACACCCAGCGCCCAACATCGCCGATTGAGGTTATCTTGCAGTGTCGTCTCAATTGAAATGCCAGAATCCACACGACACCCGATCACGTCCTCAAAACTCATTTCCCCGAACGGCCACATAAACGAATAGTACGTCGGCAGTTTTGTCGCACCTTTTGTCATATCACGACCCTTATGCCACAGATTGACTTTGTTCATGGGATTTCCCTCCTTGTATCGTTTGTCGCACCTTTTGTCATATCACGACCCCTGTGCGGTTCTGAAAGCGTCAGCCTGTCAACGAGATCGCTCATACCAATTTCACTTGAATACTCTGCAAGCAAGGTTCCGTCAAAGCGCATCAGAACGCCCTGCGCGATAATCTGCAATCCAAAATCTAAAATGGTATCACACGGCGTCGCCATACCACAACACCAGCCACGATCACTCCAGATCCGGCGAGTATGATCCACTCTGTGATGTCCATGGCGCCATCCTCAGTCACATTATGCATCTCCTGCCACCAGTTTACCTGATACCCATAACCAACGTGGCGCCGAACTGTGCGTCGCACCTTGCTTTACCGTCATCCCCACGGCGAGCGACGATCTTCCGGTACATCATTCGCTCTCGCCAGTGCAGGCGGGCTTCGCCGGCTGTACGTCATGCCAGAAGCCGACAACCAATACCTGATAGTGCTGCTCGCTGAGGCACTCGCGACTTCGTCGATCAAACACCCGCCAGGGCCGCCACCGGCGCCGGGTCACTGTGACCGGTCGAACGCAGGGGCAGGACGGCGCCTGAACGCATGCTTCCTGGCGTTCGATGATGGAGGTTCATGTAGTGTTCCGGTGATATAATAACGACGAAAAAAGTCGCATTACCATGCAGTCGTTGATACCTCTGTCAGCACCGGCAGCGCCATGAATAATCTGCTCTGGATCATACCGGCAATCATAGTGGCTGGCGTCTGCCTCTTTGCATGGCTAGACGTGAAGAATCAACCCAGGGAAGAGGAGGTCCAGCGATATAAAGAGCGATTCGTGATTGTATCGTCGATCAGCATCGCTGTCCTTTTGGCCGGGTACTATGTCCTCGCCAGAACAGAGGAAGACTGGTACGCTACACTGAACGAGCAATCTTTTGAATTATACGGTTATATGCTTACCATTCAGCATCCACACGCGATCCGATTTGATCTGAAGGAAAATGATGAGATTACTCTCACCGCGGGGCTGAAGCAGAATCCCAATACTACAGACATTATCGGAAAGTTATCGCATTAATTAGAATGAAAGGTGTTGTTTGACAAGATTATACATATATGCTATGATAGCAGGAGGAAGAACACTTGTATCGTTAAGTGAGGACTGCCATGCTCTCATATGATGATGTTCGCCAGCGACCGGAACAATTTCTTGCATGCACTGGTCT
>FWPU01005697.1_pt1 | contig 26370 bp, 27 predicted proteins | sample 2228361 | NCBI WGS metagenome assembly FWPU01 (sample SAMEA103939777, study PRJEB20133) | metagenome
CTAATAGACTGATTTCTATGCAAACGCAGCTTGATTCCGCCATTGCCACTCAGATCTGGGATGCCAAACCTTTTTACCCAAAAGTGCTTTGAGCTGATTTGGGTAAAAATGGCCCCACCTTCTCCAAAATTTACCCAAAAGTGCTTTGAGCTGATTTGGGTAGTTGCTGGATACCATCGACAATCATCTCTTAAACATGAAAAGTGATCCAGAGTCGGTCTATTATGGGTCGCTGAAGCGATGGATTTCCGAAGAGGTCCGTTTCAGATTACCGGCCTGGGTAGAAACCCTCGGCTGGATTGTGGGCGTTATTCTGATTGTGAGCATAGCTGGAAGCGTCTTCTTGAAGCGACAGGTCAACGCACGCACCCGACAACTGAGACAGATCAACCAGGAGATGGAACAGCGCATCGTCGAGCGGACCGCCGAACTGGCTGAGGCCATGGAGAGAGCCCAAGCGGCCGACCGGATCAAGTCCGCGTTCCTCGCCACCATGTCTCACGAACTGCGTACACCACTCAATTCGATCATTGGCTTTACCGGCATTATGCTCCAGGGATTGGCCGGACCATTGAATCCCGAACAGCAAAAGCAGATGAGCATGGTGCAAGATAGCGCCCGCCATCTTTTGGCCCTGATCAACGACGTACTGGATATCTCCAAGATCGAAGCCGGCCAGCTAAAGCTTTCCATCACGTCCTTTGACTTGAATGCGTCGATTAAAAAAGTAGTAAAACTGGTTTCCCCGCTTGCGGAAAAGAAGGGGCTGAATTTGAAGCTCGACATAGCCGGAGATGTTGGAATGGCAACCACGGACCAACGTCGTCTAGAGCAGATCGTTCTGAATCTGCTCAACAACGCCGTCAAATTCACAGAGAAGGGACACGTGGGCATTTCATGCCATCTCGAAAATGGTCAATATTGTCTGTCAGTTTCAGATACGGGCATCGGGATACAGCCCGAACACCTCCAGGAGATCTTTCAGCCTTTTCACCAACTCGACACGGGACTGACGCGAAAACACGAAGGCACTGGCCTGGGGCTGTCTATTTGTAAGAAAATACTGGGGATGATGGGGGGCGCTATCGAGGTGCAAAGTCGGTGGGGTGAAGGTAGTTCGTTCACTATCCGCTTTCCGATCCATTCGGGTACGGTATCATGAGTGACACTTTGTTGGTCATCGAAGACAACGAGCAGAATTTCTACCTAATGAACTTCCTTTTGGAAAAGTATGGGTTTACGGTCATTGGGGCACGAAACGGACGGGAAGGCATTGAAATGGCGCTGACCCATAAACCCAGGGCCATTTTGCTGGATATTCAGCTTCCTGAAATGGACGGCTATGCCGTAGCCGCGGAACTCAAACTTCATTCGGAAGTCAAAGACATACCCATTATCGCCGTGACCTCTTATGCCATGTTGGGAGATCGGGAACGAATCCTAGCATCCGGAGCTACCGGCTACATCGAAAAACCGATTGACCCGGCAACGTTTGTCGACGAAATCCGGAGATATTTTTGAGATGAAGATCCTCATTGCAGACGATAATGTTGATAACTTGTATCTGTTGGAGGCCTTGCTCAAAGGACACGGACACGAGGTGCATTCGGCCGTAAACGGCGCAGATGCTCTTGAGAAGCTCAAAGCCGGCGGGTTCGATTTGATCATCAGCGACATCCTCATGCCGGTCATGGATGGCTTTGAGTTGTGTCGAAGGGCCAAGACAAGTGATGACCTGCGGCACATCCCGTTCATTGTATATACGGCCACATACACCAGCGCCCAAGATGAGGCGTTTGCCTTCGATCTCGGTGCGGACCGTTTCATAATCAAACCTTGCGAGCCGGAAGCCTTCATAGAGGCGGTTCAAGACGTGATGGCGGCTTCCCGTGTCCGCAGCGTCGATGTAACGCAGCAAGCGCTCCAGGAAGAGGAGGTGCTCAGGGTCCACAACGAGCGATTGATCAGAAAGCTTGAGCAGAAGGTATTGCAACTGGAAAAGGAAGTGCAGGCGCGACAGGATGCCGAGGAGGGCTTGAGGAGATCCGAAAAGACCTTGAGGGCTGTCTTCCAAAGCGCAATGGACGGAATACTCTTGGCGGACGTACAAACCGAAAGGTTCGTCCTCGCCAACGACGCCATGGGTCGGATGATCGGCTGCCCCGCCGAGGAAATCAAGGAGCTTTCCCTTGCCGACATTCATCCGATCGAGAGCCTGGATCACGTCCGATCGCAATTCGAGAAGCAAGCGCGCGGTGAATTTTCCCTGGCCACGGACATCCCCGTGAAGCGTAGGAATGGGAGCGTGTTTTTTGCCGACGTGAATGCCGCGGGGATCGAGTTGGAAGGCCGTCCGCATCTGCTCGGCATATTCCGGGACGTCACCGAACGTAAACGCAGAGCAGGAACTGCGGACCGCCTTTGATACTATCCAGAAGCTGAAACATCAGTTAGAGGCGGAGAACATCTACCTCCGCGATGAGATGGAATTGAAAAATGGGTATGGGGACATCGTCGGCACGAGCGATGCAATCAGATTTGCCATGCACAGGATCCGGCAGGTCGCTCGTACGACGGCAACCGTGCTTCTCACCGGAGAGACGGGGACAGGCAAAGGGATCTTCGCCCGTTTCATTCACCGGGAGAGTGAACGTAGGGACAAACCTTTCGTGAATGTGAACTGCGCAGGACTGCCCGCGAATCTCATCGAGAGCGAGCTTTTCGGCAGGGAAAGGGGCGCCTTCACCGGTTCCACGGCAAGACAGATCGGCCGCTTTGAACTGGCAAACGGCGGCACGATTTTTTTAGACGAAATCGGCGAAGTCCCCATCGAGCTGCAGCCAAAGCTGCTCAGAGTGTTAGAGGACGGGGAGTTTGAGCGTCTGGGCAGCGCGTACCCCATACGAGTGGACGTTCGGGTGATTGCATCGACCAACCGAGATCTTGAGGAAGAGATTCGCAACGGCCGGTTCCGAAAGGATCTTTTCTACAGACTGAACGTGTTTCCGGTGATTCTCCCGCCCCTTCGAGAGAGGCGAGAAGATATACCTCTGCTGGTGGAGTTTTTTGTGGAGAGATTCGCCAGGAGCCTCGGCAGACGCATTGAAAGAATCCCCAAAGACACCATGAAAGCCCTCGAAGATTATGCCTGGCCGGGAAACGTACGCGAGTTGATAAATGTCATCGAGAGAGCAGTGATCGTGAACACGGGTCCAGAGCTTCGACTCGCCGAGAGATTTCAGGACCTTTCGATTGCTTCTATGCACCGGGAAGAAGCCTTGGATGCAGGAGTGGGTAAAGGCCTCGTCGAGGTGGAGCGGGCGCACATCCTGAAGACACTCATGGAAACCGGATGGAGAATCGAGGGTCTCAAGGGAGCCGCTCACCTCCTTGGAATGAACCTAAGTACACTCAAAGGTCGAATGAGGAAGCTCGGCATCAAGAGACCAAGACCTGACTGAGCGTTCAGGTAAGATTTTTTTTGAATTCGTTCATCCAATCCAATTCGAGACGTCGATCGTGGCGTATAAGTGCCACTAACTCAAGTCAACTCAAGACGATCCCATGAGATCGAAACGATCAAATGAGATCGAAACCGTCAAATGCTATCGTTTCGGGTGTGAACTAGTTCTACCCAAGCGATAATCACTCGCCACGAAAAATAAATAAAATCAAATCGTTAGGAACTCCTTCCTGTAGTGCCCCGCATGGCAAGAAAGTTGCGAAAGTATGGGTATTAATAGAACTCGGTTCAAGCCATTGTAAAGGTACTTAAGTGGCGGGTGCGCCTATACAGATCGGAGGTTATGTAGCGGCACCGTGGGTCCACGCGGCTGATTACTTCAACCCGACTGGTGAAGGAGATGCGACTATGAAAGCGGTGTTCAATAGCCCCCGGACGGCAGGGGCAGCCTTGGCCGTTGTTTGCATGTTCTCCTTCGTAGTGGATCAGCCAGCCATAGCGGAGGAAGGCGATCACTTTGTCATAGGCGATGATAAAGGGAAGATGGGGTTAATCGTCCTTCTATTTATGTGTTCCAAGACCTGGGAACGGAGCGTAACTCAGGAAGAAATGGGGACGCCGGAAGGGCAGATGTTCCTTCAGGGCCGTGAAATGCTGATCGAAGGCACCAAGATCGCGGACAGGAGGAAAATGCGGGAAGGCCTTCGAATGATGGTGAAAGCAAAGAGGTTGATCGAGGCTAGGAGGTCGGCCACGAAGTGACTCGGCAAACCATCTTATTAGGAAACAGGGCCTTAAATTTGCAATGCCGTCGTACGCGAAGGACCCAAGCCCCTCTGAGGAGCAATATGGGAGGTCAAAGATGTTCCGGTGCGACCAGCAGGCAAGCTGCCAATTTTACCAGGAGTTACCCAACCGCCTGGGGCTGTGGAGTTTCTTCACGTCCCACTACTGCGAGAGTCCGGGATACCTACAATGCGCCCGATACGGCCTCCTGTCGGAGGGGAAGACCCCCCCGGCAAGCCTTTACCCGGGCCGGGGCGGGAGGACTGGCGGGGGCCGGTCAATCACGAAATGCGCAGTCAAAGGAAAAAGGAGGCTGAGCTATCTTCGACGCGGCTGGTTTTCCGCGTAATTCAAGGTCAACTCCTTAGGAGGTGCGACATGTCGATCGCAAATCGTGGTGTGGCGGAGTTCATCGGGACGTTCTGGTTGGTTATCGGCGGCTGTGGAAGCGCGGTCCTGGCAGCTGCATTCCCGGCCGTGGGAATCGGTCTCCTGGGCGTAGCCTTAGCGTTCGGGCTCACCGTGCTCACCATGGCCTACGCCATCGGCCATATCTCCGGCTGTCATCTAAACCCGGCGGTATCCGTGGGCCTGTGGGCCGGCGGGCGGTTTCGGGGATCGGAGCTCCTGCCTTACATCATCGCGCAGGTGCTGGGCGCCATTGCAGGCGCTTTTGTCCTTTACCTGATCGCCAGCGGGAAGGCGGGGTTCGACCTGGGGGCGGGATTTGCGGCCAACGGGTATGGCGACCACTCGCCGGGCAAGTATTCGTTGTTCGCTGCATTGGTGAGCGAGGTGGTGATGACGTTCATGTTCCTTATTATCATCCTCGGTTCGACGGACGGCAGAGCGCCTGCAGGATTTGCGCCCATAGCCATTGGTCTGGGACTGACGCTTATTCACCTGATCAGCATTCCTGTCACAAACACCTCGGTCAACCCGGCGCGCAGTACGAGTCAGGCCTTGTTCGTCGGCGGTTGGGCGCTCTCCCAGTTGTGGCTCTTTTGGGTGGCACCCATTGTGGGCGCCTTGCTGGCAGGCTTTGTTTATCGTTGGCTGGGCAGTGGGTCGAGAGAGATCAAATGATGAGAAGGGCAGAGATAGATGACTCGTGGTCCCGTCCCATGTTTTTCCTGTTGGGCATTATGGGATTGTTGCCCGTCTTCAGTGTCATTGCAGACTCTGCACCACCCAGGAGCGACTTGAAGCCTTGCCCGGGATTTGATCCAGGGAAGGCTAAGGCGATTATCGACGGAAGGCACTACAAGGTTGCCCAAGGATAACATGAAGGTCAAAGGGATAAAGCAGATTACGTTCGACAAGATCAAAAACTTCTTTATGGTTCAGCTATGGGAATGAGATGGTCTGTCCCAATGTAGCAGGATAGTTGCAGACAACAATCTAGAAAAAGGAGGGTGTGAGCGATGAAAAGATTTCTTATGGCTTCTCTAATGGTGGCAGGTGTTGTGGTTATCTCTTCCTCATTGGTTTTTGCGGCCGGCCCCAAGACGTATCAGGTAACAGGGCCAGTCCTCGAGATCAAGGATGATGTCATTACAGTGCAGAAGGGAAAGGAGAAGTGGGAAATCGCCAAGGATGCCGCAACCAAGATAAAGGGTGATCTTAAGGTTGGCTCCAAGGTGACCATTGAGTATACGATGAAGGCAACCGTGGTTGAGGTCAAGGACACTGGCAAGAAGGTCGAGGCCCCACCATTGAAGCCGCCAGCCAAGCAGTAACGAGGCCTCGACTTGGATAGACGATAAGCAAAACGTCCTGAGGGAGTTTGGTATTGGCGTTCTCGTTGTTGGCTGCGGTCGAGAAGGGGCCTGTCTTCTGTCTGGTTTAAGGGAGATTGCACAGTTCATCCTCAACGTCTCTCGTCGGCTCCGGTCCAGGGAAAAGGGTGGAGAATCGTGAAGATTGCACCAAGTGAAAGCAATACGCCAGTGCTTAGAGGAACCAAGGTGGTCAGGGATTGCTTTCACTGTTGCTGATATATAAGTGGGTGTAAACGGGGATGGCTTTATGTGAAGCTCATTATTTCGCAAAGGAGGTAAAGATCATGAAGACAAGTTGGCTTTTGTTGGGGTGTATCTTGTTGTTCCTGTTCGGGGCATGCGCCCCGCCTTCCTACTTCGGAGTTCCTGACCGCGCCATCATAGCGCCTGCCGAATTTGCTCAAACCGAGGCCGCAATTGCAGCAGCGGAGAGGTCTCCGGGCGCGAAGCACTGCCCGGACAAGATCGCGAAGGCCAAGGAATTGGGCAAGAAGGGCGTTGAGACCTACTGGGCGTGCAGGACCGCTGAGGCCATGCAACTTCTGGCCGATGCCAGGAAGCTAGCCAAAGAGGCAGAGGCTTGCCAGCCTCCTCCTGCGCCTCCGGCGCCGCCTGCACCGGCTCCTGCGCCACCTCCGCCTCCGCCTCCGGCCAGGCAGCCGATCAGCTTCCACTCGGTCTACTTTGACTTTGACAAGGCCATCTTGAAGCCCGAGGCCAAGGCCGAGCTGGACAAGGCCGCAAAGATCATGCAGGAAAACCCTGAAGTGGTCCTGGAGCTGCAAGGTAACACGGACTCAATCGGTAATGAAGCATACAACAAGGCACTGGGGGATCGAAGGGCCAAGGCCGTTTTTGATTACCTGAAGGCCAAGGGCATTGCGGAAAGGCGTCTGAAGACGGTGAGCTTCGGCGAGTCCAAGCCGGTGGCCCCCAACACGACAGAAGAAGGGCGGGCAAAGAACCGTCGTGTGGATCTTACGATCGTAAAATAAGTGTTTAACCGTTTCCCAGCCATCCTCGAAGGGACGGCCAAGGGCGCCGTCCCTTCTTTTTGTGCCTTCTCACGACCGTGGTGTGGGCCAAGTGGAGCTGTACCCGGTCCCTAAGCACCAGCTTGTGCCACCGTCCATCGAATGTACTCACCTGCCTAATGCCCCTGACAGCGATCTTTGTGCTCTCCAAAGCGCGATGCCGGTGGCAGACAAGGCAGCGGACGTTGCATGCAATCGGATACTGGGCGAAGCGTTGTCATGCTTCCTCAACTCGTGTTCGCCGGCCAAGAGATCTTGTGGTGGCACTCCCCAGTTTGCGTATCTGGATATTTGCCATAACTTCGAACATCGCGCGGACCGTCTTGATGTTACGTACAAAACAATAGAGAAGGAGGGAGCCCCTGCCCTTCGAACGGCGCCTATGCCCAACCCCGATACCCCCGATATGGTGGGTCCTGGTTTGCCCTATCAGGTTTTCATAAACTCCACACATGACTAGGACCGGCCCAAGGTGCGATAGATCGTAGGAAGTTAGTCTTCAAAGAACGACCGCTGTTCAGAACCCGCTACCCGTCATCTCCCGAAATTGGAAGGGTCCACAGATCTTCTTCGTCAGCCACTCCAGGATCAGCCCCTTTTCAGAGTACCACGCCCCGTCGAGCCTTCCGGTGGGGAGGCGCTGGGGCTGATATTGACTTGCCTCCTTTTCCCTCGTGTAATAGTCACGATGTTGCAAGAATCGATGTAAGAGAAACTCAAGATTCCTCAAGGAGGATAACCCAATGTCGGAGAGAGTTACATTGGTGCGGGCAGGATGGATAATAGCAGCCCATGATCTTCCGGCCATAGCGGATGGTGCTGTTGCAGTAAAAGGTGATTCCATAGAGGCTGTCGGGTCATATGCACAGCTCTCTCAACAATACCCAAGGTCCCCTGTGATCGGAGGTACCGGCTACCTCCTCATCCCCGGCCTCATCAATGGCCATAGCCACGGCCGGGGGCTTACTGATTTCCAAAGGGGGGCATTGGACAATACCCTGGAGTCATGGCTTATTGACACACGAAAGTACATCCCGGTCTCAACGTACGATGATGTGGCTTTCTCAGCGATCCGGCTCCTCAAGTCCGGTGTCACCACCACAATGCACAACCACATCCTAAAGGATCCGGCTGCCTATGAAAGCGAGTTTGAAGAGGCCATCCAGGCGTATGCAGACTCAGGTATGCGCGTTCAGTTCAACCCCGCAGTGCGAAACGACAACCCCTTTGTCTATGGCGACAACGCCGCATTTCTTCAGAGACTTCCCGAGGATGTCCGGCAGGCGCTGACCCGTCCACTGCCTCCAGGTGCCCTAAGCGCAGAGAATTTCGTGCGTGCGGTCCAGGACCTGCGAAGGCGATCCGAGGGTCCCATGTGCAAGATCGGCTTTGGCCCGTTGGCCCCCCAATGGTGCACAGACTCACTGCTAAGGGAGGTTCGCCTGGCAGCGGACGAGACAGGGGCTCCAATACATCTTCACGCCGTGCAATCTGTCTTTCAGAAGATCTACGGACTCAAGCGATACGGAAAGACGCTTATAGCCCATCTTGATGAGATCGGCCTTCTGGGGCCCAATGTGGTCATAGGCCACTGCGTGTGGCCTACCGAAGCCGATATACAACTCCTGGCAGCCACGGGCACGGGTGTAACCCATCACCCCTCTTGCAACCTCAGGCAGAGAAACGGCATTGCCCCTGTCTTTGCCATGCTCAGGGCCGGGGTCAAAGTGGGGCTTGGATTGGACGGGAAGTCCATAAATGATGATGACGACTTCATACAGGAGATGAAGGTCTGTTACCGTCTCCACAGGTTGCCCTCTTTAGAGCTTAATTCCCCCCACCTGACAAGCCGAGAGGTGCTCCTCATGGCCACTGAGAACCCAGCCAAGCTCTTGGGCTTTGGACAGGAACTGGGCCGCCTGGAGCCGGGCCGAAAGGCGGATCTGGCGCTCCTGGACTACGAGGCCATGTGTTGGCCTCATGTGGATCCGGTTCATGATCCCGTTGATGTGCTCCTCTATCGTGGCCTTGGCCGGCATGTGCGAACCGTGATGGTGGCAGGAAGGATAGTGGTTCAGGATGGAAGAGTGCTCACCCTGGATGAGGCCTCAATAGGGCGAAGGCTGGCCACTGCAGCTAGCCGGCCCAGGACTGATGCCGAAAAGGAGTTTGTTCGGGTCATGGACGTGCTAAAAGGGCATGTGATTGAATATTACAAGGGCTGGAGCGAGGAGCCCAGGTTTGACCCCTTCTACAAGGTGAACTCCCGTATCGACGGACTATGAGAGATCACCGGGCAGGGCGAAACGATATCTGAGCGCTTGGCATTGAGGGCCTCAATCTTGATGATCTCGTAAGAAGTCGCTATTACGAAGGAGACCCAAGAGATCCCTTGACAAAAAAGTTATAATGTTATAACAAGAAGACACTTAAAAGGCCGCTAAGCCCTTTGGAGGTCGGTCCATGTCCAGATATGATTTGGTAATAAGAGGCGGGCAGATCGTCATGCCCCGGGTTGGGGTATTTCCTGCGGATATAGCCGTAAAATCCGGCAAAATCGCGGCCATAGCATCTCAGATCCCCCCTTCAGATTGTGGGCAGGCCATAGATGCCAAAGGGCTTCATGTATTTCCAGGTGCCGTGGACTCCCATTTCCACGTGGGCATCTACCGTCCCTTCAGCGAGGATGCAAGAAGCGAATCGGCCTCGGCCGCCTCGGGGGGTGTCACCACGATCATGAGCTACTTTCGAACCGGCCACAATTACCTAAACAAGACAGGCCCGTACAGGGAGATCTTTCCTGAGCTTATGTCAAAATCGGCCGGGGCATTTCTTACGGACCATGCCTTTCATATCGCCATTATGAGCCGCGAACAGCTAGGGGAGATCGAATGGCTGGTCAGAGAATGCGGGGTCACCACGTTCAAGTACTACATGTTTTACAAGAGCCTCGACCTATCCGGCTCCAAGCAGAGCCAGGGCTATCTGATGCTCAGAGAATCACTGGATTTCGGCTTCCTCTACCTCTTCATGAAGGAGGTGGCCCGAATGAACCGCGCCATGGCAGGGCGGGGGGAGGTGCGTCTTAGCATCCACTGCGAGAACCCGGAGATCATCACTGCCACCATGGAGGAGGTCAAGGCAAACCCCACGGGTAATGCCATGCAGGATTATAGCGAAGCGCGTCCCGGTTGGCAGGAGGGACTGGCCATAAAGGAGGTAGGGGTCATCGCCAAGGAGACGGGATGCCCTATCAACTTCCTTCACCTGAGCAGCCGCCAGGCAGTTGAGGCCGCCAGGCAGGTCAAGGCCGAGCAGCCCCACCTTAACCACCTCCTAGAGGCGACCCTCCACCACCTCTCGATGAGCCATGAGAACGATTACGGCATGCTTGGGAAGGTGAATCCCCCAATCCGAAGCAAGCAAGACGTAGAGCATCTCTGGTCCGCGGTCTTGGCAGGAGATGTCCAGACAGTGGTTAGCGACCATGCCTGTAACCCCAAGGCCCTGCGCCAAGGTGAACTTTGGACCATAATGCCGGGCTTTGGTGGGACAGCCCTTATGTTCCCGGTGCTGGTGGGCGAAGGCCATCTCAAAAGGGGACTAGAATTGACCCGGATTGCGGAGCTAAGTGCCTTTAACCCGGCCAAGGCCCACGGGCTATATCCAAGAAAAGGATCTCTTGCGGTGGGCGCTGACGCTGACCTAGCTATAGTGGACCTGAACTTGGAGAAGGAGGTGACAACAGCCGCACTCCATTCGGCGCAGGACTATACCCCGTTCGAGGGGCTTCGTTTGAAGGGGTGGCCTAGGTACACACTGCTGCGCGGTCAGCTTACGTTTGCCGATGGCCAGGTGGTGGGAGAGCCAGGGATCGGCCATTACCTGCATCGACCCATTTGACCAGGTTTTGTGAAGATGGTGCACAGAGAGACGGCCATACCGCTTTATTACCAGTTGGCGGCATTTCTCCGAAAGAGGATAGCCTTCATGGAGCTGCGGCCGGGGGATCCCCTCCCAAGCGAGGAGGCCTTGGCAGAAGAATACAAAGTAAGCCGCATCACGGTGCGCCACGCCCTCTCTCTTCTGGTACAAGAGGGGCTTCTCAGGCGGCACAGGGGAAAGGGCACATTCGTCTCGGAACAAGCACGTACAGTGGAGTCGCCTCGTTCCTCGGGATTCATAGAGGACATCATAGCTATGGGGCACAAGACCCGCGTGAAGATCCTTCACATCGCTATGGTAGAGACCCAAGGCATTGTCCAGGAGCGGCTGGGCCTGTGGCCGGGGGCACGGGTCTTGCGAATCGAGAAGGTGAGGCTCCTGGATGGCAGCCCATTTTCTTATGTGGTGAATTATCTCCCAGAGGAGATCGGGCTTAAGATTCAATCCATGGACCTTACCGAAAGGCCGCTTTTGTCAATCCTCGAGGAGGACCTAAGGATCAGGGCATGGAAGGCCCTCCAGACCATTGAGGCAACGGTGGCAGAGCCAGACGTCGCAGCGCACCTGGAGATTCGAACCGGAGACCCTCTTTTGCGTGTGGAGCGCACGGTATTCGATTCCAGAGGCAAACCCATTGAGTACGTCTGGGTCCTTTACCGTGCCGATAGGTACCACTTCACTGTCAGGCTTCGAAGGAAAAAGTCGCGATCCTCTTACGGCTGGGAGCAGGCATGAGCCAGACCCATCAAGGGCCAGCCCACTCAACCAATGTGGCTGTCCAGATAGCCCAAATGGCAATTGAGGCCACATACGACGAGATTCCTCCGGAGGTGGTGCACCAGACAAAGCGGGTGCTGCTGGACACACTGGGCTGTGCCATAGGTGGCTATCCAAGCGACGCCAGCAAGATAATCCAAGAGGTGGTAGCCGACTGTGGGCATCCGGGCGAGGCCACTGTCTTCGGAAGCGGCATCAAGAGCTCGCTTGGCATGGTAGCACTGGCCAACGGGGCCATGGTCCGCTTTCTGGATTACAACGATACGGCCTTCATCCTAGAGGGGGAGACCTACCGCACCGGGTACCACCCGAGCGAGGTCATCCCGGCAATCTTGGCCTTGGCAGAAAAAGAAGGTCTCTCTGGCCGGGAGGTCATCGTGGCCATCAATCTTGGGTATGACCTATCCCTGGCCTTTCTCAAGGGGGTAACCGGGGCTGGCATGGAGAAACGCGGCTGGAACGGCGACACCCGTGGAGCCTATATAATGCCCGTTGTGTTGGGACGGATGATGCGGCTTAGCCCAGGGCAGATTCAGAATGCCATAGGTATTGCGGGTTCCTGCCACGCGGTCTTGGGCATCCTGGACACTGCGGCTGAGGAGTACACCAACACCAAGAACATCCGTTTTCCCACCATGGCTGAGGCCGCATTCCTGGCCCTGGCCCTCGCCCGCAAGGGTTTCACAGGCCCGGCCCGGATGATAGAGGGCGAGGGCGGCTTTGTGGATGCCATCATGGGCGGCAGTTATGACCTCCAACCACTCTTGGACTATAAAGGGAGCTGGACCATCAGAGAGACATGTCTCAAGTCTATCATTGCTGATTTTTCGGCCCACGGTCACCTAACAGCTACGCTTACCCTGGCACGAGAGCACAATATCCATCCCGAAGACGTGGCCTCAATACGCATCACAACCAGCAAGAGGTGCGCTGACCACACAGGAGACCCGGTCAAGAAATACCCTCGCAACAAGGAGACAGCGGATCACAGCTCTTTCTGGCTTACGGCCATTGCCATCCTGGAGAGGGCCATCGGTCCCGATCAGTTCAAACCAGAGAAGTACACAGACCCCAGGGCAATGGATCTGATAGAGAAGATTACACTGGTGGGGGATCCTTCCCTGGACAAGGAGCGGCCGGCAGGCATCTCCGAGATAACGCTCAAAGATGGGCGGGTCTTAAAGAAGAGGGTGGATCACCCGCGAGGGCATGCCAGAAATCCCATGACCGACGAGGAGGTAGAGTCCAAGTTTCGATCCATGGCCTCCAGGGTCATGCCAAGGGCCCAGATGGACAGGCTAATAGAGACGATCTGGAGATTGGATGAACTCAACCACGTAAGAGATATCTCAAGTCTGATGGTCTTCGGGGAAGGCTCTATAGAGGCAAAGGACTGATGGCAAGGATATACGAATACCAGGGAAAGGGACTGTTGAAGAAGATGGGCCTGGCCGTGCCGGTCGGTGAGTGCGTGGAAACACCCGAGGCGGCCAGAAAGGCCGCTGCTCTCATTGGCAAACCAACCGTTATCAAGGCTCAGGTCTTTGCGGCGGGCCGCTTCAAGGCCGGCGGGATCCAGTTTGCGGCCACGCCCCAAGAGGCCGAGATCAAGGCACGCCAGCTCCTGGGAAGTCAGATCAAGGGGCTTCAGGTCTCAAAGGTCCTGGTTGAGGAACAGTTGAATGTGCAGAAGGAGTTATTTTGTGGAGTCACGGTAAGCAACTCCCACAGGGTTAAGGGGCCAGTGTTGATCTTTGGGGCAGAGGGCGGCACATCAGTGGAAGAGGTGGCCAGGCGCAACCCGGAGAGGGTGGCCAGCCTCGTTGTGGACTACCTTGCGGGCGTAAGTATGGAGGATGCAAGGGGGCTACTGGCACGAGTCTCATTTGATGGCCCCCCCTTGGACAAGGAGGTGGCCGATCAGGTGGCTCAGGCCCTAGTTCGAATCTATGAGGCCTTCGTGGCTTATGATGCGAGAGGGGTTGAGGTCAATCCGCTTGTATTGAGCAAGGATAGGGGTGTGGTGGCCGCAGACTGCCACTTCACCATAGATGACAATTCCGTGTTTCGCCACCCTGAGCTCGAGATCCGTGTGCCGAGGGATATGGACCGCCCCCCAACGGATCTGGAGGTCCGGGCATGGTCCATCGAAGAGGGAGATTATCGAGGGACCGGTTACTTTGCCCAGATGGTACCGGAGATCCGTGGGGAAGGCTGGCTGGGGTTCCACGGCGTTGGAGGTGGAGGCGCAATGCTGGGCGCCACGGCCTTTGTGGCCAGGGGCTTCAAGATCGCAAACTACGCAGACACAAGCGGGGATCCTCCGGCCAGCAAGATTTACAGTGTGGTGAAATATATCCTTTCCCAACCTATAGACGGATATGTGCTTATGGGGGCGGTCTTGGCCAATCAGGAGATGTGGCATCACGCCCATGCCCTGGTGAAGGCCTTCAGGGAAGAGGCCCCCAAACGGCCCGGCTTCCCCGTGGTCCTCCTCCTGGCAGGCAACAAGGAGAAGGAGACCCATGAGATCATCCGAAACGGCTTCAAGGAGTTGCCGCTAAGATGGGAGCTTTACGGGCGACAATACATCTATGCCACTGATTTCATCGCAGATCGGGTAGAGGCTTTGGTCAAGGCGTATCAGGCTGACAAGAGGTAACCGCTAATGGCCAACGAGGATCAGTTGCAGTTTCAGACCAGAAAGACCAGGATCACCATTGATTACAGCCGCTGTATCCCGGCCCAGGAAAAGAGCTCCCAGCCTGCCTGCGGCTTTGCTTGTGTGAAGGCATGCCGGCTTTACGGCCGAAACGTGCTCAAGATCGAGGGGAGCCGACCGGTATTGGCAGTGATCGATCCAGAGGAGATCGTTCGGCTCGACAACGAGTGCCTGAGCTGTGAATATCAGTGCTCGGTGCGTGGCACGGGGTGCATTGAGATCTTAGTGAATCTCCCTTGACCCATACTGTGCGAGGGGTAAAGGCATGGCCATTTTGAGTGACGAGAACACCAGGATGCTCATTCAGGGTATCACCGGGCGATTTGGGCAGGGCGTGGCCAGGCGCATGCTTGAGGTAGGCTCCAAGGTGGTGGCCGGGGTGACACCCGGTCGTGGAGGACAGGTGGTTTGGGGGATCCCGGTCTTCAATACCGTGGCAGAGGCCGTAGCAGCAGTTGGGGAGGTGGATGCAGCGGTGACCGTTGTCCCAGGACCCGACGCCAAGGGGGCGGTAGTGGAGGCATTTGAGGCCGGCATTAAGACAGTGCTCATGCGCGTTGAGCGAGTGCCACTTCACGATGCCATGTGGGTAATCGCCCAGGCAAGGAGACACAAGATCAGGCTCATCGGTCCGGGCTCTGCGGGCGTGGTCAGCCCAGGCAAGGCCTCTCTTGGCGGGTTAGGCGGTTTTATTGGTTCTTCGGATCTGCCCAAGATCGCCTTTCGTCCAGGCCGTATCGGTGTTGTCTCCAGATCCGGTGGGCAGACGACGACCCTTAGCTGGGTCGTCTGCTCTGCAGGTTTTGGGATCAGTACAGCCGTGCACCTGGGCTCAGAGCCTATCTTGGGTACAACCCTGGCTGAGGTCCTTCCCTTGTTTCAGGAAGATCAAGAAACCGACGGGGTCGTCTATTTCGGGGAGATAGGGACAGTTATGGAGGAGGAGGCGGCAGAGCTCATTGCCGCAGGCGGATACAGCAAACCACTGGTTGCTTACATTGCCGGAAGTGGCCTGCCTGCGGGGCTTCGGTTTTCTCATGCAAGCGCCATAGTGGAGGGAGGCAGGGGCTCGGCTGAAAGCAAGATCGATGCCTTGAAGTCCGTAGGGGCACATGTAGTAAGGAGGCCCGATGAACTGGGGCATGCCCTAAAATCGGTCTTCGGCCAATGATGCTTGGCCTTTCGAGGGGTTCTTTTCCATGGACATGATCATTCGCTCAATGCTCTACGTGCCGGCCAACAGTTGGCGCATGATCACCAACTCCCTAAGTGAAGGGGCCGATGCTGTCATCCTCGACCTGGAAGACGGCTGCCCAATGGGAGAGAAGGAGACTGCCCGTGTCTTCGCCCGGGATGCAGCGCCCATGATCCAGGAGCAAGGCATCCATGTCTTTGTTCGCGTAAACGGTCTGGACACAAAGATGACAGCCGAGGATCTAAACTACGTGGTGACACCAGGGCTTGAAGGGATCATGCTCCCCAAGACAGAAGGGGCAGGAGACGTTCGGTCTCTCGACGAGATGCTAACAAGGCTGGAGCAGGCCAGAGGGCTTGAGACAGGCCGGACAGTTGTCATGGCCTTGGTCGAGACCCCCGTTGGGGTCCTCAACGTGAGGGAGATAATAGGGGCAAGCCCTCGGGTCATGGGGGTTGCCTTTGGGGCAGGGGATTATTCACGCGAGATGGGTGCCGGGATGGGCGTGACCAAGGTCCAGCCAGAGGAGTATTTCACCATGACGCTCGTTGCCCGCTCGACCCTGGCCATGGCAGCCCGGGCCTTCGGGGTCCATGCGATTGACACCCCTTTCTTCGGCATGGTCATCGACCTCGACGGGCTTGTTCGCGAGGCCAACAAGGTAAAGCTCCTGGGGTTTTCCGGCAAACAACTGACTCATCCACGACACGTGGCGCCTGTAAACCAGGTCTTTTCCCCTGCGGCAGAGGACGTGGAGCTGGCCAAGCAGGTGGTGGCTGCCTACGCCGAGGCGCAGGCCAAAGGGCTTGGGGCCACCTCTTTGGGCGGCAGGATGATCGACTACGGATCCTTTAAGCGGGCCAAGGCCCTGCTGGGAGTGCACGAGGCAATAAAGGCCAAGGAATCCATCCGGGCTGCGGGATGATCCCATGGAGTCCCTCGCGATGAAATACGCCCGCTTCTGCTTGGAGACGCGATATGAAGCCCTGCCTGAGGCGGTGATCCAACAGGCCAAGATGCTTCTTTTGGATCTCTTGGGGGTGGCCTTGGCCGGGTATGGGCTTATGGAGTTCCCACGCATGCTCGCAGCTTATCTCGAAGAGTTGGGCGGAAGGCCCGAGGCAACGATCTTTCAGACCCATGGGAGGTTTCCGGCCGTACATGCAGCAATGGCCAATGCCGCATGCGCCCATGCCCTGGACATGGACGATGGCCACCGCTTTGCAGCATCCCATCCGGGCACAGTGGTCATCCCAGCGGCCCTTGCAGCAGCGGAGATGGCCGAGGCGTCCACCAGGGATCTCCTGACAGGCATTGTGGCCGGTTATGAGGTCATGATCCGCCTGAGTATGGCCATTAACCCCTCCAGTCTGAACAGGGGGTTTCACACAACCGGAATTGCAGGGGTCTTTGGCGCCGCTGCCGCTGCGGCCAGAATCCTAGGCCTCTCCCAAGAAGATACCGCAGGCAGTCTTGGCTTGGCAGGGCTTCAGGCATCAGGGTTGCTCCAGGTGAATCATGATGTCCAGGGTGCAAAGGTAAAGCCCCTCAATCCGGCAAGGGCTGCCTCTTCGGGGATCCTTTCGGCGTTGCTCGCTCGACGTGGGGCCAGGGGGCCCGTCCAAATCTTGGAGGGAGAGGATGGTTTGCTCAGGGCCGTGGCAGATGACGTAAAGGCAGACCTCCTCACCCAAGGACTGGGGGAGCATTACGAGATCCTGAGGACATATCTAAAGCTCCATGCGGCCTGCCGCCATGCCCATGCCCCTCTGGATGCGGCGGTTGCAGCCATGAGACAGGTCCCTGGAGGTGTTTCCGACATCCAGGCTGCGCTCGTAGAGACCTATTCCGCTGCCGTCCGGCTGGCCGGCATCCCTCATGCCACGACCCCCTCGGCCGGCAAGTTCAGCATCCCCTTTTCAGTGGCTCTGGCCCTTTACCGGGGCTCCGCGGCTGCGGCTGATTTCAACGAGACGACAGTGGCAGACAGCGCCATACAGGAGCTGGCCAGCAGGGCTAAAGTGAGGGTGAGCCCTGAGTGGGAGCGCCTCTACCCGCACAAGCGGGGGGCTACAGTGACCCTGATCACGCGCGGGGGAGGATCCCATGTCGTCTCAGTGGAGTTGGCCAAGGGAGAGCCCGAAAACCCTGCGACCTGGGAGGAGATCATGCATAAATTCAGGGCCAACGCCCGAGTAGTCCTTTCGGAAGAGGGATGTCGGCAGTTGGCAGATACGGTGTTGGATCTGGAAAACAGGGAACTAGGGGAGGTCGTTCGCTGGTTGTAGTGCCGACCATTTGAGGGGGGACAGTATTCGAGCAAACATTGTGCGGCGGCACATGACGGCGCGGGGTGAGGAGATGGTCAAGGCCATATTGGGTTACGACATAGAACCGGGCATGACCGTGGAGCAGTACGAGAGGTGGCTGCGTGAGGTCCATTTGCCCGACCTGCAGAAGATACCCGGGCTTCGCCGGGTGGTCCTTAACACCGTCAAAGGGGTGGTCCGTGGCGAGACCACCTTTTATCGGATCGCCGAGCTCCACTATGATGACATGGCCGCCTTCGAGGCCGCGGCCAAATGGAGGATGGACAACCCGGTGCCACCAGAAAGGGGGCCTGAGGGGAAGACGGCCTTTAGGTTCTATGTGGTGTGTGAAAGCGAGGAGGTGGAGTTCAGTTGAGTCAGGAAGCCCCAGACCTCATCCTCTGGACAGACGATGCGAATGGTCTTGCATGGGACGTAGAGACAGACGTCCTGGTGGTGGGTGCCGGGGGTTGCGGTCTTGTTGCAGCCCTTTCCGCCGCCCAGGAGGGGGCCAGGGTGCTGGTTGTTGAAAAGGAAGCCAAGGCCGCCGGCAACACCGCGCTAAGCCAGGGGATGATCCCTGCGGCCGGGTCCAGACTGCAGCGGGAGGCGGGTATCCAGGACTCCCCAGAGCTCATGGCTAGAGACATATTGGCCAAGAACCATGGGGAAAGTGACCCGGAGCTGACACTCCACGTGGCCCGGCAGTCAGGCCCGCTGGTGGATTGGCTGGTGGACAAAGTGGGGATCCAGCTGCATCTAGTCACCAGCTTTCTTTACCCAGGCCATTCCACGTATAGGGTACACGCCCCGGCCAGCACAAAAGGCGTCCAGCTCCTGAACCAGCTCCTGAACGTCTGCCGGGCAAACGGGAGGATAGACATAGCCTACTGTGCCCCTGCCAAGAGGCTCGTGGCGCAGTGCCAAGACCGGGCCGTATTGGGCGTTGAGGTGGATATAAAGGGGGTGGGAGTAAACCTGGCCCGGGGATCTAAGACTATACTGGCCCTGAATGGCTTTGGGGCCAACCGCCGAATGGTGTCACGCTATATCCCTGAGATGGCCCAGGCCCTGTATTTCGGTCACGAGGGCAACACCGGTGAGGGGATTCTTTGGGGGGAGGCCCTGGGAGCGGCCCTGGAAAACATGGGGGCCTATCAGGCCCATGGGTCTGTGGCCTACCCACACGGGACCCTTCTGACGTGGGCCGCAATCTCGCTCGGGGGTTACCAGGTGAACAAAAGGGGGATGCGTTTCGTCAACGAAAACCACGGCTACTCAGAGCATGCCCTAGATGTGCTGGCCCAGGAAGAGGGGGTGGCTGTAGAGATCTTTGACCAGGCCATAATGGACCAGATCGAGGACTTCGAGGACTTCCGGCAGTGCGTGGAGATGGGAGCTGTGCGCAGGTTTGACACCATTCGGGATCTGGCCCTTGGCATGCAGCTGCCAGTGGAAGAGATGCTCAGGACCCACGAATCGTTCCAGCGGGCAGCGCGGGGAGAGTCCCCGGATCCTTTGGGTCGTACTGATCTTAGCCGTCCCCTCGCTCCGCCTCTTTATGCGGTTCAGGTCACGGGCGCACTTTTTCACACCCAAGGCGGCCTCAAGGTAGACCATCGGGCAAGGGTGATGCGCCCAGACGGTTCCTTGGTACCGAATCTCTACGCAGGAGGAGGCACTGCGGCTGGGTTCTCAGGCCGTGAGGGACCCCGCGGGTACCTGTCGTGTAATGGGCTTCTGGCCGCGCTGGTACTGGGCCGTATTGCCGGGCAGGATGCGGGCCGAGAGGCCTTAATATAAACGTATGGGCTTGCAAGACCGATGTCAGGAGAAAGGAGGCGGTTATGAGCAACAAGAGCGGGAATGGAAAGGTCACCAGAAGGGATTTCCTCAAGGCAACAGCGGCCGCAGGGGCAGTCGCAACGGTGGGCTCGCTTGGGTTTCCCAACGTGCTCAGGGGGGCCGGGCCCAAAGAGATCCTCATAGGACATCTGCATCCCCTTTCAGGGTCCTTGGCCTTCGATGGGCAGGAGCTGAAGAACGGGCTGGTGCTGGCGATCCAGGAGATCAACGAGGCCGGAGGGATCAAGTCCCTGGGCGGGGCCAAACTGAAACTGTTGGATGCTGATACGGAGGGGAAGCCTGAGAAGGCCATAAGTGAGGTGGAGCGGCTCTTCAACGCAGGGGCCGTCGCGGTCACTGGTTGTTACCAGTCAGCGGTGACCCTGGTTGCGACCCAGGTGGCGGAAAAATTCAAACTCCCCTTTGTGGTCTCCGTGGCTGTGGCCGATGAGGTAACGACCAGGGGGTTCAAGTACACCTTCCGTGTCCAGCCAAATGCAGAGCAGATGGCCTCCCAGACGATCCGGTATCTGGCTGAGATCGTAAAGGCCTCGGGCCAGAGTGCCAAGACAATAGCGTATCTCCACGACAATACAGCCTTTGGCCAGTCACTTGTGGGGCACGTGGAGAAGTTCTCTACCCAGGCGGGCTTCCAGGTGGTCCTGAAGGTTCCGTACTCCCCAGCGGCCCCGGATGTGAGCACCGAGGTCGGAAAGATCAAGGCCGCAGGAGCAGACCTGGTCATGGCCACTGGCTACTTTGGCGACGGTGTGCGTGTGCTCAAGACCATGCGTGACCTCAAGCTCAGTGCCAAGGCAATAGTGGGTTGCGGAAATGGGGCCTTTAGCCATCCCAAGTTCGTGCAGGAGTTGGGTAAGCTCACGGAGTACGTGATGGACGGGAACTATCGCGCCAACCCAAAGAGCGAGCTGACCAAGAAGGCCTTTGCAAACTACAAGAAGGCCTTTGGGACAGACATGGGTTCATCCACCGTGTTCGCTTACCAACCCATTTACGTGCTGGCCGACGCGCTGGAACGTGCCAAGTCTACCGACCGGGAGGCACTCAGGGATGCCCTGGCCAAGACGGAGCTCAAAGAGCACATCCTGCCGCAGGGTCCGATCGTCTTTGGCCCCGATGGCCAGAACAAGAATGCAGCAGCCGCCATGATGCAGGTCTTGGACGGACAGATCAAGGTGGTATGGCCCTCGGCCTATGCCGAGGCAAAGCCGGTCTTCCCGGTGCTGGCGTAGTCCTGGTTAACCAGATTGCATTGGTGAACCCATCCCCCTAGTCATCCCCTTGCAATCCACCTCCCCCTCTAAGGGGGAGGTGAGAAGGGGACGTGCACGGGAATTGCGGGCAGCCCCATGACCTGGTCTTTTGTCATTCAGTCTCTGATTAACGGCATCCTGATCGGTGGGGTCTATTCGCTTACAGCCGTGGGATTGACACTGATCTTCGGGGTCTTGAGGATAGTGAACTTCGCCCACGGCTCCTTGATGATGTTGGGGATGTATGTGACATACTGGTCCGTGTCGCTTTGGGGTGTGAATCCTTATCTATCCATATTGCTGGTCATCGTAGTCCTGTTTGCAGTGGGCGCCGCCTTTCAGAGATTCCTTATCGACCCGATCATTGCAGCACCGGAGCACAATCAACTACTTCTCACCCTGGGGGTATCGCTATTTCTGGAGAATCTGGCCCTGTATCTCTGGTCGCCTGACTACAGGGTCCTCAAGACCTGGTACACGGATGTGAACTTCTACATAGGAGAGATCAGCCTCTCACTCGTGCGGCTGCTGGCCTTCTTGCTGGCTTTGATCTTTGCGGCCGCCCTCTATCTGCTCCTCAGTCGCACGGATCTGGGCAGGGCAGTTCGTGCCGCAAGCGAGGAGCCCGAGGGGGCCTTGCTTATGGGCATAAATGTGAGGCAGATCTACCTCTTTGCCTTTGGGGCTGGGGCGGCCTGCGCTGGGGTGGCCGGGGCAGCCATCACGCCGTTTTTCCCTGTGTTTCCTTATGTGGGGGGGCTGTTTGTCATTAATGCGTTCGTGGTCGTCGTCTTGGGTGGCATGGGGAGCCTGACAGGGGCCTTTGTCGGGGGGCTGATCATAGGGGTGGCAGAGAGCGTGGGTGCCATGTTCCTCCCTGGGGCGATGAAATCGATCATCTCTTTCGGCATCTTCGTCGTGATCTTGCTCTTCAGGCCCATGGGGCTATTCGGGGGTCGGCGTGGCTGAGAACCGACGGCATGTAGGTAGATTGAGGAGGTCCATGAGCCCCCGTGCTTGGGTCCTGGCCATCCTTGTGTTTGCAGGGCTCCATGCGTTGCCCTATGTATTTCCCAAGGTCACCCATATCCTGATCATGATCCTTCTGTTCTCCCTCATGGGCCAGGGATGGAACGTGCTGGGCGGTTACGCCGGGCAGTTCAGCTTCGGCCATGCGCTCTTCTTTGGTCTTGGCGCTTACACAAGCAGCCTGCTGTTTGTGAAGGCCGGTATCACCCCCTGGATAGGATTGTTCGGGGCCATGGCAGTCTCAATCTTTGTAGGCCTCTTCATAGGGTTTCTCAGTTTCAGGTACGGCCTCAAAGGGCCCTTTTTTGCCCTGATCATGCTGGCCTTTGCAGAGATCTGTCACATGGTCTCGAAGGGATGGGAATGGGTAAACGGCGCAAGGGGGATTCTCATCCCGCTCAAGGGCAATGCCCCGGGCCTATTCCAGTTCTTGGACAAGGAGCCTTTTTTCCTCATCTTGTTGTGGCTGGTTGCGGGCTCGATTTTGCTGGTCTGGAGGCTGGAGGGGACAAGGACCGGGCTCTACCTTATGGCCTTGAGGGAAGATCATGATGCCGCAGAAGCCCTCGGGGTCGATACCCTTGGGTACCAGATGAGGGCCATGGCCCTCTCGGCAGGGATGACAGGGCTGGGCGGGAGCATCTATGCACAGTACCTCCTTTACATTGACCCGGACTCTACCTTCGGCGTTATAAACTCAGTGGAGATCATGCTAAGGCCCATCATCGGGGGGCCAGGCACAGTGTTCGGCCCCCTTCTAGGCTCCTTAGTGCTCACGCCGCTCTCAGAGGTGACCCGCTTGGCACTGCAGGCCTACTCGGGGGCCTATCTCATGTTCTATGGGGCCATACTGGTGGTGGTGGTGATGTTTTTGCCAGATGGGTTGGCTGGGTTGATCAGAAGGGCTCTGACCCTGCGAAGAGGAGGCCACAGATGAGCTCCGACGCAGATTCCCTTCTTCAAGCAAGCCACCTGACCAAGTTCTTCAGCGGATTGAAGGCCGTCTCTGATGTCTCTTTGACAGTGAAACAAGGGGAGATAGTGGGAATCATCGGCCCCAACGGGGCGGGAAAGACCACTCTCTTTAACCTCATCTCCGGATTTCTGCTGCCTGATGGGGGCAGCGTTACCTTTGATGGTCAGGACATTGTCGGACTCAAACCACATAGGATCTGCCAGCTCGGTCTGACCAGGACATTCCAGCTTGTGAAGCCATTTGGCCACCTTACTGTCTTGGAGAACGTCTCGGTGGGGGCATTTGTCAGATCCCGCCATGTCTCAACAGCCGAGCAACGTGCGTGGGAGGTCTTGAAATTTTTCGGGCTAGAGAAAAAGGCCTTGTCCCCAGCATCCAGCCTTACCACGCCTGACCGCAAGAGGCTGGAGATGGCCCGCGCCCTTGCCACGCAGCCCAAGTTGATTTTGCTGGACGAGGTCATGGCTGGTCTTAACCCTGCGGAAAAGGATGACGTCATAGCTCTGGTGCGCAAGGTGCGCGACTCAGGGGTATCCGTACTTTTGATCGAACACGCCATGCGGGTGATTATGAGGTTGAGCGATCGGCTGCTGGTCCTCCACCACGGGGAGTGCATCTTCTCGGGCTCTCCCCAGGAGGCATGTTCGGACCCTGGCGTCATTGAGGCTTACCTGGGCCGACACGGAGTGGTTTGAGGGTAAGAAAAAGGGGGAGAGCACAAGGTGTTGGGGGGTCAGGGCGTCATGGGACTTCTGAATGCCAAGGAGATGGATGTAGGCTACGGGCAGGTCCAGATCCTGAGGAGGGTCTCGCTCGAGGTGGAGGAGGGAGAGATCGCCTGCTTGCTTGGCTCCAACGGCTCGGGCAAGACCACCACTGTGCGGGCCCTAAGCGGTCTCGCTCAGATATCCCACGGCTGGATCTATTTTGAGGGACAGGACATAAGCCACCTTCCTACTTACGCACGTGTTGCCCTAGGGCTAGTGGTGGTGCCGGAGGGCAGGAAGATATTCCCCACCCTTACGGTCCTGGAAAACCTCCAGATGGGGTCGTACTTGAGTGCACCAAAGTCCCGAAGGCAAAGCTCCCTGAGGCGTGTAATGGACCTCTTCCCGATCCTGGAAGAAAGGAGGTCGCAGGCAGCAGGAACACTCTCGGGCGGGGAGCAGCAGATGTTGGCCCTCGGGCGTGGCCTCATGTCCCTCCCCAGGCTCTTCATCTTGGACGAACCCTCCCTCGGGCTTGCACCTTTGGTCGTGGAAGATATCTTTCGCGTGATCCTGGATATCAACCGGGAGGGGATGACTATCCTGCTTGTGGAGCAGAATGTGGCCCAGGCCTTGGCCATGGCCAACCGGGCATACGTCTTGGAAGAAGGAGCTGTGGGCCTCTCTGGTGAAGGCAAGGCCTTGCTGGAAAATGACCATGTCAAACGGGTCTACCTGGGCATGGGGGTCTAGGCATGGCGAGGAGGTTTGATGTCTGAGTATCTGGTTCGATTGTCAGAGTTTGCGGGGCGGCTTCGGTTCGAAGATCTGTCCCAACACGTCGTCGTACGTGCCAAGGAGGTGCTCGCAGACACCCTGGCAGTGATTGCGGCCGGTGCACAGGAGCCTGAGGTCCAGGAGATGAGCCGTCGCCTGGCGCCCAGGCCGGGAAACGGCCCTGCGACGTTGGTTGGGCAGGGATATCGGGTCGATGTCCTCAATGCGGCCCTAATAAACGGCACGGCCGGGACATTCCTGGAGCTGGACGAGGGAAATCAGTTTGCACGCGGGCATCCGGCCATCCATGTGGTGCCGGCCGTCATGGCTATTGCCGAGGCCGAGGGACTTGGGGGAAAGGAAATATTAGCGGCCTTGGTGCTCGGCTACGAGATCGGGGCACGCATCGGAATTGCAGCCAGGATTCGCATGTCCATGCATCCACATGGGACCTGGGGGACAGTTGGCGCTGCGGTGGCTGTGGCCAAGCTCTACGGGTTTGACAGCTCGGCCATGAGGCAGGTCATCAATGTGAGTTCCTCCTTGGCCCTGGCCACAAGCAGAAGGACTATGCTGGAGGGCGGCACGGTGCGAAATGTCTACTCCGGTGTCTCCAACCAAATGGGCATCCTTGCCCATCGACTGGTGGCATCGGGCTTCACAGGAGAGGCCGATGGGCTGAGCACAGTGTACGGGAGCGTCGTCTCCGAGACCTTCTTGCCAGAGGCAATGACAGAGCAGTTGGGGGAGCGTTACGAAATCAGCCGCAACTACTTCAAGAGACACGCCTGTTGCCGGTACAATCACTCCGCGCTGGACGCCTTACAGATGATCGCAGAAAGGTTCCCAGGTGGAAGGATCCCGGCTTACAAGGTTGAGCGAGTGGAGGTGGAGACATACTCGCTGGCTGCCCAGCTGTGCGACCAAGCCCCGAAGAACATGCTGGCCGCCAAGTTCTCGGTCCCTTTTGCAGTGGCGACGTATCTGGTCAATAACGATACGGGCGTGAGCGCCTTTCGCCCTGAACAGGTGGCAAAAGAGGCTGTGCAGGCATTGGCCAAACGGGTGATTGTAAGAGAGGACCCTTCGCTCACAGCCATGATGCCGGCCAGGCGCCCGTCCAGGGTGAGGCTGTTCATGAATGATGGAGGCATTCAAGAGGCCGAAACCCACCTAAACAAGGGCGACTTCGAGGACCCTTATTCCTCAGATGAGCTAAGGCGCAAGTACTTTGAGCTGGCCTCGCCGGTTTGGGGAGAGCCCGTGGCGGAGGCGCTCTTTGAGGATGTGGGGCGATTGGAGGAGGTCCAAGACATACGGCGACTCACGGATAGTCTTATCCGTGCTTGATAACGCATACGGGCAATTCAGGACATTGGGTGTTTGGGCTACCAAACCACCCATTGTCCCCAGCCCGGCTCCAAAAGCGGCACCTGCCAATTTCGCAAAAACCCAAGTTTGACACTTGCTGCCATAACTTACTGTAATCATTTGGCTCGTCTTTGGCTTTCGTAGCTACAGGCTACGTAGCTGGTTGAGATTTCATGATTTTGTCCGGTATCGGTATCCTGGCCGCTTGAAGTATGTGGCTCATGCGCTGCTGGATTGCGGTAGTGGCCACAAGCGAGTGGACGCCAAGGCGATAGTGCATGGCATTCTCCACCAAGCGATCCATGGCCATGAGCAGATGGAGAGGGTAGGTCACCGGATCCTGATCCAGCTCCAGGATATTCATTGTTGATAGCCACCT
>FWPU01005698.1_pt1 | contig 26368 bp, 19 predicted proteins | sample 2228361 | NCBI WGS metagenome assembly FWPU01 (sample SAMEA103939777, study PRJEB20133) | metagenome
CGTGACTACCTTCGCCCCGCTGGTGATGCAGGCGCAGCCGGAGATCGCCCGTCAGTTCAACATTCCGGAGTGGAAGATCGCCGAGCGGCAACGCGCCATCGCCGACCCGTCGCGCTATGCCGGGCTGGTGCGGGCAGCGGAAGCGGGCGTGCCCATCGCCTTCGGCACCGATGCCGGTAGCCCGGCAGTGGGACACGATGTCGTCGCGCCGGAACTCAAGTTTATGGTGCAAATCGGCGTCAAGCGCGACAATTACGACGCACTGCGGAGCGCCACCATCGTGGGAGCGCAGGTGAGCAGACTCGAGCAGCGGCTGGGCACGCTGGAAGTGGGCAAAGAGGCCGACCTGATCGTGGTCGAGGGCAACCCGCTCGACGATCTCGACGCGCTGCAGCGGGTGCGCATGACCTTCATTGCGGGCAAGAAGATGATTGGCGTTGGCGACTAAATTTCCCTGGCGAGGGCCTGGCGCGGCCTGGCGACCGACGTTGCCGGGCCTGTCGCACCAGGTGACGCTGTTCCTGGCCTATAACGCGCTGCTGCATATCGGGCTGATCGGCATCAGCGACGCCCTGCTGAACTTCTATTTCGTCAGCCTGGGCTACAGTCCGCAGACCATCGGTCTATTACAGTCTCTGCCGCGCGTGAGCGGTTTTCTCAGCAGCGTGCCGATCGGGTTGCTGGCCAACCGCGTGGGGGTGCGGCGCGTCACGCTGTGGTCTACGGTGGGGTTGGCGGCATCCTACGCCCTGCTGGTCGCCTGGCCAACGCTGGCCATGCTTGGCTTCAGCCGGTTTCTGGTGGGGCTGTTCTATGGCGCGGTGCAGATCGGCATGGCTCCGCTGATGATGACCCTGGTGCGGGCAGAGCATCAGGCGCATATCTTCGCCTATCACAACCTGGTCAGCATGGGCGCGACCGCTATCGGCAGCGTGACCGGCGGTTTCCTGCCGCTGCTGGTGGTGGCGCTGTTCCCCCAGGCGACGCGCGTCGCGGGCGTTGCGCCGGAGCAGACGCCTTTTGCCTATCGCGTCGCTCTAGGCGTCGCGGCAGGGTTGATCCTGGTCAGCGCGCTGCCGCTGCTGCGCCTGGCGGAGACACACCGGCCCCCGGCGGTGCGCGGCCTGTTCAGCACGACTTCCGGGCGCATTCCCTGGCGCTGGCTGACCTGGCTGACGTTGCCGCTGCTGCTGTTCGGCTTCACCGGCGGCCTGACCTTTCCCTTCTACAATCTGTTCTTCCGCACTACCTTCGGCGTATCCGACAAGACCGTGGGCACCATCCTGAGTCTGGGGTGGGTGGGCATGGCCCTGCTGCCGCTGGCCAATCCTCTGTGGGATCGGCACTGGGGGCGTGTCCGCACGCTGGGCATCACCATGAGCGTAGCGGGACTGGCGTTCGCAGGGCTGAGCGTGGCCCCGACGCTGGCGATAGGCGTGGGGTGCTACGTGGTGGCGATCTCCTTCCGCAACGTCATGCAACCCGTGTTCCAGCCGTTGCTACTGGACACCCTGCCCCCCGATCTGCACAACATCGCCAGCAGCATCGGTATGCTGCAGTGGAATGTCGGTTGGTTCGCGGCGACGGCGGTCAGCGGTTTCTGGCAGACGGCGTATGGTTTCGGCGTGATCATGCGCGTGGTGGCCGTAGGGGCGCTGTTGACTGCCGCGAGTGTGGTCTGGCTCTTCCGCGACCGGTCACCGTACCGCGCCCCCGTGCCAGAGACGCACACGTGAAACAACAGAAAGGGAGCACTTCATGATGAGCGCGACAATCACAGGTATCTTCAACATCCTGGCCACGCCTTTCGATGCCGAACGGCAACTCGATCTGCCCAGCCTGCGCCGCCTGATCGAGTTTCAGCTCGATCGTGGCGCGTATGGCCTCACCATCCTGGGCGTGCTGGGCGAAGCGGCCAAGCTCAGCGTAGACGAGCGGCGGCTGGTCATGGACACGGTGATGGAGACGGTCAACGGGCGGGTGCCGGTGGTGGTGGGCGTCAGTCACCAGGACACGGCGACCTGCATCGCGCTGGGCCAGGCGGCCTTCGCCGCCGGAGCCGCCGCGGTAATGATCGCCCCGCCGCATCTCGACGACCCTTCACCCGAACAAGTGCTGGCGCTCTACAGCCGCATCGCCGAGGCGGTGAACGGGCCGATCGTGGTGCAGGACTATCCGGTGGTGACTAACGTGGTGCTCTCGCCCGACCTGCTGGCAACGCTGGCCGAGCGCATCCCGCACGTCCGCTACCTGAAGATGGAAGACCCGCCGCTGATGACCAAGATTCGCGCCATCCGCGCCCGCACCGACCGGCTGGCGATCTTCGGCGGGCTGGGCGGCATGTTCCTGCTGGAGGAGCTTCAGGCAGGCGCGGCAGGCACGATGACCGGCTTCGCCTTCACCGAGATACTGGTGGCGACCTTCCGGGCCTTCAGCGCAGGCCGCCTGACCGAGGCCGAGCGCATCTTCGACCGCTATCTGCCGCTGATCCGCTTCGAGAATCAGCCGCTGATCAATCTGAGCATCCGTAAGGAGCTGCTCTATCGGCGCGGGGCGATTGCCTGCCCTGTCCTGCGCGACCCCTACGTGCCCATTGACGCGGGCACCTACCAGGAGATTGACTGGATATTGCGGCGGGTGGGCATCAGCGACCCCACACAGCCGCTCACGTTCTGAGAGACCGTGTGGAAAGATGCCTGCTAATGGAGAAAACATAATGATTGGTCCGCCAGTTTACCTCACCCCCAGCCTCGCTTCGCTTGGCTTGCCCCCTCTCCGCGTCGGAGAGGGGGCAGCGAGGCGCGTCAGCGCCGAGCGGGGGTGAGGTTTCCGCACGGTCTCTGAGAACGCGGGCTGAGGGCGAAAACAAGTGCATCAGGCACTCTTGCCCCTCGACTCTAGACTCTCGACTCCAGACTCAACACTCACAACCACTGCGGAGCAAAAGACATGGACCTGGGACTGAAAGACAAAGTAGCACTGGTGGCCGCCGCCGGTCAGGGACTTGGCTATGGCACGGCGCGCGCGCTGGCCCGCGAAGGAGCCAGAGTCTCGATCTGCAGTCACCTGCCGGACGAGATCGAGGCAGCGGCCAAACGGCTGGTCGCCGAGACCGGCGGGGGAGGGGTGGCGACCGTGTGCGACGTGCGCGATCCGGCGGCGATCCAGACCTGGGTGGACAGAACAGTCCAGACCTGGGGGCACGTGGACGCCCTTTTCATCAACGCCGGTGGGCCGCCCGCCGGTTCCTTCGACGAGGTGAACGAGGCACAGTGGCAGGCCGCCTTCGAACTGACGCTGATGAGTGCCGTGCGCATGGTTCGGGCGGCGCTGCAGCACATGGGGGCGGGAGCGGCCATCGTCGCCAGCACTTCATCGTCGGTGATCGAGCCGATCGAGCGGCTGATCCTGTCCAATGTGATGCGGGCGGGAGTCGCCGCGCTGATCAAGTCGCTGGCCGACGAGCTGGCCCCCAAAGGCATCCGCGCCAACACGCTCATCCCTGGGCGCATTGACACCGAGCGTGTGGCACAGCTCGATCGCATCAAGGCGGAGAAGCTCGGCGCGAGCTTCGAGGAAATCCGCGCCCAGAGCGTGGCGAGCATTCCGCTGGGTCGCCTGGGCACGATTGACGAGTACGGGGCAGCGGCGGCGTTCCTGCTGTCGCCGGCTGCGTCGTACATCACCGGCGCGACGCTGCGCGTAGATGGCGGCAAGATACGGGCCATCACTTAGAGCGTGTTATGTACTTTTCAATCCTCACCCCCTGGCCCCTTCTCCCACGCAAGCGGGGAGAAGGGGAACACTTGTGCCGAAGCAGGCAAGTGCCCTCGCCCCGCGACGCCATCGCGAAGGCAGGGGGGCGGACAGCCATTGAGGGCCTCTCGAACGCTTCACTTTACCTCACCCCCGCTCGGCGCTGACGCGCCTCGCTGCCCCCTCTCCGCGTCGGAGAGGGGGCGAGCCGAGCGAAGCGAGGTAAGCCAAAACCCAAGCAAACAGCCTGACACATTTTGCACGCACCCCGGCAATGGTTACAATGGGCGCGGTAGACGAAGGCCCATGTAAGAGAGTGTTCTCGGTGACGGCCTGCACAGCTATAATTGCGTCTGCATCAATAGCGCCTGCTGCTGGGCGCTGATTTTCAGCAAGCAAGACGGGATACTGAATCATGTCTACAGCGGTACAGTCGTCTTCCCCTCCCATTGCCGCCCCTCATCGCACCTCACGTCTCCGCTCCGCGCTCTGGCCTGTGCTGCAAAGCCTGCTGATCCCCGCCCTGTCGGTGATCACGGCGGTGCTGCTGGGATCGATCCTGATCCTGTTCGATGGGCGCGATCCGATCACCGCGTTCGAAGGGCTGATCGAAGGGGCCTTCATCGAGCCGCGCGGGCTGTTGGCCACTTTTCGCAACATGACCCCCCTGGTGCTCTCCGGCCTGGCAGTGGCCTTCGCCTTCAAGAGCGGCCTGTTCAACATTGGCGTCCAGGGCCAACTGATCATGGGATCGGTGGTAGCAGCCTGGGTAGGCTTCGCGATCGAGGGACTACCTCCTTTGCTGCACGTCTCGCTGGCGTTACTGGCGGCGATGACCATCGGTGGGCTGTGGGCGGCGATCGCCGGTGCGCTCAAAGCGTTCGCCGACGCGCACGAAGTAATCACCACCATCATGCTCAACTATATTGCCGCGCAGTTCGCCGGCTGGCTGATTTCTACCGGCAGTGATGGTTCGCGCCCTGGCCCGCTCGCCAGCCCGGAGTCAGTACAGGATGCCATAGCGCGCACGCCACGCATCCTGCCCAGCGCCGAACTACCGACCATTTACAGCGTGCCGCCCAATTTCACCCTGCACGCGGGCATTTTCCTGGCGATCATCGCCTCGGTAGTGGTCATGTTCCTCCTGCAGCGTACCACTTTCGGTTTTCAATTGCGCATGACTGGCTACAGCCCTACCGCCGCCCGCTATGCGGGGGTCAACGTGCGGCAGGTCACCATCTTGACCATGCTCATCGCGGGGGCGCTGGCTGGCCTGGCGGGAGGTATTCAGACCCTGGGCGTCCATTATGATTACGAGGGCAACCAGAGCCTGGGCCTGGGCTTCGAAGGCATCACCGTGGCCTTCCTGGCGGGTAACAATCCCCTGGCTATCAATTTCTCGGCCTTTCTGTTCGGGGCCATGGACGCGGGCACCACGCGCATGGCGCTGGCAGCAAACGTGGCCAAGGAACTGATCCAGGTGATCCAGGCACTGATTCTGATGTTCGTGGCGGCGGATCAGATCATCCGGCGTATCTACCGCATCCGCGCCGCCGGACCGGGCGCGCGGCTGCGCATCGGAGGAAAGGACTGAGCGCGTGGGCGAGGCAGAACTGGGGCTGGCGCTCATTGCCACCATCAACTTCACTATTCGCTATTCGGTGCCGATCACGCTGGGCGCATTGAGCGGTATCCTGTGCGAGCGGTCGGGCATCGTCAATATCGGCATCGAGGGCATGATGCTGATGTCGGCCTTCACCGGCTTCATGACCAATGTGACGCTCAGCAAGGCGGGCGTTGATCCGGAATTGCAGTCGGCAGGGGTGCGCCTGGGGTTGTCCATCCTGGCCGCCTTGCTGACAGGGGGTGCGCTGGGGCTGTTGCACGGTCTGCTTTCCATTCAGTACAAGGTAGATCAGATCATCAGCGGCACGGTGATCAATATCCTGGCGGTGGGGCTGACCGGCTATTTCTATCAGCTCAAAGCGCCGACCAAGGGCAAACTGCCCGCGCTCATCAATAACCCCTGGACACAGGCCGATTCGGTCGAGCTGAAACTGGCCGACAACTTTGTGCTCTACCTGCCCTACGATGTGGGGCGCATCCTGTTCGACAAAGACCTGATCACCTACCTGACTCTGATTCTGGTCTTCGTGCTCGGCTGGGCGCTGTTTCACACTACCTGGGGCCTGCGCACCCGCTCAATTGGGGAGAATCCGCGCGCGGCTGATACGCTGGGCATCAATGTCTATCGACTGCAATACACGAACCTATTCCTGGGTGGTATGCTGGCTGGGCTGGGGGGATGCTTCCTGACCCTGGCTGCGGTGGGCATCTTCGAGCAGAACATGACCGCCGGACGCGGCTTCATCGCCCTGGCGGTGATGATCTTCGGCAACTGGCGACCATCACGTGCGCTGGCCGGAGCCTTGCTGTTCGGCTTTGCGACCGCCCTGCAAGGGCAACTGCAACAGTTCGGCATAGACTTCCCGCACCAACTGGTGGGCATGTTGCCCTACATCCTCACCATCGTGGTGCTGGCCGGTTTCGTTGGGCGCGCCCGTCCCCCGGCGCACTCCGGCAAGGTGTATGAGGTGGAGTAACTAGTTTTCAGTGATCAGTTTTCAGTGATCAGTTTTCAGTGATCGGTTCTCGCTGATTGAGGGATAAGGTCTGTGCGGGACAGGCCGAAAAGCTGACGGCATGACATGCAGGATTTTCGCAAGCTGGCGGTATGGCAGAAGTCTCATGAGTTCGCCCTGGCTGTCTACGCGGCGACGACCGCTTTTCCCGCCAATGAGACATATGGTCTGACCAGTCAACTCCGTCGTGCGGCGCTATCTATTCCGGCGAATATCGCTGAAGGGTGCGGACGGGAAACGAATGGAGAACTTCGCCGCTTTCTATTCATAGCAAGCGGCTCGGCAAGCGAGGCCGATTACTTTCTGTTAGCTGCTCGCGATCTGGGAATGCTCAAGAGTGCAGACTATGAAACCTTGCAGGCAGAACTTGAGCAAATCAAACGAATGCTGGCTGGTCTCATCCAGAAATTGACCAGAGATAGCTAGCTGTCAGCGCAACCAGCGCGGCAAGGTCTGAAACTGATCACTGATAACTGAAAACTGATCACCCTGAGATAGAGATATACGCAATGACTCATCCGAACCCTTCCCCTGCAAACGATGTTGTCCTCGAAGTCGAGGGCATCACCAAACAGTTCCCCGGCGTGCTGGCCAACGACAACGTCAGCCTGAAACTGCGGCGTGGCGAAATCCTGGCGCTGCTGGGCGAAAACGGCGCGGGTAAAACAACCCTGATGAACATCATCTACGGCCTGTACCATGCCGATAGCGGCACGATCCGCCTGAAGGGGCACGAGGTGCGCTTCGCCAGCCCGCGCGAAGCGATCCGCAGCGGCATTGGCATGGTGCATCAGCACTTCCAACTGGTCAACGTGATGACGGTGGCCGAAAACGTCGTGTTGGGCGAGGAAAGCACAGTCGCCTACCAGGGGGGCAACAACCCCCTGCTACGACGCCTGCTGCGCTGGCTGCCCAGCCTGGTGGTGATTGTCCTGGGTCTGCTCGTTGGCCTGGCGCTTGGCGAGCTGCGCTACGTGATCGGCGGGACGCTGACCGGGCTGGTGATCGGGGCTGGGGTGGCCGTGCCGCCCGCTGCCCGCCTGGGCTGGGGTCTCCTCTGGCGGGTGGTGCTGGCACTGGTGGCATTGAGCATCGCGTCGCAGGTGGCGCAGATCACGCGCGTGGGCCTCACCGATATCGCGCTGCGCCAGCAGGTAGAAATGGTGCGCGAGCGCAAGCCAAAAGAAATGGACGGCGGCTACACGGTCAAAAGCGCGCTGATCCGGCGTCAGCGCATCGAGTTCGACTGGGCCAAGGAATATCGCAACGCCAACAACGCTGGCACAGGGGTTGATGGTGTCATTGCCAGCGCCAGAGCGCAGATGGAAGAATACCGCGACAACGGCATCCCCGGCTGGCTGCTGGATAGCATAGACAAGGCCCCGCCCGTCGCCCAGGCGCTCAGCGTGGTCATCTTGCTCGCCCTGATCGGCGGGCACAGCGTGCGTTCCTGGCGCGGGACAGCGCGCGCGCCGGGGCGCTGGCAGCGCCCCGATCGGATCATCGTGGGCGGCCTGCTGGTACTCTATGGGGGGGCCGGAGCGCTGAGCCTGGACATGGTTAGCACGCCCGCGCAGGTCGCGCTGACAGCGGCGCTGATCGCGGCTCTGGCGGTCATCGCCTGGCGCGCTTACCAGCATAGGCAGGCGGTAGCCGACGAGGCTATCCTGCACCCCTCGCCACTCGATGGAGCGCTGGACGCCTTCCTGGTGGCCCTGCACGATGTCACCGAGATTCGCAGTGTGCGGGCCGCGGCGGAGCGCGTGCGCGAACTGTCGCGCCAGTATGGACTGGAAGTAGACCCCGACGCGGTGATCGAGAAGTTGCCGGTCGGGATGCAGCAGCGCGTCGAGATCATCAAGGCGCTCTACCGTCAGGCCGACATTTTGATCCTGGACGAGCCAACCGCCGTGCTGACTCCCCAGGAGAGCCGCGAGCTATTCAAGATCATGCGCGAACTGGCGGCGCAGGGCGTCTCGATCATCTTCATCACGCACAAGCTCAAAGAAGTCTTCGAGGTCGCCACGAACATTGTGGTCATGCGCGACGGGCGTGTGGTCGGCGCGACCACGCCCGATCAGGCCACGGAAACCTCGCTGGCCGCCATGATGGTTGGGCGCGAGGTCATCCTGCAGGTGCAGAAGGAAGAGGCGCGTCCCGCCGAGCCGGTGCTGGAAGTGGAGAATCTGAGCGCCTTCGACGACCGGGGCGCGCAGGCGTTGCGCGGCGTCAGCTTCACTGTGCGCGCGGGCGAAGTGCTGGGCATTGCCGGCGTACAGGGCAACGGGCAAACCGAACTGGTGGAGGTGCTCACCGGCCTGCGCGAACCGGCAGGCGGCACGGTGAAACTGTTGGGACGGGCGCTCCAGCCAGAACGTCAACCGGCGGCCCGCCTGGGAGTGCGGGCAGTGGCCCTGGCGATCGATCTGCTGATGGTATTGGCCGCCACCTATTTCTTCGGCTACTTCGTCGCCTATTTCCGCGATCAATCGCTCGATTTCGCCCTGGCCGCGCCGGTAGCCCTGGTGCTTGACGTGCTCTACTTCCTGGGTAGCTGGGCCTCGGTGGGGACGACGCTGGGCATGGCGCTCTTCGGCCTGGAAGTGGTGGATCAGCACGACCGGCAACCGTCCGCGTTCCGGCTGGTACAACGCTATCTGCTCTTCCTGTTGCTGCGCCTGCCCCTGCTGATCCCTCTGATCCTCAGCGCCTGGGCTGCCCGCCGCGACGCTGACCGTCAAAGCTGGTTCGACCGGGCGCTGGGGTTGCGCGTCATTCACCGCGAGCGCATTACACCGCGCCGTATCAAGGACGCGGGCACCAGCCATGTCCCCGAAGACCGGCAGCGCTACGGACTGGTCAAGCTCTATACGGTGGCGGACAACCTGGTGCTCAACGATTACTACAAACGCCCCTTCGCCAAACCGCCGAACCTGGCGCAACTGCCCGGCGCACTGCTGCGCTACCTGTTGGTGGTGGGCGTGACCGTGGCCGTGTTGACGGTGATCGCGCTGTATGTGTGGGATCGCTGGCTGTGGACGGCGCTGCTCGACCTGTACCGCGTCCCGGCGGACTTGCGCACCATTGGCCCGTCGCTCAGCAGCGCCCAGAAGGCTGTCTTGCAATACCCCCTCAATATCGGGGCTGTCTCGTTGCTGCTGGCCGAGCTGATCTTCGGCGCGATCGGGCATCTGATGGCCACGCAATTGCTCGGCGCGTCAGCGGCACTGACCGCGCTGAATCAACTTGCTGCCCCCTGGCGGCGGCTGATCTGGCGCACGCGCGGCGGAACCGGCGACCCCCTGGAGGCGGAAGGAGGACTGTTGCGCGACGAGCGGGCCATCACTCAGCACGCCATTCGCCTGATCGAGGAGTTCGACATCCGCACCCCGTCGCCCTTCGTCAACGGGGGCAACCTGTCCGGCGGCAATCAGCAAAAGCTGATCGTCGCCCGCGAGTTCAGCCGTCGCCCGCGCCTGCTGATCGCTTCGCAGCCGACGCGCGGCATTGATGTCGGCTCGATCGAGTTCATTCACAATCACATTGTGCAACAGCGAGACGAAGGCGCGGCGGTGTTGCTGGTCTCGGCGGAGCTAGACGAGATCATGGCGCTGTCCGACCGGATTGCAGTGCTCTACAAAGGTGAGATCATTGACACCCTGCCCGCCAGAGAGGCCACGCGCGAGCAACTCGGCTTGCTGATGGCTGGCATCAAGAATGGCGAGCGTGTGAAGGCCGAAGCGCTTCGCTGACCAAAGGGGGGCTTGAACATGTCTGTTCCCGGCATGCCAGCGACGACCGAACGCGCGGGCGTGCGCTCGTTGCCGCGCAACGTGTGGGTCGTGACCTTCACCAGCTTTCTCACCGACATCTCTAGCGAGATGGTCTTCAACCTGTTGCCGCTGTTCCTGGTCAGCACGTTGGGCGTGCGCACCAGTGTGATCGGCGTCATCGAAGGGGTCGCCGACACGACCGCCAGCCTGATCAAGGTCTTCTCCGGCTGGTGGTCGGATCGCCTGGGCAGCCGCAAATGGTTGGCCGTAGCGGGCTATGGGCTGTCTACGGTGGCCAAGCCCTTCCTCTATCTGGCGTCGTCCTGGGGCGGGGTGCTGATCGTGCGCTTCGCCGACCGCGTGGGCAAGGGCATTCGCACTGCTCCCCGCGACGCGCTGGTGGCGGCTACTGTGGACGAGGGGCGGCGCGGACTGGCATTTGGTCTGCATCGCGCCGGAGACACGGCAGGGGCCGCGCTGGGGCTATTGCTGGCGCTGATCGTGGTGCTGGCCGCGCAAGGCGATCAGGTGGCGCTGAGCCGCGGCACCTTCCAGACGGTGGTGTTGCTCAGCGTGATTCCGGCAGCGCTGGCGGTGTTGGTGCTGGCCTTCGGGGCGCACGAGGTACGAGTCAGGGAGCAGCGCCCGCCCGTCCGACTGACACTGCGCGGCCTGGATCGGCGCTATCGCCTGTTTCTGCTGGTGATCGTTCTCTTCACGCTGGGCAACTCCGCCGACGCCTTTCTCATTCTGCGCGCCAACACGCTGGGGCTGAGCGTGGCCGGCGTGATGGGCCTGCTGTTCGTCTTCAACGTGGTCTACGCGCTGACCTCCGAACCGGCGGGGGCGCTCTCCGACCGGGTGGGGCGGCAGCGGCTGCTACTGAGCGGCTGGCTACTCTATGCCGCGGTCTATCTGGGTTTCGCCCTGGTCAACGCGGCCTGGCAAGTCTGGCTGCTCTACACGCTCTATGGGGTGTACTATGGTCTGACCTACGGCGTGAGCAAAGCGCTCATCGCCGACCTGGTGCCCCGCGCCCAACTGGGGACCGCCTATGGCGTCTACGACGCCGCCGTGGGTCTTATGGCGCTCCCGGCCTCGCTGATCGCCGGCGTGCTGTGGCAGGGCGTGGGCGGTTGGAAGGGGCTGGGCGCGAGCGCGCCCTTCGCTTTCGGCGCGATCATGGCGCTGCTGGCAACGGCGCTGCTGCCGCTGGCGCTGCGTCAGCCGTCGTCGGTTCGCTGAGAGAGGCTGTCTGCCCTTATCGGATCAGGAACGGATACGCCAGAGAACCATGCGCATCACGATCTTTGGCGTCGGCGCAATGGGCTGTCTGTTCGGGGCGTGGCTCAGCCCGCACGCTCAGGTGACACTGGTCGGGCGCTGGCCGGAGCAACTCGCCGCGCTGGAACGCGCTCCGCTGCGCCTCACGACGCCACAGGGTGCCGAGCAGCGGGTCTGGTTGCGGGTTACCGCCGACGTCCGCTCCACTGCGCCTGCCGAAATTGCGCTGATCCTCACCAAGTCACCCAAGACCGCAGAAGCAGCGCGTCAGGCTGCGGAAGTCCTGGCCGCGGACGGCCTGGCGCTCACTCTCCAGAATGGGCTGGGCAACCTGGAGACGCTGGCCTGTCATGTGGGGCCAGAACGCGCGGCGGTAGGCGTTACCACGCAGGGAGCGACAGTCGCTGCGCCGGGGTGGGTGATTGCGGCGGGCGGCGGCCCGACCTATGTCGCAGCGCAACCGGCGCAGCGAGAGCGCCTGCGCCGCTTCGCCGATCTATGCGCACGCGCGGGCATAGACCTGCGGCTGACCGACGATGTGCAGGGTTTGCTGTGGAGCAAGCTGGCTGTCAGCACGGCCATCAACCCGCTGACAGCGTTGCTGCGCGTGCCCAATGGGGCTTTGCTCGCTTCGCTGGCAGCGCGGCAACTCATGCAACAGGCCGCTCGCGAGGTAGAGGCGGTAGCCGCGGCACTTGGCATCCGACTGCTATTTGACGATGCGGGGGCACAGGCAGAGTTGGTGGCACAACAGACCGCAGCCAACCGCTCTTCGATGTTGCAGGACGTGTTGCGCGGTGCCGAAAGCGAGATCGAAGCCATCTGCGGCGCGGTGATCCGCCAGGCGGACGCCGTCGGCGTAGACGTGCCCGCCAACCGCTGGCTGTACGCGCTGATGAAGGCGCTCGACGAAACGCGGGCAGCGCGAGGCGACGAATCGGACCGAGAGTGCCGGTGTTCTTGACAGTGAATTTCATGGCAACGGTGAGGGAGAGATGCTGGTCACACCGTTTCTCCACGAAGTACGCGCGACGCGCTGGGCCGAGCCGGGCCTGACCTGGGGGTTGGTGCCGACCATGGGCGCGCTGCACGAAGGGCATCTGTCGCTGGTGCGCCGCGCCCGCGCCGAAAACGACCGGGTGGGCGTGAGCATCTTCGTCAACCCCATACAGTTCAACCGACCGGAAGACCTGGCTTCCTACCCGCGTCAGGTCGAGCGCGACTGTCAGCTGCTGGCTGCCGAAGGTGTGGACGTGGTCTGGACGCCTTCAGAAGCGGAGATGTACCCGCCCGGCTATCAGACTTACGTCACGGTCGAGGACATCACGCGCCCCCTGGAAGGCGCAGCCCGTCCCGGCCATTTTCGGGGCGTGACCACGGTGGTGGCCAAGCTGTTCAACGTCTTTCAGCCCACCCGCGCCTACTTCGGCCAGAAGGACGCGCAGCAGGCTGCCGTCATCCGGCAGATGGTGCGCGATCTCGCCTTCAACCTGGAGGTCGTGGTATGCCCCATCGTGCGCGAGCCGGACGGCCTGGCCATGAGCAGCCGCAATCTATTGCTGAAACCGGACGAGCGCCGGGCAGCAACGGTGCTCTACCGGGCGCTGAAAGCCGCCGAAGCCGCCTGGCAAGGGGGACAGCGCGACGCCGAAGCGCTGCGGGCGGCCATGCGCGCCGTGCTGGAAGCCGAGCCGCGGGCGCGGGTGGACTATGTCAGCGCCGCCGATCCCGTCACGCTGGCCGAACTGCACGGCGTGGCAGAACACATCTTGCTGAGCATGGCCGTTTTCATCGGACAGGTGCGCCTGATTGACAACCTGGTGCTCGGTGCACCAGAGCAGTCATGATGCCCAGCCTGCCCCCCGGTGCGACCTGGATTGTGCCCGGCGCGCTGCTGGCCGGGCCGTATCCGTTCGCCCGCGACGAGGAACGCGGGCGCGCCGCTCTGCGCGCCTTGCTCGACGTTGGGGTGACGGCCTTCATTGACCTGACCGAAGCGGGCGAATGCCCACCCTACGACGCGGCGTTGCAGGCCGAGGCAACGCGGCGCGGACAGTTGGTGACTCATCAGCGCCTGCCCATCCCCGACTTCGGCGTGCCGGACGACGCGCACATGGCCGCCATCTTGACGGCAATTGAGGCGGCGTTGTCCGCCGGTCGTGTCGTCTACGTGCACTGCCGCGGCGGGATAGGGCGCACGGGCACGGTGGTAGGATGCTGGCTGGTCCAGCAGGGCCACGATGGCGAAGAAGCGCTGCGCCGGGTGAATGCCCTGCTCGGCCCCGGCTCGCCAGAGACGGACGAACAGCGCTGGTTGGTGCGCCGCTGGAGGCGAAGATCATAGGCTGTGCTGGCTACCCCAACACCAGCGCCAACCCCTCATTGACATCGTTCACCAGGTGATCCGCTACCATGGCCAGCGCCGCGCGTTTATCGGGCTGCGGCGAGACGCCGATCGCGCTCAGTGTGACGGCAACCCCTGCCCGCCGCAACAATTCCAGCGCGCCACGCACTGCCCGAATGCCCCCCGCCGAGTCCTCGCAGATGACGATGTGCAGTGGGCCATCGCGCAGCGCAATCAGCGGGCCGCTGAGTTCGCCTCGTTCGACCAGGCGAGCCGCGGCGTGCAGGGACGCGGTCTCTGCGCCAGAGGCAGCGGCGGCGATGGCCGAGAGCGCCTGCACCGGCGACGGTTTGATGTAGTCGGCAGCGTCCCGTCCATGACGCAGGGCCAGCCAGCCCACGTGCCCCTGCCCGATCAGCGGGACTTTACCGGCCAGTCCCACCAGTTCGGCGGCCAATTCCGCTTCAGGCGGGTAACCGGCGGGCGGGTCACCGACTGGCTCGTGGGGCGGCAGGTCGGCGGGCGGGCGGCTGGGGCGCGCCGTATAGATAGCGACGCCATGACCAGGCCTCGCCGCCCAGTCGAGCAGGTGGGCGCGGGTGGGCGCGTCGAGCAAAGGGATGTCGTAGGTGGTCAGGTAGCTCGCGCTGACGAACTCGGCGGGTAGGCCATAGGTGGCGTGGAAACGCTCGCTGCCCAGCACGAAAGTCTGGAAAGTGCGCGTAATGGGCGTCTCGCGCACGGCATAGACATTGCCCAGCAAGACCCGCAGCAGGGGCAGGTTGGCGGGGTGGGTGCGGGCGCTCAGCAGTTCCAGATAACGCGCCGCCGGATAGCGCCCGTCGGCGTCGTGATGGGCGATCTGCCGCGCCTCGGCGGTGAAGTCCGGGCGGGGCACAGCGGGCGCGGCGGCGCGGATCGCGTCGAAGGTGGCTTCCAGCGTCGAGCGGAGGGCGGAGGGCGCGTGTTCCAGCGCCGCCAGCAACAGGGCGCTGACGCACATCGCGCCGGAGTCCCACTCATTGGTCAGCCCGCACGCTTCGAAGACAGCGATCTCGTCGTCGGTGGGGCCGGGCAAGGCAAGGCCCATGCGCCTGGCGAAATGTTCGACCAGCGCTCGCAGAGCAGTCTTGTAGCCGACGGGATGCACCAGCACGCCATCTACGTCGAGCAAGATCAGGGTGCGGCCAGGGGTGCTCAAGGGCGTTGACTATCCGGAAGATGATTGCTGCGCCTGCGCGGCGAGATAGGCTTCGTAGTCTTCGCGCTCGACCAGCTCGCCGCCGGTCACCTCACCGCTGACGAAACGGCGATTGCGGTCGAATTCGAAATAGGCTTCCAGCCGGTCGAAGCTCTTCTGACCGACCACGATCTTGCGGGCGAAGTAGCCTTGCAGGTCATCCGTCTGTGATAGATCGTTCTGGCGGTGCAGCCGCACGCGGATCACCTCGCCGGTCTTGTGTGCCCGAATGTAGAAATACATCCCTTCCGGGTCGCTTGACTTGCTACCGCCGCCAAACAGTCTCTTGAGAAAACTCACTGTCAGCCCTCCTCAGTTGATGCTGAGGCCAGGATACCACAAACTCGCCCCGCCGACGATGCTCTGGCAGCAGGGCGAGAGAAGAACAGTCCGCCAATTGTTGCCCACATTGGCTGAGAGCAGAGATACCCACACAACGTCCGTGACGGACAGCCGCCAGGACACCAATCGCACTGTGTCGCCTCAGCGATCGATCTCGATGTAGCGCTTCCAGGTCTCTGGGCCGTTGCCCATCTCGATCACCAGGTAACTGGTGCGGGGCGTCTTCGGTTCCCAGAGCAGCTTCATGCCCGCTTCGCCGGGCAGCCGGTTGCCCTTGCGATGGTTGCAGGCAAAGCAGGCGCAGGCCGTGTTGGACCAGGTATTCTTGCCCCCACGCGAGAGCGGGACGATGTGATCCACAGTGAGGTCATGGCGGGTCAGCGTCCTGCCCTGCACCATGTCGCCTAGCGTTGCGCCGCAGTAGATGCAGGTGAAATGATCGCGTGCCAGGACGCCCTGCCTGCTCCAGTGCGCATGACGACGCGGCACGTTGATGTACTGGCGCAGCGCGATCACCGAGGGGATGGGGAAATGTGCCCGCACCGTGCGCAGGAAACGACCGCTTTCTTCGACGACAATCGCCTTGCCGGATAAGAGAAGGTTGATGGCTCTGGGAATGCTGATGACCGTCAGCGGTTCCCACGTGCCTCCATTGAGCAGTAAGACTCGCCCTTCGACCATAGTCGTGCGCCTGCCCCCTTCCGGGCAAGCGTCCGTATCACTGAACCGATGTTATCATTATACCGTGTTTCACAAGCTTTGCTCACATTCCCGTCAAAACGATCGCGCCTTCTTTCAGGCGAAATTCACCGCCGAGACGCGCAGAGCGCAGAGGAGAGAGCGGGAGAGTTCTGCGTGTCTCTCCTGGTGACCCTGGCGTTCCCCTTGGTAGATTCTCGCCCCAAATCCGAATACGCCCGTCAGCTATATCATGGGATAAGATACCATAGAGAGGTAAAGCTCACTTGAGCAGGCTGTAAAGATGGCTTTACGGGCGTTTGCCGCCAACTTCTGCGACCGCCAGGGCATTGGCAAAGGAGGCTTCCCATGCGGCTCACCGACCTGTTCACGCGCACCCTGCGCGATGCACCGGCAGACGCCGAGCTGATCAGTCACCGGCTGGCGGTGCGCGCCGGACTGATACGCCCTGTCGCGGCGGGTAGTCTGGCGCTGATGCCGCTTGGCTGGCGGGTGATGGAGCGCCTGATGACAATCCTGCGCCAGGAAATGGACGCGCTCGGTGCACAGGAAGTACGCCTGCCGCTGGTGCAGCCCGCCGAAATCTGGCAGGCCAGCGGGCGCTGGGAGTCCTTCGGACCGGTGTTGCAGCGCTTCGAGAGCGAAGCCGGGCGGGCTTTCGCGCTTGGCCCCACGCACGAAGAATTGGTCGCCATGCTGGCAGCCCGCGAAATAGACAGCTACCGGCAGCTCCCCCAACTTCTCTATCAGATTCAGACCAAATACCGTAACGAGCCGCGTCCGCGCGGCGGGCTGATCCGGCTGCGCGAGTTCACCATGAAGGACGCCTATTCGCTGGATGCCAGCGCCGCGGGGATGAGGGCGCAGTACGAGCGCATGGTGGCGGCGTATCGGCGTATCTTCGCCCGTGTCGAGCTGGACGTAGTGGTTGCCGAAGCCGATAGCGGTGCCATGGGTGGGGCTGTCAGCCAGGAATTCCTGTTGCCGCACCCGCAGGGCGAAGATAGCTTCGTCGCCTGTCCGGCCTGCGGCTACGCCGCCAACCTGGAAGCGGCCACCTTTCGCCTGACTACTCCTGAACTGGCCCCGCTGGAGCCGGTGCGCAAAGTCGCCACGCCCGGTTGCACGACTATTCAGCAGGTCGCGGCATTCCTGGGCGTGCCAGAAGCGCAGACGCTAAAGGCGGTGTTCTTCATACACACGCCCCCCGGTGACGCAGAGCGCTTCGTCTTCGTGGTCATCCGCGGCGATCTGGAGGTGAACGAGACGAAACTGTTGCGGGCGCTCGGCGGCGGGACGCTGCGTCCGGCTGAGGACGCCGAGATTCGCGCGATCGGCGCAGTGCCAGGATACGCCAGCCCGCTGGGTCTGCGAGAAGGCGTGCTGGTGGTGGCCGATCAGTCGGTGGAAGCGGGCGCGAACTTCGTGGCCGGCGCGAACGACGACGGCCATCACCTGACCGGCGTGAACATCCCGCGCGACTTCGTCCCCGCTCTGCTGGCTGATGTCGCGCTGGCCTTCGACGGAGCGGCCTGTCCGCGTTGCGCAGAGGGGACTCTGCGGTTGGGACGCGCCATCGAGCTGGGGCACTGTTTCGCGCTGGGCACTTTCTATAGCGAGGCTCTGGGCGTGCATTACCTGGACGAACGCGGGGTGACGCAACCGGTATGGATGGGCAGCTACGGCATCGGTCTGGAACGGCTGATGGCGGCCATCATCGAGACCCATCACGACGATTATGGCATCTGCTGGCCCGCCGCCGTCGCCCCCTTCGACGCCCATATCGTGACTCTCGGCGGGGATGAAGAAACGCTGACGACGGCCCAAGCGGTTTACCACGGCCTGCGCGAAGCAGGTTTCGCCGTCTTGCTGGACGACCGCAACGAGTCCGCCGGAGTCAAGTTTGCCGATGCCGATCTGATCGGCGCGCCAGTGCGGTTCACGGTCAGCAAGAAGGCGTTGGCGGCAGGAGGCGTGGAGGCAAAGCGACGCACCGCGCCAGAACGCGCCATCGTGCCACTGACGGCGCTACCCGACTGGCTGCGCGGTGTGCTTACCTGATCGTCACCTGGCCGCTGCGAAACGAGAAGGCGTGCGGTGACGCCCGCTCATCTTCTCATTGCACCGGCTCGACCCAATAGACGTTGCCCTGGCCTTCGCCCGTCCAGCCCACCTGGCCGTTGTAGTTCACCTGCCACCAGGCGATCCCGGCCTGATCACAGATCGGCCCGGCCAGCACGGTGAAGACGGCACCGCCGGGAATCTGTCCGATGAGCGACGCGCTCAGCGAAGGCTGGCTGCGCAGGTTGTTGGGCAAGCCAGGCGTTACGCGCCCCATCCCCCCTATGCGCAGGCGCGACGGCAGAAAGCCGGGACAGGTCACCGCCTGGGCGGGTGTCGGGGCGGCGTTGCCGGGTGGCACAGTGAACGTCGGCGTGACCGGAAACAGCGGTTGAATGGGCGTCACCAACACCGGGAGGGGCACCAGAGTGGGCGTCTCTCCGACAATCGCCAGCAGGCCAGGGTTGATCTGAATGGCGTCCAGCAAGGCCGGGTTGACGGGAGCGATGCTCCCACAGCGCGACTGATAGGCTGCCGTGCCCTGCCAGTTGCCATTGACTGGCCAGGAGGTGACCGTCTGCGGCGAGAAATATTGGTAGACAACGCGATCGAAGGCCACCTGCACCCCGTCCACCCAGATTTCATACTCGCGGATGTCCCAGGGATCGTCGCCCAGGCCGACACTGGCCGGTTTGCGCAGATGAAACTGCACGATGTCGCAGAAACTCACCGGCACCGAGAATTCGTAGACGTTGGTCTGACCGGGTTGCAGGTCGCCTGGCCCTTCGGCCACCACGACCCGCCAGAAAGGCGTCTGCAGATCGGACGGGCCGAACAGCTCAACCAGCAGGGGGTTGTTCGTCCCATCGCTCCCGGTCACCAGCACCAGGCGGACAGTTGCTGTTGGGGGCTGCGCGGTCGCCGGAAAAACCGAAAACAGAGCGGCCACGCTCAACACGGTGCACAGGAACAAGCTAAGTCCGATTCGCCTGTACATTTTCACCCTCCTTGGCCTGAAGTGGTTAATTGATAGGCTTTTCGCCCGAGGGAATGGCGCTACTTGCCCAGGACAGAGAGGAGAGCGGAAAAGGGGATCACAGCGTGCGCCAGGGGTCAATTAACCAAGATTATATATCTATTGTACCCGATATTTCAGTTTCGTTCACGGAGAGGGACTATCGAGGCAGGGTGATTGCATCAAACGCGCTCGCCACTTTACCTCACCCCCAGCCTCCTCTTCGCGTCGGAGAGGGGGGCAGCGAGGCACATGAGCGCCAAGCGGGGGTGAGGTAAAACCACAGAGCAGGACTTCTCAAACCTGAGTCCCTGACAACCCTGGCACACACCCAACCATCGGGCCTCAGCGGCGGAACCAGTTGCGATCGACCCCGGTCAGTTCGTCCAGGCGGAGCATTTCGTCTTCAGTCAGGCGCAGGCCGACCGCCCCCAGCGACTCCTCAAGCTGCGCCACGGTATTCGCTCCCACGATAGGCGCGGTGACGAAGGGTTGAGTGAACAGCCAGGCCAGGGCCATCTGCGCGATGGTGGCCCCGCGCAGTTCGCCCATCTCGCGCAGCGCATCGAGAAGCTGAAAGTTGCGTTCGGTGCGCAGGGCGGCGATGCGCTCGTTCTGCGCTCCGCGCGAATCCGGCGGGACGGTCTCGCGCGTGTACTTGCCGGTGAGAAAACCGCCAGCCAGCGGGCTATAAGGAATCATGCCGATGCCCTGATCCAGGCACAAGGCAGCCAGGTCTGGCTCGACTTCGGCGCGATTCAGCAGGTTATAGTGGGGCTGAATACACTCATAGCGGGCCAGATTGTACTTGTCGCTGATCCACAGCGTTTTGGTCAGCAGCCAGGCGGCGTGATTGCTCGCGCCGATATAGCGCACTTTGCCCGCCCGCACCAGGTCGTCGAGCGCGCGCAGCGTCTCTTCGAGCGGCGTGTCCCAATCGGGCCAGTGCGTCTGATACAGGTCAATGTAATCGGTGCCCAGGCGACGCAGGCTGCCTTCGACGGCGGCCATGATGTGATGACGGCTCAACCCCTCACCGGTCGGCCCGTCCCACATGCGCCCGCGCACCTTGGTGGCGATGATGATCTGATGGCGCGGCTTGGTCTTCAGCCAGCGGCCAATGATGCGCTCGGCCACGCCGCCGGGGTTGCCCGGTGCCCAGAAACTGTAGACATCCGCCGTGTCTATGAAGTTGATCCCCGCGTCGTAGGCCCGGTCGAGCACACGCAACGCCTGTTGTTCAGTGCTGGTCCAGCGAAAGGTCATCGTGCCCAGGCACAGCGCGCTGACCTTGAGACCTGTACGACCCAGCTTGCGGTACTCCATGCGCTGTCTCCTCATCTGCTTCAGGTATGGTACGCTGCCCTCGATCATTAGTCCGAAGCGGACGAAAAGTCAAACTCCCTGCTGCAGGGGTGCGCGCCAAGGTTGTCAGCGGCTTTGCTTCGCCCGCTGGCCCTCATCCCCCTGTCCTTTCTCTCCGCTGCGACCCCCCACTCCACATCACCTTGCCCGGCTGCGCGGCCCAAGTCAGGCCGAATGGCAGGCGTTTTTAGTGCCCGTCGCCACTGGCAGCCCCTTGACCCGACCCGCTATGTTCGGGGCAGCAGACCCAGACAAAGAGACTTTGGGAGCGACCATGCGAGAGTTCATAGACGGTGCAGAAGCCATCGCGCGCGGGGCGCTCGATGCGGGCTGCACCTTCTTCGCCGGATACCCCATCACCCCCGCCACGCCCATCCTGCTCCACATGATCCGCGAACTGCCCAAAGTGGGCGGCGTTGCCATCCAGGCCGAAGACGAAATCGCTGCGCTGGGCTTCTGTTTGGGCGCGGCCATGGCTGGAGCGCGCGTCTTCACGGCCACCAGTGGGCCGGGGATCGCGCTCTATAGCGAGCACATCGGTCTGGCGATCATGGCCGAAGTGCCCGTTGTCATTGTGGACGTGCAGCGCATGGGGCCTTCCACCGGCGGGGCGACCACCACCGCGCAGGGCGATATTCAGTTCCTGCGCTGGGGCACGTCGGGCGGTTACCCGGTGATCGTGCTGGCCCCGACCGATGTGTACGATTGCTATCGCCTGACGCAACGCGCCTTCGACCTGGCCGAGCGCTTCCGCGCGCCCGTATTCCTGGCTACGGACAAGGACACGGTCGCCACACGGGCCACCGTAGATAGCGCAGCCTTCAAGCGCGTGCCGGTGCGGGCGCGTTGGCTGGCCGATCCCGACGGACCCTTTGTGCCCTACCGCCTGGCGCAGCCTGACGACGTGCCGCCGATGGCGCACCTCGGTGGACCGCACCTGGTGCGCCTGACCTCGTCCTCGCACGACGAACGCGGCTACCTGACCAAAGCGCCCGCCGACCTCGACCGGCTCAACCGGCATCTGGCCGCCAAGATCGAACAGCACGTGGACGAGATCGCCCTGGTCGAAGCCGATCTGCAGCCGGACGCGGAGATGCTGTTCATCGGCTACGGCATCACCGCCCGCCCTGTCCAGGACGCGGCGCGGGTAGTGCGGGCGAAGGGTCAGCGTGTCTCAACGCTAGTGGTGCGCTCGCTGTGGCCCGTGCCAGAGGGCGCGATCCGGGCGGCCCTGGCGGGCGTGCGGCGCGTCGTCGTCGCCGAGCTGAACCTGGGTCAGTACCGCCGCGAGATCGAACGGCTGGCCCATGACGGGCAGGAAGTCATCGGCGTGCACCGCGTAGATGGCACGCTGATCGGCGCGGAAGACATCCTGGCCGAAGGAGGGCTGGTATGAGCGCGGGCACCCTGAGCACCTATCTGGACGAAGACCTGCTTCCCCTGCCGTTCTGCCCTGGCTGTGGGCACAGCGCCATCGTCCGGCACCTGGACGCAGCGCTGGTACAGCTTCAACTCGACCCGCGCCAGGTAGTGCTGGTCACCGACATCGGCTGCCAGGGCCTGGCCGACCGTTACTTCAACACCAACGCCTTCCACGGCCTGCACGGGCGCTCGATCACCTACGCGACGGGGATCAAGCTGGCCAACCCCGACCTGAAGGTGATCGTTCTGATCGGCGACGGTGGGACGGGCATCGGCGGGCATCACCTGCTCAATGCGGCGCGGCGCAACATCGGCATCACCGTGCTGGTCTTCAACAACCTCAACTTCGGCATGACCGGCGGCGAGCATTCCGTGACCACTCCGCCTGGCGCGCGCACGGCCACCACCCGCCAGGGACATCTGGAGCGCCCGCTTGACCTATGCGCGACGGTCGGCGTCAACGGGGCAGGTTTCGTGGCGCGTACCACTGCCTACGACAGGCAGTTGCCCGCGTTGATCGCCCAGGCCATTCAGCACGACGGCTTCGCGCTGATTGACATCTGGGAACTGTGCACGGCCTATTTTGTGGAGCACAACCGCTTCAACCGGACGTTGCTCGAACAGACGATGGCTGACCTGGGCTTCGGCACAGGTGTGCTCTACCGGCATGACGGGCCTGAGTACAGCCGCGCCTACCGCGCCGCCCTGCGCGACCAACTGGGGCAGCCGGTGCTGTCGCCGCAGCCCCTGGTGCCGCGCTACTCCAGCCCGCTCACGGCTCCCCGCCATATTGTGCTGGCGGGGGCTGCTGGGGCCAAGATCGGCAGCGCAGCGACGATCTTCTGCCAGGGCGCGGTGCTCAGCGGACTATGGGCCACGCAACGGAGCGACTACCCCGTCACCGTCCGCAGCGGGCATTCGGTGGCAGACATCGTCCTCAGCCAGGACGACGCCTTTCACGTGGACACAACCCCGCCCGATCTGATGGTCGTGCTCTTCCCCGAAGGGCTGAAGAAAGAGCGCGGGCGCATCGCTCACCTGGGCCCAGAAGCGACGCTGTTCATTGATGCAGCGTTGCTGCCGGTGCAGACGGCGGCGCGTGTCGTCCCGCTTGATTTCTCGACGACGCCCCAGAAGAAAGAAGCCTGGGCCATGATGGCGCTGGCAGCCCTGTTACAGCATACCGACCTCTACCCGCTGGAGGCATTCAAGGAAGCGGCGGCGCTGCGCCCGGCTTTCGCCGAGGCCAATCTGGCCGCCATCGAGGCCGGGCTGACGCTGTTGCCCAAGGCCTGAGAGGCCATTGGCGAACCGCATCCCCGGCTTCCTTTCCATGCCTGGTTCAAAGGCGGACGGGGATTGGGAATGCCTGGGGCTGAAAGCTGTCCTTCACTTTACCTCACTCCCACTCGGCGCTGACGCGCCTCGTTGCCTCCTCTCCGACGCGGAGCGGGGGCAAGCCGAGCGCAGCGAGGCTGAGGGGTGAGGTAAACCAAGCGGGCCGAACTTGATGCTTTCCCTATTCCTGCCCCTCTGAACCATGTCTGGAAAGTGGGTCGTGAGGAGCGCGTGCGTGAGAAAGAAATCCCCTCGCCCCGCGACGGAGTCGCGAGGGAGAGGGGCACAGGGGTGAGGGATAGAACAGGCTCTAACGCTTGGGCGCGGCCTCCAGCAGCTTGAACGCCGGACGCAGCGGGTCGGTGCCGCCGCGCAGCAGGGCATAGGCCGCGCGTGGATCGCGCATGTCAATCAATTCCTGGTTGGAATAGTCCAGGTTCCACAGGATCATCGGCCCCATATAGGGTTTGCTCTGCGCGATCTCGAAGGCGCGCAGGATGTAATGCGCCTGCGTCTGCTGATCGATCCACTGCAAATAGGGCGGGTCGTCGGGCGGCGGGGCGGGATCGCCTTCCAGAGTCGTGAAACCCTCATACGTGCCCCAGCCGAATTCCGTCGCCCAAAGCTGACGACCTGCGTCGCCGTTCTGCTCCATGATGGCGCGGTAGTCCTCGATGGTGTTCAGGAAGAACCATGAAGGGTGATTGTTGTAGCCAGGCGCGCCGCAATCGTCCTGACCGCACCAGCGGGCATCGGGCGGGTTGGCCGCGCCGTAGGGGTGCACGCCGATGGCGATGTTCTGGTAGGCCGGATTGCCCAGGCCCGCCGCATACATCTGACGCAGGAATGCGCGGTCGTCAATGGCCGTCACGCCGTCGTTGATGCCGGTGGGGGCCAGCCCCGCCGTCACGATGATGACGCTGTGCCCGCCCTCGCCGGAGCGGATGGCATTGTAGGCCGCGTCGAACAGGCGCATATACTCCGCCCCGCCCAACGTTGCGCCGTTCCATTCGCGGCGCAGGTTCGGCTCGTTCCACACTTCGATGGCGGCGAAGTACGAATTCCCGTAGAGATCAACGCGCACCTCGCTCATGATGCGGGTCAGGAAGGAGGCCAGGTCTTGCGGGTTGACTGGCGGCCCGTCTTCTTCCTGGCTGGCGCGCGCCCAATCCGGCGCTTTGGCCACGCTGATCATCACCTTGAAGCCCTTCTGGTGCGCCCGCTGCACGAGTATACGATAGGTGTAGAATGTCTCGCTGAGCACGCCGCGCTGTGGCTCTAGCTGATCCCAGGCGAATTGCAGCTTGATCCACTTCACCCCCAGGCGTTCGGCCAGCCAGAGCGACGTATCGTACCCTTCCAGGGTCGTATTGGGGTTGAGCTGAATGCCCATCAGGTCGGCGGTGAGGGTGGGCAACGGCGTAGGGCTGATGGAGGGAGTGGGCGTGATCGTCGGCGTCGCTCCAGCGGGGGTCGGCGTTCGAGTGGGCGGGGCGGGCGTGGCCGTCGGCGGGCCGCCCGGCGTTGGGGTCGGCTGCGGCGGCGCGGTGATGATCGGCCCAAAGCCGAAGGTAGCCGTCGGCATAGCCTGCGCCACAGGAGGCGCGGCCTGCTGCGGCACATCGTCGTTGTTGGATCGTGCCGCCAACACCTGCGAAGTGATCACCAGCATACTGAGGACGATCAATCCCAACCACCACCAAGAGCGGCGTCGCATTCGCTGGCCCATACGTCCTTCCCTCATTCTGTCTCCGCCAATCCGTTTGCTGACTTCTGTGCGGTGCAATTTCCGCGGGGCAAGGCGGGCGGGCACTGCAAGCAGGAAGACTATAGATGAATTGAGGGCATCTGGCAAGGGATCGCGCTGGTCCGTGGCACGAACGCAGCGCAAGCGGTGGGCGAGCGTCGGGCGGGGGTATCCCGTCTCTGGGATAAAATTCACCTGATCTTGCCCTCCCTCAGCGGACGATACTTGAATCCATCGGCATACCGCGGCTGTCGTTCTAAGCAGCTTCTTAGACTGGCGTTACACAGTTTTTACATTTTTGCGTGCAGAATCAGAATGTGTGCATCAAGACGGTGACATAGACGCTATCAGGAGATGATGGCTATGTTGAAACGTGTTCTGCTGATGAGTCTGATCGCGGTAATGGTCGTCAGCGGCCTGGGGCTGCTGACAGTCAGCGGTGCCTGGCACTTGCCTGCCGCTATAGTGCGGGCGCAGACAGAAGGCAAAGCCTGGCTGGGAGTCTCGGTGGCCGATACGAAGGATGGCGTCACTGTGCGCCAGGTGGTCTCCGGCTCGCCGGCTGACGAGGCAGGCCTGCGCCCCGGCGATGTGATCGAGGCGGTGGACGGCACGGCCATCGAAACGGCGGAACAGTTGGTGGAAGTCATTGGCGATCACGCGCCCGGCGATGAGATCGTGCTCACTGTCTCCTGGCGGGGCGATTCTCGCGAAGTTACCGTGACGCTGGGCACGCAGCCGGAAAAGCCAGAAGTCAACATCCTGCCTGCACCGGGGCGAATCATCCGCGGCGCGCTGAACGTGCTGGGTATGGAACTGGAAGTGACCGACGAGGGACTGCGCGTCGAATCCATTGATCCCGACTCGCCATTGGCCGACGCGGGTTTCCAGGAAGGGGACGTAATCACTGCCATCAATGGCGAAAAGATTGACACGACGATGCCCCGCCTGATGCTGCGCCTGTTCCGCCTTGACGAGCCGATCGTCTTCACCGTGCAGCGCAATGGCGAAGAAGTCGAGATCACCGTTGATCCGGCGGAGTTGGCCGGGCAGTATCTGCCGCAGATCACGCCGGTACGTCCCACTCAACTGGGCGTCTCCTTCCAGAACATTGACGCCGACCTGGCCGAAGAGAAAGACCTGCCGGTGACCGAGGGCGCGTTGATCGTCGAGGTCTTCGAGGACACGCCCGCGGCCAAAGCTGGCCTGCAGGCCGATGACATCGTGCTGGCCGTAGACGGCGAACCAGTGGACGAAGAGCACACCCTGCGCGACCGTCTGGTCGCCTATGAAGAGGGCGACGTAGTCACGCTGACCGTGCGCCGCGGCGACGAGGAACT
>FWPU01005699.1_pt1 | contig 26356 bp, 25 predicted proteins | sample 2228361 | NCBI WGS metagenome assembly FWPU01 (sample SAMEA103939777, study PRJEB20133) | metagenome
CCTTGTCCATCCTTCTCTACTAGCGCTACAGGCTCATGAAAAACCTACACTTGTAAAAATTAGAGTCCCATTAGATATAAAATTTCTTTATAGACAATAACCCTTCAAAAGCATAAAAATTTCAAGTATACTTGCGATCATGGACAAAGAATCCCCATCAACTCCAATATCCACCCCTCCTAGTGCAAAAAAACGATCTGCAGCTAGAGGTACCCCCCTTTTCGTAATGGCGATTTACAGTTGGAGCTTTCCAATTGCCCTTCTAATTACCTTCATCATTGGCTTCTTTCTCGGATATGTCATCCGTCCGATGAGCAACACAGTCCAAGCTGTCCGCCCGACATCTGCTACCAACCAGATGATCACCGCCCAAAACGAAAGCCAGCGTCAACAAATGCTGGAGTTGCTCGCCGCTCAAACCAAAAACTACATTGGAAACCCAAATGCACCCGTGCGGATGTATGAATTCAGCGACTTCCGCTGTCCTTACTGTGCAAAATATCATCTCGAAACGGGGAAGAGAATTTTGTCTAATTATGTCAATCAGGGAAAAGTGTACTTAGGTTTTATCCATCTTGCCATACTGGGTGAAGAATCTGTTCAGGCAGCGGTTGCCAGCGAGTGCGCGGCTGAACAAGAAAAGTTCTGGGAGTACCATGATCTTCTCTTCGCTGAAAGACAAAGCGGTAAGACTCCCGACTATAGTGCAGATAACTTAAAGAATTTGGCTCAGCAACTTGACCTTGACACTGAAATGTTTGCGGAATGCCTAGAATCTGGGCGGAATATTTCAACGGTGATGGAACAAACTCAGTTCGCCCGTCAACTCGGACTAAACAGCACCCCCTCATTTATTATAGATGGCAAAGCCATTGTCGGTGCTCAAGCTTACGAAGTGTTTGAGAGCGTCATCGAAGAAGCGCTAAAGCAAAACGCACCCTGAAGGCTATCTATTCGCAACCCGTAATACTTTTGCACCTTTTATCTTGCGGTTTTTCAAGTCCAAGATCGCCTGATTTGCTTGCTCGAAAGGATACACTTGGTATTCTGGTCGGATGTTCTCACTAGCTACCAATTGGAGGCAAGCTTCAACATCTTTACGGGTGACATTGGCAACACTTTTGATTTCTTTCTCCATCCATAAGTGAGCTGCATAATCCAAATTCATCAGTAAATGCTGATCAATGGTTTCTTTACGGATCGCATTAATGACCAATCTTCCCCCTGGAGATAGGCTAAGCAAAGACTCAAGTATAGGCTTCCAAGCTGGTGTAGTATCAATTATCGCATGAAGGAGTTTTGGTGATCTCTCCTCAATTTCGCCAGCCCACACCGCCCCTAGCTGAAGGGCAAATTCTCTCTCTCCTGCACTGCGCGAAAATACATATACCTCGCTGTCAGGGTAAAGCACTTTAGCCATCAACAAGACGAGATGAGCGGAAGCGCCAAAACCGGTCAACCCCAGACGCATCCCGTTTTGCAATTGCGTCAATCGTAAGGAGCGATAACCAATAGCTCCGGCGCAAAACAAAGGAGCGGCTTGAAAAGAATCCATCCCATCGGGAATAGAATAAGCAAAACTTTCCTTTGCGACCATAAATTCAGCATACCCACCATGTGCATCCCGCCCGCTTGCTCGAAATGCTGCACAAAGATTTTCTTCACCCCTCAAACAAAATTCACACTTCCCGCAAGCATCAAAAATCCATGCCACACCGACTCGATCGCCAATTTGGAAACGTTGTGCCCGTTTTCCTCGCTCCACCACCCGACCAACAACCTGATGACCGGGTGTCATCGGCAGATGGAATGGAGCTGTTCTTCCCTCTATCTCGTCGATCTCGGTATGGCAAACACCGCAGGCTTCCACGGCGATTAAGACCTCATCGTCTTGCGGTTTTGGAGTAGGAAGATCGGTTAATTTCAATGGGGATGAGGTTTGATCAATCTTAACTATCTGATCAATCACCCATGCTTTCATTTTCATCTCCTGATCAAGTGACTAGCTTATCGAAAATATGTGTTAGAGAACTCTTTGATAATTGCGATGTCGTTTATACCACCTCACCCCGATCGCTTCCATGTCCGATTTACTGGCAAAATTCTTTTCATCTACTTGGACGACCTCGACATGCTCAAAAGGATATTGACGCACGGTTTTCTGCAATTCCGTGTATAGAATGACATTCGCTCCAGAACCCCAATATTCTGGCAGTAAACCGGCGCCATTCACATTCAGCCATTTTGTCCTTCGCTTTTCCCAAACCAGCCAAAACCATCCAAATGGAAAGACTTTCCCCTTCGCACGCTGCAAACCGCGTGAGATGTCGTGATAAGAGATCAAAAACCCGATTACATTCTCTCCTTTCATGACCACTTTGACTAATGGCGGATCAGCGATGCTAATAATCGAGTGTGCAATCATCTCCAACTCTTTTTCGGTTGGAGGGACAAAGCTATAGTTATTCGCAAAGGCTTCCGCGTGCACGCGGGCGACAATCGGAATCCACTGCTTCATCTCTGCTTTATTAGAAAAATTTTTTACCCAGAAGCCTCTTTTTTCCTTGACCTTCTCAGCAATCCGCACAATCCTTTCAGGGAATTGATGATCCGCTCGCACATAACCAGAGAGGTGATCGGTGTCCTTTTCAAAGCCGGCTGCCGTGATCAAGCGATCATAATACGGGTAATTATAGGGCATCGATAAAGCAGGTAAACGATCAAAACCCTCCACCAAAATACCGCCGGCTTGTGAAGCCAATAGTCCTTTCGGTCCGATGAGCCGATTGAGCCCTCTCTTCTTCGCCCATTCAAATCCCGTTTCAAACAGAGCTTGAGAGACATTTTGGTCATCGATGGATTCAAAAAAACAAAAAATGGCATCTTTTGTCTGGCGAAATAGATTGTGACGCTTATTCTCTTGAAACCCAATCCGTCCTACCACTTCACCGTTATCGATAGCTATATAGAAATCAGCCTCAGAATGTTCATAAAAGGGATGACGCTGAGGACTTAAGTTCTTGACCATTTCATCCCAGAGCGGTGCAACCCAATAAGGTGATGAGCGATACAACCAAAATGGAAAAAGAATAAACCGCCTAACCAACTCGCGATTCTCAAAATCTACCTTTTCAATCCTCATTCAAAAGCTCCTTATGAGGGGAATTAGGGAGTTGGTGTTAAGGTCGGTGTTTCGGTTGGGGTCGGCGATGGAGTGGTGGTCACAGTGGAAGTAGCAGTTGGTGATGGGGTTTCAGTTGGCACCAAGGTAGGCGTAGGCGTCGGTGTATAAGTTGGTGTCGGTGTCGGAACTTGAAGAATAACCTGAATCTTTTGTTCCGCATACGTATCTTTTTCGCTCAGGATTGTTAAGCGAAGCGTAACCAAACCACTTGGTAAATCAACGATCTCCCAACTCGCTACGGGTTCACTCGGTTGAGCTGGGCTATTTCGCTTTACAATTGTCGTCCATTCCTTCGGGTCAGCACCAATACCAAAATCTAATTGGAAAGATTCGAACCAACGGGTTGCATCGGCTAAAAGATAAATCTCAACAACAGGAGAAACTAGGGTATCTCCATTTCTCGGTGAAACAAACTCCAACTTAGGTCTGGGGTCATCAGCTTTACATTCGCGTTCGGGTGCAAAACGAATTTTTTTCTCAAAACCATTCTGTTCCGCCCATTTCTTACCCTCTGGGTCCTTTCGAATCCAGAGCACAGCAAAAGGATCGGTAACGTTTAAGACAAATTCTTCTTTTGTAAAATCCGAGCAAACCGCAGAAGCTCTTAACTCTGTCCAAGTATCAATCAGTGCCATTTGCCATAAATCCTCCTCTTTCGGGAGAGGGGGTTGATCGGCAGCGAAAATTTCCGTTGTCTGGCGAGGGCACCATTGAGAGGGTTCCGTGCCAGAAATTGCACAAATGACCTTATCAACAATTCCAGCCGGGCGGACAAAAGGTGTGATCTTCCCGCCCGAGATCTTAGGGACAGCTTCATTCATGAACTCAGACCATATCGGTGCTGCCCCACTGATGCCACTGACATCGTTCATCGGCGTATAATCCGCATTACCTACCCATACACCAACCGCTAAATCGGGGGTATATCCAAGCGTCCAATTATCCCGAAAATCGTTGGTTGTACCGGTCTTAGCTGCAGCAGGAAATGGTAGATTTAAGGGGGAATTTCTGCCAAACATCGGCGCTCTAGCTTCGTTATCCGACAAAATCGATGTGATCAAGAAAACATGTTCTGGGCGTAAAACTTGTTGAACAGGACCACGCGGGGCTTCATAAACCACATTGCCTTCATGATCCAAGATTTTCGTTATAGAGACTAGTGGCGTTTTACGGCCTGAATTAGCCAAGATTGCATAGACATTGGTTAATTCTAACAACGTAACATCGCCCCCTCCCAATGTCAACGATAACCCGTAATCTTCCCTGGTCAGGGTACTGATCCCCAGCCTTCGCGCCATTGCGAGAAAGCCATCTTCGCCAGGAATCAGTGGGTCATCATAAATACCCACAAACTGCAATGCCTTCACTGCTGGGACATTATAAGAATTTGCTAGTGCGGATCTCACCGTTACTGGCCCATGGAATTTTCCGTCGTAATTCACCGGTTTGTAAGGTGGTCGTGTGTCTTCGGGGCGACCTGAAGGAGGAAATTCTGAAGGCACATCCCAAATCAAACTCGCTGGCGTCCAGCCTCTTTCAAAAGCGGCTAAATAAGTAATCGGCTTAATCGACGAACCTGGCTGGCGAGGACTGATTGCCATGTTTACTTGCCCATCGATCGATTCATCGTAAAAATCAGCCGAGCCCACCATCGCAAGGATCTCCCCGCTCGCCGGCTGAATTGCCACCAAGGCTCCCGTCTTGACATTCCTGTCCCTTAACCGTTCAACCTGTTCTTTTACAAGACGTTCGGCAATCTGTTGTAACTCGCTGTCTAAAGTAGTAAAAACAGTAAAGCCAGATCGATAAATCGTTTGGACGTCATACTCTGCTTCTAATTGTTGGCGTATATAATTGACCCAATGAGGGTGTCTCATCGGCACATTGGGAGAAGGAAAGGTGTAGTTTAAGATCTCATCACGCGCTGCGGTGGCTTTTACGGGATCAACGCACACCGGCTGCGGGGAATTACTCACATAAATGCATCCCTGTTCCTGACTCACCCGATACATCAAAACCAAGACATCGCTAAATCGTCTCATGGTCGCTTCGCGATTGGTATAAACATCATAGATCGATGGAGCTTGAGGTAAGCCAGCTAAAAAGGCTGCTTGCGCCAGGGTCAGTTTTTCGGCTGTCGTCCGAAAGTAGGTTTCTGCTGCCGCTTCGACTCCATACGCCAGATTTCCATAATAATTTTCATTCAGATAAATTTCCAAGATCTCGTCTTTGGAGTAGCGACGGGTCAGCTCGTTGGCTAATATCGCTTCACGTACCTTGCGCTCATAGGAGCGGTTACTGCGCTCTTCGGGACTAAATAGTAAATTACGCGCTAATTGTTGCGTGATGGTCGAAGCACCCGATACCGTATCTCCGCTGCTAAGATTTTGATAGAACGCCCGAAAAATGGCAAACACATCATAACCTGGGTGATTGTAGTATTCCTTATCCTCGGTAGCAATTGTCGCAGCAACCAGATAGGGTGATATTTTCTCTAAAGGAACATAGGTTCTCCGTCCTGCATTTGGATCGAGGATTTCATAAAGGGTGTTTCCATTTCGATCTAGAATTCGGGTGGTTTCGAACTGCGAAGCCCGATCTTTGAGATTTTCGATATCAGGTAACTCTCGTAAAATGCGAAAATATTGGATAAGCATGAACGAAAATAAGCAAACACCAACAATCAAACTTCCAAAAATCGCCAAAATTAGGCTACGGATAAAGCAACCACTGATAACACTCCAATCAAAGTTCCCCCCTTTGCTCTTTGACGGTTGAACAGCATTCAAAGGAGCCTGTTTTGAAGGCGTTTGCCCAGTAGGAGTACCCGAAGAGGGAGGAGCAGGAGGAGTAGAAGACCTAGTTGGTTTTCCGCCTACAGCGCGGGTCGGTTCAGGAGAAACAGGATGGACGCGGGTTACCTCTGAAACCTCTTTGCGAGGGCTTACTCTTGTAGCATCTACATCTGCCTCACTGATGCGTCTCGGTAAAGGCAATCCATACGTTCCAATCGCTGGCGGAGAATGGGGGGGTGTACTACCTAATTCAGGTGGAGGGGGCTCATGAATTCTAGGAACTTCTACCTCACCTTTGTCACCAGTGCTTCTCTTCTCTTCCAATTCATTTTGAGCGTCAATCTCTTCAAACCATCCTCCTGTAACCTCCGGCACACCGGTAGGATGATGGCTGAGTTTGCCGGTTGTCAACTCTTCTGACGGTGTCCCCTGCGAGGTTTCTTCGTCTCCCTCTGAGAGAATGCGCCGAAAGCGGCGTGGCGCACTATCCTCCGAAGGCGAATCGAACGGCTCACTCATAGCAACTCCTTTATGGATTGGGTCTTGAGGCAACCAATACCAACCATTTGCCCTTCATGACCGACTCACCGCGTTGATTGACGACTTCTACCTGAATGGTCACCAAACCACCCCCCAGACGGGGAAATGATTTCAAATCGACGACCTCCAATCGCGTATAAATCGTATCGCCAATAAAAACTGGTTTGGTAAACTTCCATTCTTCAATCTCACGAAATGCAAGAACGGTGCCTTCGAGTATGCCGGTTCGCATTGCCAAACCACTGGCAATCGACAAGCCCAAAAGCCCATGGGCAATCCGTTGACCAAAGGGAGTGGTTTTCGAAAATTCTGCATCGGTGTGAATCTGATTGTAATCACCCGACAAACCGGCAAAAGTCAGGATATCATGTTCGGTAATCGTCCTCCCTACCGAGACATACGATTGCCCAATAGCAAACTCTTCAAAATAAATGCCACGGCTTATGTAGTTCTCAACCAAGATTCGCTCCTTTTTCTAGTGGATTTTAGCACATCATGAAGCAAATCCCCAATCTTTAGAACACACCAGCTTCTAATTCGTTCTGATACCTAATGTGGTTTTTTCGCAATTCAGGGTCAATTTTTGCTTCACTTACGGTAAAATTAATTATCGACAGAATTAATCTTATGTCCATTAACCTAACGTCATGCCGTTCGCGACAAACTCGGTTCTCTTAGCCATTGCCATCATCCAAAGTCAGGATGAAAGAAAAACGAGCGAAGCTCTTCAACAAGAGGGTTTTGAAGTTGTCAGTTTTTCTACCCATGGCGCCCTACTGGGGAAACGGAACACCACCTTAATGGTCCGCGTACTGGAAACCCAAGTGCAAAACTTTTTGGAAATCATACACACTTATTGTCATGAACGTACGGAATATATTGCGACTCTGTTGGAAGGCACCCCCTTGCCGATACCGATTTCAACACCCATTACCATTGGTGGGGGGACGGTGTTTTTTATCCCCATTGAAGCGTTTGAGGAGTTATGAAATATGAAGCTCATCATCGCCATACTTCGCGACGTTGATAACGAAGCCGTCTGTCAAACGCTTGTGGGGGCAAATTTTCGTGTAACTCAGGTCGCTTCTACAGGTGGTTTTCTGCGCAAGGGGTCAACTACCCTGATGATTGGCGTGGAAGATGAGCATGTTCAAGAAGCCCTAAGACTTATCCGTGAACACACCACTCAACCCCAAGAAACGGGGATGAAGCGGGCAACCATCTTTGTCCTCAACGTCACTCAATTTGCCCAGCTCTAAGAGAGTAATCCCCCTCCCGAAATTCAATTACGTGATAAATCGAGACATCCAAAACCTCTTTACGCCATAAATAGGGATCAACCCCCATTTTCATACATAGATGGTCGAGAAATTCATCGGGATCGGGAATCTTTTGCCATACTTGAGGTAAAAAGGTAGCTCGCCTACCCTTCCAAGACAAAACGACACCATCTACATAGGCTCTTAATCGCTTGGACAACTCCTGTGGTTGATCATATACCAAACGTTCAGGCTTGGTAAGAACAGAGATTTCGATCTCGACGAGGGGCAGCTCTTCTTTGGACAATGGCGGAAAGCGGAAATCCTGGAAAGCTGCTGCCAAGACATGCTCTTTTACATCCTCGATGAGCGGCTGATAGGCTTCTAAAGCTCCTACGCAACCCCTTAACTCACCATTAATGGTTAGGGTAACAAATGTTGCGGCTGGCTGTAATAAAGCATCAGAAGGGGGTGGCAATTCTTCGTCCGACAGTATTCCGAAGTGGTTTTCTAGGGTCTGGCGGGCAACTTTGAGTAGATACTTCTTTTCATCATCGGTTAAGGATCTAAAATCCATACAATCACCTCTTTATCAATAATACATGGCTAGCTAATTGGAGTCAAGAAAAACCTTTTGTTGATTCGAGACGGTTTTCTTATCCCTACTCAAAACCTGAATCTTAAGATAAAATAATCGCAAGCCACGCCTTGGGCGTGGCTTGCTTTCCGCCTTTAGCGAGAAGCTCTCTCGTCTAAGGGCAATCCCGTGGAAAGGAGGTTGATATGCGTAACTACGAGCTTGTTTTCGTCGCTCGACCCGATCTCGATGAGAACGCACTAAACGATGTAATCCAAAGAGTTTCCAATTGGATTACCGAAAACAGCGGACAAATCGACAAGGTCGAACAGTGGGGCAAGCGGAGACTGGCATACCCTATACGCAAACAAAACGACGGGTTCTATGTTCTAATGAACCTTAACCTGATGCCAGCGTTTGTTCCGCAACTCGAGCGCAATCTTCGTTATTTGGAACAGGTCATGCGCTTTTTGATTATCCAAAAATGAGTTAATCAATGAATTTCGGTATAAAAAGTTTTCATGGTAAAGGAAGAAGGATGATTTGCTTCCTTTGGAGGAACTTGGTATGACTCGTGGTTTAAACAAAGTCTTATTAATCGGACGACTAGGCCGTGACCCCGAAATGCGTTATACGCCTTCCGGCCGTCCAGTTACAACATTTAGTGTCGGTACAAGTCGCTCTTGGAATACCTCTGATGGCGATAAACGAACTGAAACAGAATGGTTCAATGTTGTCGCCTGGGGTAATCTTGCAGAAATCTGCAAACAGTACCTCTCCAAGAAAAGTCTCGTTTACATTGAAGGCAGATTACAAACCCGCCATTGGGAAGACTCCGAGGGCATTAAACACGTTACCACCGAAATTGTAGCCAATGAGATGATCATGTTGGATGATAAAAAGGAAGGCAACAACCATCTCGAAACAGAAGACACGAGTGAAGAAGAATACCCTTTCTAAATAGGAGTGTAAGACTGTGAGTATGGATCAAACAAACGGAGAAGTTCAGACGACTACACGTCGTTATTACGCACAACCGCGAATATGCCTATTTTGCACCGACCATAACGCCATCATCGACTATAAGAATGTCGATCTACTGCGTCGGTTTATCAGTGAAGATGGCAAAATTCGCTTCCGTCGTCAAACCGGTACCTGTGCGAAGCATCAGCGTGAACTCGCTGTTGCAATCAAAAGAGCGCGTCATTTAGCCCTTCTCCAATTTACTGGAGAAATGCTCGAATGACCTAACGACAGCTTGACCTGCGGGATGGACAAATGCACGTTCATTCCGTAGGTCAAACCTTTTAACGAGGAAATTTATGGCACGCAACCCAAAACTTTATTTACAAAGTAAAAAACATCAGGCACGATTAGAGCGCGAAAGACGTACCAATCGTATCATCGTCACTGGGAGCATCATTGCCATTGCCTTAGTTGTCCTGATAATTGGATATGGCTTGTTAGACCAAATGGTCCTGCGCAATCTCAGACCCGTAGCCGTTGTCAATGGAGAAAAGATTTCCACCAAAGAGTGGCAGACAATGGTACGCTTCACCCGTCAACGGGTCATTAATCAAATGACCAACATCCTGCAAAACTATCAATTGTTTGCTCAAATTTATGGCAATGATCCTTCTTTTGCATCTTACTATGCGTCGCAGCTCACCCAGCTCGAACAACAGCTTGCCCCGTCTTTTATCGGTCAGCAAGTATTGGACAATATGATCGAGACCAAACTGCTAGAACAAGAAGCCAAAAAGAGAAATATCGCTATTAGCGAAGAAGAGATCGATCAGATGATCGAAGAAGTATTTGGCTATTACCGCAGTGGAACGCCTACCGTCGCCCCTACCCTGCCGGAGATTGCCACATCCACGCTATCGCCCACTCAATATGCTTTGGTTTCACCTACCCCTACTTCAACCAATACACCGCTCCCCTCAGCAACACCAACCTTATCGCTAACGGCAATCTTTACCGCAACCCAGACCCAAGCAGCAGCTACTCCAACTTTTACCCCAACCATTACCCCGACTTTTGAGCCAACTTCAACTCCGACACCTTATACCTACGAAGCGTTTCAATCGGATTACCAAGATTTACTCAAAAATTACCAAGAAGATATCCAACTCAGCGAAACGGAAGTGCGAAACATCGTGCGTAATCAATTACTATATGAGAAAATGCAAGAAATCATCATCTCCGAGCTGGGTATAACCCCCCAACAAGAAGTCATCTGGGCTCGCCATATTTTAGTAGCCGATGAAGCCACAGCTCAAGAAGTCTTGGAGAAACTTAAAGCAGGAGAAGATTGGACCAGTCTTGCAGCCGAGTATTCGACAGATACAAGTAATAAAGAGAATGGCGGAGACTTAGGTTGGTTTAATCGCGGAATGATGGTGGCAGAATTTGAGAACGCAGCTTTCGCTCTGCAAGCGATTGGTGAGATTAGTCAACCTGTTCAAACACAATTTGGTTTCCATATCATTCAACTCTTAGGGCGTGAGATTCGCTCTCTTTCGGATAGTGAGTGGGAACTATTTAAAGCTGACCAATTCCAGAAATGGCTATCCGATCTAAGAGCCTTGGCTGAAATTAAGATTGATGAGAGCTGGCAAAATCGTGTTCCGACCGAACCGGCTCTTCCTCCCGAAATTCAACAAGCAATTCGCAGTCTAACCTCTGCCCAAATACAGCCTTAGCATCTACTTCATCATAATAAACAAGGACAAAAGCTTCAAAGCAGGTCTGATTGTCGGCCTGCTTTTTATAGTTCTATCCAGATCCAATCACTTGATCCAGCTCGTCCAACTTCAAACTGATCACTTGGCTTGTTGAATCTCGCCCCATGGTTACCCCGTAGATTACATCGGCTACCTGTACAGTATTCCGGTTGTGGGTGACAATAATAAATTGTGTGTTTTGGCTCAGTTCTCGAAGCACTTCCTGAAACCTGCCGATATTGGCTTCGTCAAGCATCGCATCCACTTCATCCAAAACACAAAAAGGTGTCGGAGAAACCTTTAGAAGAGCAAAGATTAACGCCACAGCAGTTAGACTGCGCTCGCCGCCAGAAAGCAATGAGAGACCCTGAGTTCGTTTGCCGGGTAAGCGAGCTTCTATTTCAATACCTGCATTGTTCAAATCATTCGCTTCGGTAAGGAATAATCTCGCACTGCCCCCTTTGAACAAGCGACCAAAGATCAACTTGAATTCCTCTGCAACAGCTTCGTATGTCCGTAGAAAATCTTGCCGTATGGTCTCATCTAACTGACGAAGAATCTCTAGGATATCTGCCTCAGCTTTCAATAAGTCTGCTACTTGTTCTTGCATAAATTGATAGCGTTGCTTTACTTCTTCATACTCCAATTTTGCTTCTGCGCTCACTGGTCCTAAACGACGCAATTGATGGCGATAGCGTTTGATATTCTCCTCTAGCTCTGGCTGAATTTCTCCGACATTAGGTAGAGTTTCTACCATCCCATCCAGTGGTAAGGGACGTTGTCCACTCACATCTTCTTCGTATTCAAAGGCAACTAATCCAAAGTCTTCCTCGATCTTGCGATGCAATGCATCAAAACGTTCTTGCTGTCGGGTCAAGTTTATTCGAAGTTGAGCAAAGGTTTGTTCTTGTTGGAGAACGAACCGTTGGGATTCTTGAATTTCCTTATTTAGAGTCTCAAATTCCCCTTCAGCAATCTCAATATCCCTTTTAAGTGGCTCCATCTTGGCAAGCAAGGCTTCTCGGTGCTGATTAGCTTCTTTTTGCTTTTCCTGCAGTTCAAGTATGAAGAGTTCAATTTCTCTCAATTGTTGTTCTGTTTCCTGTTGTTTTCCCTCGATACGCTTAACATTCTGTTTGACCAACTCAAGCTGGCGGTAACGCTCTTGAGTGCGTTCTCGAGCGCTGAGCATCGATCGTTCGGTAGCTCTCAAGTAGGCTTGCCATTGCTCGACTTGTCTTTGGTATTGATCAAGCGAAGTAATGTTCAATTTTCTGTTTTGATTTTGGATTTCTGCTTCAAGTTGAGGAAGTTGTCGGCTTAGCGCGTCGATTTTTCCCTTTTCCCTCTCAGCTTGGTCTTCCAATTCTTGACTTTCTACTTCCAACTCGCCAAGCTGCTTCTGGAGCATTTCAATCCGCAATTTATGCCTCTCAATTTCTTGGATTAAGTCAGCTTTCCGTTGATCAATGGGCAATAGGGTTTGTTTTAGCACAGTTGCTTTGGACTCAACTTCTTTTCGCCGTTGTTGAATCTCCCCAATTTGCTTCTCTAGATGATTGATTTCGTGGTCTAGTGCCGCAATTTGAGTCTCCATTTCAAGAATTTTTTGTTGTAATTCTTTTTTCTCACGTGGACGGCGTAGTTTCCCCGCTTCCACCTTGCCGGCACTGACAATCAATCCCTGCGGATAATACAACTCTCCGTTTAAGGTTACGATGAGAGGGGGGTCTTTTACCGTTTGTTGTACTTCAAGGGCGATCTCAGATTTCTCGACCAACAACACCCGATAAAAAATCTTCTCCAAGAGGTCTTTATAATCAGGGTCAATCTCCACCAAATCTTTCAGCCATCCGATCACTCCACGACGCCCAACCTCAACCGCATCAGAAAATCCCGCTTTCCCATCCATAGGCAATAAGACCCCACGGATTTTTTCTTGAGCTAGCAGCATTGCAATAGACTCGGCTGTAGAACGGTTCTTTACAATGATCGTATCCGCAAATTCACCCAAGTAGGCCGCAACGGCAATTTCAAACTGAGCAGGTATTTGCAACATCGAACCAATCACGCCTAAAACTGCTTGGGGATTCCTTTGGCGAAAGATAAATTGAACTGCCTGACTATAATCCGTTAAGGTTTGATCAGCTTGCTCAAGGATGGAAAGCTGGGTAGCGTTCTTGATCCGTTCTGCCTCAAGGTCTGCGCGAAGACTCCGTTTTGTTCTCATCAAATCCAATTTCTCATTCTCATCCGCTTGATATCGCTCGTGTTCCCATTGCAAGCGGTCGTATTGCTCTTGCAACTCACCTTTTTGGAGGTTGATTTGTTCTAGTTCATCGTTTTTGGTACGATACTGGTCGTTTAGGCTAGTTAATTCCGCTTGTCTTGCTTGAGCTGTCTCACGACGTTGTTTTATCCGCGTGATGAGTTCATTGAGGCGTGCCTCCGCTTCCGCATTTTGGCGCAATAAGAGCTTGTATTTTCCGTTCAGTTCATCCAAGAGATGTTTTTGTTTCTCGTATTCTTGCTGTTGCTTCTCAAAATCTAGAAGAGCGGTTTGAACCTTCTCCGATATCTCAGCAACCTCTTTCTCAAGAGCTTCTTGTTCTTGCTGGGCTTCTTGGATTTTATCTTGCAGGTAGTTTAGCTCCTCCAAGGAACGGGTTCGTTCCATTTCCAAATTTATCTGATTTGAACGAAGAGCTTGTTGACGCTCCTGATACACCGCTAAATCACGAGTATTGCGATAGCTAGCTTCCGTAAGGATGTTATACTCCTGCTGCCACTGGGCGAGTTGTTCTTTTGCAACCAAAATTTGGGTGCGCACTTCAGCCAATTTCTTTTCTTTATTTGACAAATTATTCCGTAATTCTTGGATTGACTGTTCCCGTTGTCTTACAAACTCGCGTTGTAAAATCAACTGCTTTTGTTCGCGATGCCAGTGATATCCATACCACTCCAACAAAAGGTCTTTCAAGACCTGACGGATTTGCTCATACTCTTCTAGCCGTTTGACCTGCTTTTCTAAACTGCTTAGCCGCGGCTCAATTTCGGACAAAAGGTCATAGACTCTTTCGATATTTCGCTTGGTCGAATCTAGGCGACGTAGAGCTTCTTCTCTTCGGTCACGATAAATACCAATACCCGCTGCTTCTTCGAATAACTGACGCCGATCTTCCGCTTTAAGTGCTAGAGCAACATCTACTAAACCTTGGCCAATTACGGTATATGTTCGCTCCGACAAACCAGAACGGGCAAGCAATTCATTGACATCCTTTAAACGCACTCGCTGCCCGTTGATTAGATACTCGTTTTGTCCGTCACGGTAAGCGCGGCGCGTGATGGCAACTTCACTAAACTCGATGGGTAACCATTGATCGGTGTTATCAAAAACCATTGTCGCATGAGCCATCCCTGCCCGCGCCCGTAGTTCTGAACCCGAAAAGATCATATCTTCTGTTTTGCGTCCCCTAAGCAAGGTATAGGACTGCTCCCCCAACACCCACCGAATGGCATCCGCAATATTAGACTTACCCGATCCATTTGGGCCAACAATAGCCGTGACAGAGCTACTGAACGCAAACGTTGTTCTGGTTGCAAAGGTTTTATATCCTTGCAATTCTAAAGACTTAAGGCGTTGAGCCATGCTCACTTATCCAAACCTAACGATTTCAGCGCCATTCTGGCAGCATTTTTTGAAGCGACGCGTTTATTCGGGCCTTCTCCCCGCCCGTAGCAACGATTTCCAATATATACTTCTACATCAAAAGTTTTCGCGTGCTCTGGGCCACGCACCGAGATCGTCCGATATACAGGTGGCCCATAACCATTAGATTGCGCCCATTCTTGTAAAATGCTCTTTGGCTCTCTCTCTTTACTTTGCGCAATGATCTCTTCGGCAGCTTTTTGCACAATGGGTCTTAAGAAACCTTGAACCGCTTCGATACCGCCATCCAGATAAATCGCCCCCACAACAGCTTCAAAGGTAGCACAAAGCAAATTCGCACGTTCTCGCCCTCCTGATTCCGCTTCTCCTTTACCCAGACGCATCATTGCCCCTAAACCTAACTGGCGAGCAAATTCCGCCAATTGCTCTGTTTTCACCAAAGCCGAGCGCAGTTTGGTTAAGTCCCCTTCCGCCATCTCAGGAAAATGATGGTATACCCAATCAGCTACAAAGAAATCCAGTACCGCATCGCCCAAAAATTCTAAACGTTCGTTGTCTTCGATAACTTCGTTATGTTCATTTAAGTAGGAGCGGTGAGTCAAGGCTCGTTGAAATAAGTATTCATCTTCAATGGGGATTTTATGCTTCATAGCGCTCCAGCGACTTATATCCTGAACCGGTTAATATTGCGACCACAGGTTGTTTAAGCGAATGAGCAAACTTCGCTAAAACCGCAAATACTACCGCAGAGGTTGCTTCTACCATGAATCCCATTTGGGCAGCAATTTTCAGTGCGGACAATATTTCGTGCTCATCCACCACGAAAAACGATCCACCGCTTCTTGCAACCGCTTTGAGTACTGCATCCCCGAGTAAGGGGTATTTGATTCGGATGCCTTCAGCAACCGTGTCGCCTTCTGAAACCCATCCTAAACCTGCTGAACCATAGTTGTAAACCGCCCAGAGTGGAGCACAGGCACGAGCTTGGACACCATGTATCTGCGGTAATTGTTCAATTCTGCCTTTCCCCTTTAGCCATTCAAAGCCTAAGGCAATTCCTAAAAGTAAACCTCCCTGTCCAGCGGGCAAGAGAATACTCCCTGGAGCACACCCTAACTGATCAAACAACTCAACTGCCAAGGTTGCATAACCGGCTATGTTGAACGGCATAGAAGCATGGCTTGCATAACAAAGTGTTTGGGAAGGTTGAGCCTGTAAATCACGACGTAAAGCCTCTGTGACAGCAGAGCGCGAACCTTCGATAGCATGAAGTTTTGCACCTACTTGTAACATTTGGTTCTTTTTTACTCCAGAGGCACTTGACGGAACGTAAATATGGGCTTCCAGTCCCGCTCTAGCCGCATAAGCAGCCAGCGAAGCCCCTGCGTTTCCTGAGGAATCTTCTAATACAGTCCGGACTCCACGACTGAGTAAGAACTGAACACATGCCGCGCTGCCACGATCTTTGAACGAACCAGTCGGGTTTAGATACTCGCATTTAAACCCAATCTTGACTGGAAAGGGATTTTCTTCTTGTATTTCTCCCCAAACCAAAGGAGTACCGCCTTCCCCCAATGTCACCAAATCCGCGCCAGGGTAAAATTCGTCTTCTCTCAAATAGTTCCAAATTCCCCTCGATGAGGAGAAACCATTGAATGAATAACTTAATGGTAGATCGATAAAATCGTAAATCCCCCCACAGACGATACACCGCTCAACAGCACCTTCCTGTGGATAGGGTTTGCCACAATTGGAACAGCGAATAGACATCATATGCCTTACTCCCCCTTCTGGGGAAGGTAATCTCCTTCAACCCAAAATTCGCCGCCCGAGCTCACTTCCTTCTTCCAAACGGGTACAATTTCTTTTACTCGATCAATTCCATATCTTGCTGCTTCGAAAATTCCTTGATCGCGATGCGCAGCAGTACATGCTACCAAAATGGTCGGCGTCCCCGGATCTAAATGACCCAAGCGTTGGACAATTGCCACCCCCTCGACCAATGGCCAGCGTTGACGGATCTCTTCAACAACCTGCATCATCTTTTCTTTCGCCATCTCTTCGTAGGCTTCATATTCAAGGTAAGAAGTATGCTTGCTAGATGCTCTTGAGGTAAATTCGCGCACAAATCCAATAAAAACACAGCTCCCCCCAGTTGTCGGTAAGACCAATTTTTTCAAAATCTCATCGGTATTGAAATTGTTTTCGGTTAGTTCAACCAATGTTGGCAGGGAATCGCCTCCCCCACTGACGGGAGGAAATATAGCCACCTCCGCTCCATCCGGTATCTCATCTTCATCAAAGGCAAATTCCTTGTTGACCGCAACCAGAACTCGTGAAAAATCCAGACTAGTCTCAGGATATTTCTGCCGTAAGAAATCCTTTAACTGATCAACCCGTAGGGGTGGAGTGAATGTGAGGTTTTCTTCATTTTTACCGATCCTCTGTTTGTACGTTGCGAAGTAAAGTACTCTAATATTCACAAGTCCTCCGCTTACTCATCACTCGTTGAGAATATCTCCACTTCTTCCGCCATGTTTCTCAACCAGACGAATATTTTGAATACGCATCGTTTTTTCAATGGCTTTGACCATATCATATACCGTCAAAGCGGCGACACTTACTGCCGTTAAAGCTTCCATTTCAACCCCTGTTCGCCCACTCGTCCTAACCTTCGATTGAATTTGTACGCCAGGCAGATGATCATCCAACCAGACCTCCACTTCGATCAAGTCGAGGTTAAGCGGATGGCACAGAGGGATTAACTCAGCAGTTTTCTTCGCTGCGAGAATGCCGGCAACCCTAGCGACATTCAAAAGATCACCTTTTTTTGTAATGCCCCCTTGAATAGCTTGGAAGGTCTCTAGGCGCATTAAGACTTCGCCTTTCGCCAAAGCCCATCGCTCGGTTACATTTTTATCTCCCACGTCTACCATCCGAGCTGTTCCTTCGTGATCCAAATGCGTCAGTTTGCTATCCATGACAGAAATTATAGCATTAGTTCCTCTCCCTATACATCATGATATAATCAAGTTTCGTGGTCAGTATATTCAGCAAATGGAAAGCTGGACTCACAAAAACCAGCAAATCTACCTTTAACCAGATTAAGTCCATTTTTGGCGGGGGAGACATCGATCAAACCACCTATGACGATCTGGAAGCGCTGTTGATTCAAGCGGATGTCGGTGTTGACACCACACGAGAGATAATTCAAGCCCTGAAACAAGCCCAACTCGACCAGAATATTATCAAAAGCGTTGATTTGGAGAACCTCTTGCGTCAAGAATTAGGCAAACGCATCACCGAACCGCCCCCGATTCGTTTGGACATCCAACCGACCATCATCCTCATTGTTGGTGTCAATGGCTCAGGGAAGACAACGACCATCGCAAAATTGGCTCATTACTTCCAGAAGCAAGGCAAGAAAGTCCTGCTCGGCGCGGCGGACACCTATCGAGCGGCGGCGATTGACCAATTGCAAGTATGGGCTGAACGTCTTGACCTCCCTCTCATTAGTGGGTCGCCTGGTGCCGATTCCGGTGCAGTGGCTTATGACACGGTTCAAGCTGCCCTTGCCCGTAAGGTTGACATCGCCATCATCGATACAGCCGGCCGTTTACATACGCGCTTTAACCTGATGGAAGAGCTCAAGAAGGTTTATCGCGTGATCGGGAAAGCTCTACCCGGCGCACCGCATCACGGCTGGCTCGTCCTAGATGCTACCACTGGACAGAATGCCTTGCAACAAGCACGCGCTTTTCAGGAAGCTGTCAAGATTAATGGCGTTATTCTAGCCAAATTAGACTCATCCGCAAGAGGCGGAATGGCATTTGCCATCCAAAAGGAGCTCGGTGTTCCCATTTACTTTGCGGGATTGGGTGAGACGTTTGATGACCTCGAGCCCTTTAACCCTCAAGCCTTCTTAGAAGGCATCTTGTCCCCGTCCACCATGTAATCTCGGAGATTCTATTTATGGAAGACCTACTCGAACAGTTAAACGCACAGTCTGAAAGAATTCAACACCTACTGGTGCGTCTTTGACATCCTAGATAAAGAAAATCAGCTTAACAATCTGCAAAAGTTAACCGAATCTGAGGACTTCTGGCAAAGTCCAGACCAAGCTCAAGAAGTCATGCGAAAACTTTCGTTTCTCAGGGACGAGTTAGAACCCTGGTTAGAGCTTCGCCAAAAACTAAACGATGCCCTAGAATTAGCCTCCCTAGGGGATGAATCCCTACGTCCTGAGTTGGAAGCTGAATTCGAGGAAATCGAAACGGCTATCCAAAAACGTGAGTTTTACGCTATGTTCTCTGGCAAATACGATCGCAACAACGCTTTGCTTGCAATCCATGCAGGAGCAGGAGGCACCGACTCGCAAGATTGGGCAGAAATGTTGGAAAGAATGTATTTACGCTGGGCAGAGCGAAATGAATTTGATACTGAGGTTCTTGATCGAAGTCTCGGGGAAGAAGCAGGTATTAAGAGCGTTACGATTTCTGTAAAAGGCAGATATGCCTATGGCTATTTACGCTCTGAAAAGGGTGTCCATCGTCTTGTGCGCCTTTCACCGTTTGATGCCTCGCACCGCCGTCACACTTCTTTTGCACTGGTTGAAGTTCTTCCTGAAGTTGAAGACGAGAAAGAAATCGAAATTAATCCCAACGAGTTACGCATCGATACCTTCCGATCAGCAGGGGCAGGGGGACAAAACGTTCAAAAGAACGACACTGCCGTGAGGATCACGCATATCCCAACAGGAATTGTTGTAACCTGTCAAAATGAACGCTCTCAAGTTCAAAACAGAGAAAACGCTCTACGGGTACTGCGGTCGCGTTTATTAGAGCTCAAACAACGCCAACAAGAAGAACAAATCGCTCAATTACGCGGCGAATTCCAAAAAGTGGAATGGGGTAGTCAGATTCGTTCGTATGTCCTTCATCCCTATCAAATGGTGAAAGATCACCGTACAGGGTTTGAGACCAGCAATACAACCGCTGTTCTAGATGGGGAACTCAATGGCTTTATGGAAGCCTATTTGCGCAGCCAAATTGGAGCATTTGAAGCATAAAATTCGCTTTCTCAATCTACTGATTCTGGGTTTATTTCTTAGTGGATGTGTAAGCCTCTACGACCCCGAATCATCCCACGAATGGCATTCCGATCCGATCCATACTCTCCAAACTTCCGAACTTGCCTCGCAAACCATCACCTTCACCCAATCGTCGGTAAGTAAAATCACCCTTTGGATAACCTCTGTCGATTCCTCCCAACAAAATGCAAAACTAACTTTAACACTCTATGACCTAAATCAAAAGCCCAAATATCTCTTAACCACTTCCCAACTATTGACTGCTTGTTCTAATCAGCAATGTTCTTTTTCCATTCCTGAGCATGTCTATCTGCCAAGAGGAAAATACGCGCTCGTGCTTGAAACAAAAGCACCCGTTCAATAGTGGGGAAATTTACTCGATAGTTATCCCGAAGGGAACTTTTCAATCAACAACCAACCCACCTCATCTGATTTGGGTTTCACCCTCGAATATCGCTATACGGCTCAAAGTTTTCAAGACGACTTGTCAAGATTTTTTCGGGGGGTGTGGTTGTTTATCCCCACGTTGGTTTGTTTAATCACACCAGGCTTCATAATCTTGAAAATCATCCGCTTCCCCTTCCCCAGCGATCGATCGGTAACCCTCTATCTAATCATCAGCACCAGTTTAGCAATCGTCCCAATTTGTATGGCGTGGTCGTCTCAGCTCCACATTTATTGGCAAGAAAGAACCGTCCAAATTTTCTTTTACCTTTCATTTGCACTTTTAATTATTATGGCTATGCGCAACATGCGCAGGGGGTTTTCTCGATTCCATTTCACCGACTTCACCCTATTTCTCGTTTTTTTCCTCGCTCTGGCAATTCGTTTCCTCATGTCCCGCAATCTAGTCGCCCCGGCTTGGGTCGACTCGGTTCACCATGCGCTCATCACCCAACTGATCCTGCAAAACGGTGCCTTCCCAAATTCCTACGAACCCTATCTTAGCATCTCCACCTCATTCTATCATTCGGGCTTCCATGCCAATACAGCGCTCTTTACTTGGCTATCTACCCTCTCCCTTCCTACCTCCATGCTGGTCTTTGGGCAGATTCTCAACGCCCTTGCCGCCTACAGCGCTTACGTCTTCACGCTATCCTTCTATCCCAACCGCCTCGCCGGTTTATTTGCAGCCATAGCGGTTGCCTTTTTGTCCCCTATGCCAGCCTATTACACAAGCTGGGGCAGATACACTCAACTTTGCGGTTTACTCATCTTACCTGCCCTGATTTACCTATATCAACGACGCTTACCTATTAGATTTTCGCTCGCTCGTTCAGCCATTCTCTCAACCTTACTCCTTATTTCCATACTGTTTGCCGGCTTAATCATTATCCATTACCGAGTCAGTTTCTTTTTTGCCCTGCTCTTGGGGCTTTGTGTTCTCATTAGACTATTTCGCCCCTCGCCTCGACCAGTCAAAAAGCGATGGATACTCACTTTTGGTTATCTTACCATCCTAGGATTACTGACTCTTCTGCTCTCGGCAAGCTGGCTGCCCCAGGCTTGGACAAGTTTACTTCTGCCCAAATTAAACGCTTGGCGGCAACCCCCGGCATCACCAGAAACCATCCCATGGAATCTGCTAACCCCTGCAATGGGCAAACTCGTCCTAGCCCTGGCTTTGTGGGGTTTTCTCATCGATTTGTGGCACCGATCGAGACAGGGTTTAACACTCGCCTTGTGGATAGCCCTTTGCTTTTCGACCGTCTATCTCAGCTATTACGGATTAAAGGGAATCGGTTTTGTCAATATGACTTCGGTAACCATTAGTTTATACCTACCACTTTCTGCTCTTGGAGGTCAAGTAGTATTTCGATTGCTTCAATGGTTAAGAAACACAGTCAAAACGAATACACCTGCTTTTCTCCACGCTTTATCGCTCGGTATCGTCCTTCTTTGTGCAATATTTGGAGGGAAATCCCTGCTCCCTTTGCTCAACCCCATTACCTTGCTCGTCCGCAATGCTGACTTGCAAGCAATGTCTTTTATCCGCTCAACGGTAGCTGCCGATCAAAAGCTACTGATCCAACCCTTCCTATGGGGTTATGGAATCTACGCTGGCAATGATGGCGGCTCTTGGATTCCAGCTCTGGCACAACGAGCAACTCTACCACCACCCGTTCTCTTTGCATTAGACGACTCAGGGGATCAAATCCGCCAAATCAATCAAGTTTCACAATCCGTCCTAGAAAAGGCAAAAGACCCAGAAGCAATTGCTGGATTAATGTATGAAAACAACCTCCAATACCTTTATCTTGGTGCTAGGGGAGGCCCGATTGCTCCGTCAATCCTAACAAAATCACAACACTTTGAATTGATTTATCACCAGGGAAGCGTTTTCTTGTTTAAGTTGCGTCCCCTACAAAGCCCTCCGTAATTTCTCGACAGCAACGTACAAAGTCCAACACGGTTGGAACATTGCGCATCATAATTGCCATATTTCCCTGCACGCGTAATTTTCTCGTCAACATGGCTTGCATCGGATCAAGCTTGCCTGATAATAACGAAACGTAATTGCTATAAGGAGCAGAAAGCGTGAAGGTAGCTTTGGTTTCATTCGTGTCTTCGACAATCTTGACCTCTCTACAGCTCCCATGCCAGAGATCCATGTAAACATAAAGGGGATCTTTTAGTACCTCATCTGCTTCGATGGCAAAGAGCAGATCCCATTCCCAGTTGTGAGCAATTTTCGCATATTGAGGATCTGAATTCAGTTTTTCTTTCAATTTCTCGAACCAGTTGATTTCTGGAAAAATAGCCATCCTATCCTCTCCAAATGGGTTAAAATACAAAACACATTATAAGCCAAAACACTTGCAAATTTTACATGTTTCGTCTATTCTTATCACGTTTTAGCCAAAGGGATATTCTTTCATCAATCAGAAACGGCGATTAACCATTTCGAGTAGAAGGAGAGAAAAAAATGAAAAAATTCCATCTTATTCCAACTCTAATTATAGTAAGTATCCTTATCGCCGCCTGTGGGGGTGGCGCGACACCTCCGCCTGCGGTAGAAACCCAACCACCTGTGGTGGAAACCCAACCGCCTGCGGTGGAAACCCAACCACCTATGGTGGAAACCCAACCACCTGCTGAACCTGAGGGCTCACCATTGCCCGATTTAGGGGGCAAAACCATCACCGTTGCGGTTGAAAACGCCTATCCTCCCTTCAACATGATCGATCAAGCCACTGGCGAAGGGATTGGTTGGGATTATGACGCAGTGCGTGAAATTTGCAAGCGGATCAATTGCGTGCCCGAATTCAAACAAGCTGCTTGGGATGGTATTTTCCCAGCAATGCAGGCGGGTGAATACGATATGCTAGCAGATGGAGTGACAATAACCGCTGAAAGAGACGAAATTGTCGACTTTTCCATTCCTTATGTCATTATCGGACAGGTTTTGCTGGTCAGAGCAGATGAGACAGCCAGCGTTGATGAGATTAAAGCCGATCCCAACCGTATCATCGGTACTCAATTGGGAACGACAAATGAAATCGTGGCTAAGAAAAACTTCCCCGAAGAGCGTGTTAAATCCTTTGAAGATTTTGGCGCTGCCGTATTAGCCTTGATGTCCAACGACATCGACGGAGTGGTGATTGACAATGTAAGTGCGTCTGGCTTTATTGGTGAAAATCCTGGCAAGTTGAAAATTGCCGGTCAATTGACCTCTGACGAAGAGCTTGGCTTTGTTTTTCCACCCGGTAGCGACTTGCGTGAAGCCGTCAATGCTGCCTTGCAATCCATGATTGAAGATGGCACCCTAGAAGCCCTCAATAAAAAGTGGGGCTTGACCGAATAATTTGACTCAAAGCCGTTTCTGAAGCCATGCCGGGAGAGGTGAACTCTCCCGGCTTCCACTGTAAAGAAATGAGGATGAAGATGCAGGCTGTTCCGTCCCAAAAACAAACCCCATATCAACCCCAAGCATTTTCACTTTCAACACTTCCCTGGTGGGCGATCATCTTAATGATTTTTGGTTTAGTGATCGTCTATTTTATTTTCACCGATAAAAATTATTCTGATACCTTTCGCTATCTACTCGCCGGAGTCGCCACCACGTTGAGAATCACTTTACTCGCCTTCCCCATCTCAACCGTCATCGGATTATTTGTGGGGCTTGCTCGTTTGTCGAAAAATGTAATCCTAAACACAATTGCTACGATATACATCGAAGTTGTGAGAGGGATTCCACTGGTTGTCTTAATCCTCATCATTGCATTCGGCCTCGTCCCCATTCTGGTTGACTTAACCAACAAATTTGGGCAATGGGGATTATCTATCTTTCAAGATAGTGCTGTTTTCAACGGTTTAGCAAGCTACAGCATTCGCAATATCTCGATGGAATTGCGGGCAATCATCGCTTTGGCAATTGGTTACGGCGCCTTTGAAGCCGAAGTCTTCCGAGCCGGTATCCAATCAATTGGCAAAGGACAAATGGAAGCTGCCCGTTCTTTAGGCATGAATTATTTCCTCGCCATGCGCTTGATCATTCTCCCTCAAGCTATACGGCGTATCTTACCCCCGTTAGGGAATGACTTTATCGCGCTATTGAAAGATTCGTCACTAGCAACCGTTCTAGCAGTCAATGAACTGACTCAACTAACCCGCCTGCGTCGGTCTAGCACCTTTCGGGTGATGGAAGCATTCAATGTGGCGGCTTTCCTGTATTTGACAATGACCCTCCTTCTATCGGGTTTTGTTCGTTTCCTCGAACGGAAAATGCGCATCGGGGAATAAAAAAAACGAGCTTTTGTTGCTCGTTTTTCAAAGTGCGCTGGGTGGGAGTTGAACCCACACGCCTTGCGGCACATGGCCCTCAACCATGCCTGTCTGCCAATTCCAGCACCAGCGCAGATATTTTGTATTATAATCCGCTATTGCCTGCTGTCAAGAAATCTTATTTATTATTCCTTGCTATCTTATTCTGCCTTTTGTGATTTTCTTAGATGATTGTTCATTTCAACTTTCCCCATCTTATCCATAATTCACAAAGCTTTACTTTTTCTCATAGGAGAACAAAATGCGCATTGTCCTAGATGCAATGGGAAGCGATCGTCATCCAGACCCAGAAGTTCATGCAGCAATTGAAGCCTCAAAAACCTTTCCCGATGATATTCTTTTAGTTGGGCCTAAAGACATCCTAGAAACAAAACTGGCTGCGTTTTCTCAGTCCCACAAGGTGCAGATTGTCCACGCCTCTCAGGTCTTGGAAATGACCGACAAGCCGGCCGAAAATGCGCGGCGCAAATCAGATACCTCGATGGCTATAGGCATGGAACTGCTCCGCCAAGGTGAAGCAGATGCATTTGTCACCGCCGGCAATACGGGGGGGGCAATGGCAACTGCTCTATTCCATTTGCGGCGCATCCGCGGCGTGCGTCGCCCGGCGCTCACTGCCCAATTTCCAGTCCGAAATGGACACTGTATCGTCCTGGACATTGGCGCAAATGCCGATTGTAAACCAGAGTACTTGATTCAGTTTGCGCTCATGGGATCCATCTATGCTGAAAAAGTGCTCAAAAAAACATCGCCAAGGGTTGCCCTGTTATCCAATGGAGAAGAAGCCGGGAAAGGGAACCAACTCATCAAGGACACATACCCCCTTCTCAAAGAACTCATGCCTAACTTTATCGGCAACGTAGAACCCAAAGAACTCTTTAATGGTGAGGCAGATGTGGTGGTCACCGATGGCTTCACCGGCAATATCCTGCTCAAGTCCAGCGAAGCAGTAGCAAAATTTCTAACCGACATCATCCGAACTGAGATGCTCAGTTCGACTCGAACAAAAATCGGTGCTTTGATAGCCAAACCAGCCTTTTCCAATGTGAAAAAAATCATGGATCCAGGAGAAGTTGGCGCCGCTCCCTTATTAGGCGTCAATGGATTGGTCTTCATTGGACACGGAAGATCAGATCATATAGAACTCGCTAATGCAATTCGTGTCGCCCGCCAAGCGGTTGACTCAGGGCTACTCAAAGAACTTCAGCTAGCCATCGGGGAACGCTTGTCAGCATTGCCAATCTCATCTCAAGAAGATTGAACCCTAAAAAGAGGACAAAAGGATGAAAGTGATTATCAACGAAAAAAAGAAAAAAAGAAATCGTCGCATCGCCATCATTTCAACGTTGCTCGGGATGGCTATATTGATCTCAGGTTTGGTCATCTCCTTACGCTATCCCAACCAAGTCACCTATTCTTTACTTGCTTTGCTACTCGGTTTTCTATTCGCCCAAATCGGCATGTTCTATACCAATCGTTGGGGCAGAAACCCAAGCACAGACGATCAACTTAACCAAGCCTTGAAGGGTTTAGATCAAAAATATACCATTTGCCATTATTACACCCCAACCTATCATTTGCTAAGTGGCCCCGCGGGTGTTTGGATACTCTATCCCTATCACTTAACAGGCAGGATAACTTTCAAAAAAGGTCGTTGGCACCATGCAGGCAGTGCTTTTCTACGCTTTTTCGGGAAAGAGAGCCTAGTGCGACCGGACCTTGAGTTGCCTT
>FWPU01002060.1_pt1 | contig 26355 bp, 21 predicted proteins | sample 2228361 | NCBI WGS metagenome assembly FWPU01 (sample SAMEA103939777, study PRJEB20133) | metagenome
CACCCTTCACACCCCCCTTTACCCCGCAAGGCAGGGGAAAGGGGGCAGGGGGGATAGAGGGCCTGAGTAGTTCCGGCGAAAGAGACAAGCATTACACCGATGATAGCCGATTGGCCAGCAGCCGTCCATGATCTTGGTCAGAGACGATAGCGAGACCCGGCCTTGACAAACATCGCCAACAGTAGCATATTACAGCTATGGACGCCATCCGATACCTTCTCCGCTGGCTGTTGCGATTCATCGTCGTCTGGGCGGTAGATGGCATCGCCCTGCTGGCCGCGACATCTGTCGTGCCCGGCACACGGCTGCTGGCTGCCACAACGAGCGATCGGCTGGTCGTGGCCGCGGCTGCGGCGTTCGCGCTCGGCATCGTCAACCTGCTGATCCGGCCGCTGATCCTGCTGCTGGCCCTGCCGCTGGGCTTTCTGGCCACCTTCTTCATCGGCCTCTTCGCCAACGCGTTCACCCTGCTCATCACGTCTCGCTTGCTGCCGTTCTTCGAGGTAGACGGTTTTCTGTCAGCGTTCGGCGCCGGCCTGGTGCTGGCCGCGGTCAACACCCTCCTCACCGGCATGATCACGCTCGACGACGAAGGCTCGTTCTACGAAGGCGTGATCGAGCGGATCGCTCGTCTGCAGAGCTTCCGAGGTGCGCGCGAACCCGGCCGGGGCCTGGTGATCCTGGAGATAGATGGCCTGAGCTACTGGCACATGCGCTACGCCCTGGCTGCCGGCATGTTGCCGACCCTGGCACAAATGATGCGCGAAGACGGCTATATGCTCTCGCGCGTCGAGTGCGGCCTGCCCTCCGAGACGGCCGCGTGTCAGGCCGGCATCCTCTTCGGCGACAACTACGACATCCCGGCGTTCCGCTGGTTCGACAAAGCCCAGCGCAAGCGCTTCGTCTCTCGCAACGACGCGGCGCAGCTCAATGCGCGCTATGCCCGTGGCCACGGCCTTCTGCGCGGCGGATCGAGCATCAACAACATGCTCAACGGCGACGCCGAGAAGTCCATCTTCACGCTGGCCGATCTGCTCGGCGGCGATCTGAACGAGCGATTTCGCCGCGCCCAGGACGTGTACCTGCTGGCGGCTAACCCGTACTTTCTGATGCGCACCGTCGTGCTCATGTTCGGCGACGCGTTGCTCGAAATCCTCCAGTATCTCAAGGCGCAGTGGCGCGATGTGCAGCCGCGGCTGGATCGGCTGCGCGATCTATATCCGCTCCGCCGGGCCATCACCACCGTTCTGATGCGCGATGTCGCCGCAGCCCTGACCGCCCTGGACATCCTGCGCGGCGCGCCGGCGATCTATGTGACGTGGCCCGGCTACGATGAGGTGGCGCATCATTCGGGGCCCTGGTCGAGCGATGCGTTCGGCGTGCTCAAGAAATACGATCGCGTCTTCCGCCGCATCCGCCGCTTCATACGCGAAAAGGCCCCGCGGCCCTACGAGCTGATCGTCCTCTCGGATCATGGCCAGTCGTTCGGCGCGACCTTCAAACAGCGCTACGGCATGACGCTGCGCGAATTCATCGAGCGCCAGCTGCCCGACGGGACTGCCGTCCATCAACGATTCGGCGGCGACACCGGTGCCGTCGCGCTCTCGGCCGTATCGGGCGAGCTGGAAAACGTCCAGCAGCAGGGCGTAGCCGGCCGGGTCGGCGTGGCCGTGGCCAGGCGTGGGCAGCGCACCGCGCAGCGCGCACTCTATCAACACGAGCGGTCGGCCGAGGCGCGGCCCAGCGGCCCGGCCACAGCCCAGGTCATCGCGTTCGGCAGCGGCAACCTGGCCCACATCTATTTCGATCTCCATCCCGGTCGGGTCACGCTGCCTGAGCTGGAGGCAGCCTATCCCGGCGTCGTCAGATCGGTGGTCGGCCACGAGGGGATTGGCCTGGTGGTGGGCTATGCGGACGCCACCACGCCGGTCGTGCTCGGCAAACGGGGCCGGCGCGACCTGCGCTCAGGCACGGTGATCGGCGAAGATCCGCTGCTCCCCTATGGCGATGTCGGCCTGCGCGCCTGGCAAATCCGACGGGTGATCGAATTTCCCCACGCCGGCGACCTGATGGTGATCAGCACGCTCTATCCCGACGGCACGGTGGCCGCCTTCGAGGAGCTGATCGGCAGCCACGGCGGCCTGGGCGGCGAGCAGACCGATGCATTCCTGTTTCATCCCGGCGACATGAGCATTGGCCCGACCCGCAGCGCGACCGATCTGTACCACATCCTGAACAGCCGCCGCGGCCTGGCTGCCCCGCAGCCGAATTCGCCGGCCCAGGCACCTCAGTCGCAGGAGCGGGTTTGGGAGATTCGCCATCTGGTACAGGGCGTGATCCGCCAGCCGAGCCGCTGGCTGGGCCGCGGCCTGCGTTGCCTGGTGCTGGAGCCGCGCGCCTACGCCGAAGTGGTCGCCGATCCGCAGATGACGGGGCCTGCGCTCCTGCTGATGCTCATCGGGCTGGCCACGACCGTGCTTTTCGGCGTCACCGGTTGGAATGCGGCCACCTGGATCGAACAGATCGGCGTCTGGCTTATGGCGGTGCTCCTCATCTTCGAGGTAGGCCGCCGGCTGGGGGGCGACGCCACCTACACCAGCGCGCTGCGCGGCCTCGGCTTCGCGTCCACAGCCCACCTGCTGAACCTGCTGGCGCTGGTGCCGCCACTGGCTCCGCTGGCCCGCCTGATCGCGTTCGTGGTCACCTTCATCGCCACCTGGATGGCCGCCGTGGCCGCACATCACCTGGTCGGCTGGCGCACCCTGATCCTGCCCGTAGCAGGTCTGGCACTCTTCTTCGTCGGGCTGTCGGCCCTGGGCGTGTTGTTCGCCGGCGCCGAGCTGACGATCACTACCATCGCCCAAAACCTGGGGCTGCTGCCGTAGCCACAACACACCGCCAATGGTCTACCGCGCGCCGCACGCCTGCAGGCAAGCCTGCATGTGGCCGCGCGATTCGGCCGCGATGATAGCGCACTGGATCACATCGTAGTTCTTCGCGCCGATCACCTCCAGGTCCAGGGGGCCGGTGTAGCCGGCCTCGTGGAGCGCCCGGATGTAACCGAGCAGGTTGATGTCGCCGCGGCCGTTGGCCTGCATCTCCGGCTTGCCCGGGCTCGGCTGGCGGCCCTTGCAGTCACGGATGTGCACATGCCTGACGCGATGCACGACCGCCTTGATCGCCTCGACCGGGTCTTCGCCCGCGCGATAGATATGTGAGGGGTCCATGTCCACGCCGAACGCGGGCGAAGTGATCGCCTCCAACAGCCGCAGCGTGGTAGGCGTGTTGTAGATCGCCGCGCCGACATGCGCCTTCACGCACAGGGTGACGCCGTAGCGCTCGGCCATCTGGCAGAGCCGGCCGAGCGCATCCACGGCCTGCTGGAAGCTGGCTTCATCGCCCGTCTTGCCGCCCGGCCCGCAGTTGACGATCGGGATGCCGAGCTCGACCGCGGCCTGAAACGCCTTCTCCATCTTCACCGGGTCCTGCGACGGCTGTTCGATGGCCAGCAGCTCCAGGCCATACGCCTGCGACAGCCGTTTGATCTCCGGCACCAGCTCCTGCCAGCGATCCAGCACCAGGTGCTCGCTCATGCCGTCAATCGCCGACAGCTCGATGCCGTCGTAGCCGGCCATGGCGAGGCATTTGAACGCGGTCTCCAGGCTGTGGCCGCCGAAAAGAACCGAATTGGCTCCGAGTTTCATGGGTGTCTCTCCAGGGAAAGCACGCTCCGCAGAGCGCTGCCGTGTCAATCCAACAGCTTCTTCGGGTCGCCGTGCAGGTTCGGCAACGGATGCGGTCGCACCATGGCCCCGCCGCTCTCATACGACTCGATGACGGCCCAGGTGTATTCCAGCGTGGCCAGGGCATCGCGGCCAGAAGCCCGGATATCTTCATGGAAGACGCCGTTGGTCACATCTTCGAGGAAGGCATGAATACGTCGCGGGAAGGTTTGGTTGAAATCCTTGATGCCGCTGTCGAACACCTCGGTGGGGGGGAGGGTGCCCATCGGGTTGCCGCCCGCCTTCCAGTAATACAGCTTCTCGATGCAGTTCTCGATGCAGAAGGCGCCCTTCGTGCCGGCTACCTCAAGGCTCCACCAGCCGCCCAGGCCCCACGGCGCATCCCCGCGCTGGCTGATCAGGCTGCCGACGCAGCCGTTGGCGAAGCGAAGATTGATGCTGGCGACCGACAGCATCACGTCGTTGGCGCGACGGCGATGGCCGGGCCGCTCGACGAACGCCTGGACGTGCGTGATGTCGCCGCAGAAGTAGCGCATACAGGCGAACGGATGGGCCAGGAACGCTTTCAGATGGGCGTAGGGCCAGCCGGGCAGGCGGGTGCCCGGGCCGGCGCCGCGGTACCCCTCTTCGCCGCCGTTGAAGCCGACTTTGTGCAGGCAGTAGACCTGCTCGCCGATGGCGCCTTCTTTGATGTATTGCATTGCCCGTTCGGCAGTCGGCGTGAAATAGTGATTCAGGTTGCAACCGAGATAGAGCTTCTTCTCGGCCGCCTTCGCCACCATCTGCCGGGCCTCGATGATGTTGTTGGAGATCGGTTTCTCCACCAGCACATGCTTGCCGGCCTCCAATGCCTCCATCACCGGCTCGAAGTGCCAGCTGCCATTCTCGAACCCGCCCGTAGTCACGTCCACGATGTCGAGATCCTCGTGCTTGAGCATCTCGGTCAGGCTGTAATAGGGTCGCACGCCGTACTTTTCCGCCGCGGCATCCGCCCGCGCTTTCACCACGTCGCATACGGCGACCAGCTCGGCCAGGGGATCGTTTTTGTGACAGGCAGCGTGCAGGTTGCCGATCCCGCGCAAGCCGACCACACCGACTTTGAGAGCCATAGATGTCCGTCCTTTCTTTACTTCACGTATACGACCTGCCCTGTCTCCAGCGACTCGATCGCCGCCTGGAGCACCTTTTGTGCGGCCAGGCCATCGGCGCCCGATCCGTCAATCTCCTCTGGCCTGACGCCATCCGTCACCTGCTGCAAGAACTTGTGGATGCGGTTGCGGAAGGTATCTTCGAAGTCACGGTGGCCACCGAACACCGGATTGGTGTAAACGCGCTTCTCCAGGTCGCCGGCCGGATAAAGGGTGACCTCGCGCCACATATCCTCCAGGACAAAACGGCCCTTCGTCCCGGCCACCTCGCAGCGCTCCATCGGATGGCCGCGCTCGATGTCGTAGGAAGCGGTCAGGCCGCCCACGACGCCGTTCACGAACTTCATGCTGAAGTGCGCGGTGGACCAGATACGTCGGCCGGGCGCCTTCTGGGCGAAGCATTGCACGGCTTCAACATCGCCGCAGAAGTGGCGCATCACATCCACGCTGTGCGGATTGAGGGCCTTGATCATGTAGTAGGGCGAGCTTTCGGCCGGGTTCTTGATCCACATGCTCATATTGATGAAGAGCAGATGGCCCAGCCGCCCCTCGTTCTGCCACCGTTTTGCCACGTAGGCAGCTTCGGTGAAACGATGGTTCAGGTTGATGCCGTAGCATAGTCCCTTCTCGCGCGCCTTCGCCACCATCTCCTCGGCCTGCGCGATGTCGTTGGAGATGGGCTTTTCGCCCAACACATGGCAGCCGGCCTCCAGTGCCTGCATGGTCGGCAGATAGTGATCGCTGCCGTACTCATAGCCGCCGGTGGTGATGCTGCACACGTCCGGCTTCAGCGCTGCGAGCATCTCCTGGGCGTCGTAGAAGGCGGGCACACCGAGCCGTTCGGCCGCGGCATCGGCGCGCTCTCGGATGATGTCGCATACGCCAACCAGTTCGGCCAGCGGATCTTCTTTGTAGATTCGAGCATGGCGGTTGCCGATCGGCCCCATGCCGATGACGCAGACTCGGAGCATTTTCACACCTCGTGCGAAATCGTGGTTAGTCCACCAGCGCCTGATATGTCAGCGCCTTGAACTGCTGATGAATCGGGAAGGTCCATGCCTGATGCTGGGTCATCAGCAGGCCGTAGAGCGCCTGCGTGCGGTCAATCCAGAAATAGGTGGCAAACGCGCCGTCCCAACCGAACTCACCGACCGAGCCGGCCCGGCCCGACGCGGCCACGTCCGTCAGCACGCGCATGCCCAGGCCGTAGCCGTAGCCGGAATTCTTCAGAATGCCCGGTCGCTGCTCGTAGGGCATCGCCTCCGCGGGCGCCTGGTTCATCTCCATGAGCGCCACCGTGTGCGGGCTGAGCAGCCGAACGCCGTTCAGTTCGCCGCCGTTCACCAACATCTGGGCGAAGCGACCGTAGTCGCCGATCGTGGAGAAGAGGCCGCCGCCGCCCGACAGGAACGCGGGCGGCTCGGTCGGCACGGGCAGATCAACGCGCGCCAGCCCCGCACCTTCCTGTGGCGTGATATAGACCCTGGCCAGCCGAGAGAGCCTGGCGGCCGGCACATAGAAGTCGGTGTCGGTCATGCCCAGCGGCTCGAAGAGGCGCTCTCGCAAGAAAACATCGAGCGGCTTCCCGGAGATCAGCTCCACCAGGTAGCCGAGGATGTCAATGGATAGGCTGTAGCGCCACTGGGTGCCCGGCTGGAAGGCCAACGGCAATCTGGCCAGCCGCTCGATCAGATCCTTGTTGCCCAGCCGCGCGCCCGGCGCGTAGAAGTTCAGCAGGCTGGCGCCCTCCTGATGATAGAGCGCGTCGATCGGATCCTGCGGGTCGAAGCCGTAGCTGAAACCGGCCGTATGTGTGAAGAGATGACGGAAGGTGATCGGCCGTTCGAGCGAAGCGACGTCGTAGCCGGTCTCCGTCCGTTTGACGAAGACTTTGAGGTCCTTGAAGGCCGGGATGAACTCACACACGAAGGTGTTCAGGTCAAACCAGCCTTCCTCGTAGAGCATCATGGCCGCGATGCTGGTGATCGGCTTGGTCATCGAGGCGATGCGAAAGATGGTGTCGAACTGCATTTCGACACCGGCCTCGACATCGGCCCAGCCGAACTTCTCCAGATAGACGGTCTGGCCGCGGCGCGTCACGGTGGCGACGATGCCGGCCAGCTTCTTCTCGACGACATAGCGCTGCAACACAGTGCTGATGCGCTGCAGGCGCTCAGCCGAGACCCCAACCTGTTCAGGTGATCCGGGTACGATCATGATCTCGTCTCCTCATCTGCCTGTCCCGGCTTGGGCGGCCCCTCTATTTCCTCCGGCAGTGGATAGCCGTAGGCGCGCATGGCCGGCGCCAGGAAGTCGAAGTAGTTCACGCCATCATCTTGCCGCCAGCGATCTACCGTTTCCGGCCGCACGGGTATCCTGGCCAACTTGATGCCGAGAAAGTCCTCCAGCCGGGTCAGCGTCTCATCCTGGCGCAAGACGAAATCCTCGAAGCGCACTTCGATCCAGTGCGCCGGCTTGGGTGTGGCCCGCACCAGGTCGTATTGATATTTCCAGGAGATGGCCCGGCGCAGGCGGATGTCCTCGGTGGGGGGATAGGCGATGCCGAAATCGCGCAGGTCATCGGTGAGGTGCCGGTTCAGGATGCAATCGCGCGGATTGCGTATCCAGAAGATGTATCGCGCGTCGGGGAACATGCGGGCGATCCAGGGGAAAACCAGAGTGGTCTCCGGGATCTTCCAGCCCTTGTGTTCGGCCGGGCTTTCCCGCACCGAGGTGAGATAGGTCTCGATCAGCGTGGTGAATTCGGAGGGGATCTCCATGTCGAAGACCTGGTCCCAGCTCCACTCCAGTCCGCCGAGCCAGCGCACATAGCGGGCAAAGACGCGGCACGCCTCATACATCGCTTCGGGCGGCAGCAGGTCGCCCGAGACGTTGAGCGGCGCGCCCATAAAGACGCCGGAAGCCGAAAGGGTATGCGACATGATGCGCGTGCCCGAATGCCCCCGGCCGATCACGGTGATGAGTGACATATGCCGCTCCTACCCCCTCATGCCCATCCGCATGGCAGGAGCATAAAGGTCATGAAGAAATTGGGGCCGAACGGATGCCGGCTTTGTCGTCGCGATGACATACCGCCTCCTGGGGAGATTGCTCGTGGTGGCCCAAAACGGCCCGACGAGGTTTGACACGTGCAAGCTTACACGTGTCAAACGAGATTATAGCGCAAAGGGCGCCGATTGTCAATCGGCCAAAGCGCTTATCCGGCTGGCACAACGGGAAGAGTCACAAAAAAAGTGCTGCCTTTGCCCGGCGTGCTCTCGAACCACAGCCGGCCCCCCTGTAGCTCGGCCAGCGCGCGGGCGATATAGAGTCCCAGGCCGGCGCCGGCGGCGGACGTCTCGGCTACATTCGACGCCCGATAGAACGGGTTGAAGACATACGGCTGGTCTTCCACGGCGATGCCGATCCCTTCATCGGCCACGCTGACCTGGAGGAACCCCGCTTCGGCCGCCGGCCCCACGCTCAGGGCAATCACGGCGCCAGCCGGCGAGTATTTGCCGGCATTGCTCAGCAGGTTCCCGATCACCTGTGCGGTACGCGCCGGATCGCACAGCGCCGGCGGCAATCCGCTCGCCACGGCCAGTGTCAACTGCTGGCCGCGGCCTGTCAGCTGGGGTCGCTGCTCAGCGACGACGGCTTCCGCCAACCCGACCAGGTCCGTGGGCTGCGGATGCGCCTCCAACCGGCCGGCTTCGATGCGCGTCAGATCCAGCAGGTCGCCGGTGATGCGCATCAGCCGCCGGGCGCTCTCTTCGACGATCCGTAGGTATTCGCGCTGCGCATCGCTCAGCGCGCCGACATCGCCGTCCAGGAGCATCTCCACATAGCCGCTGATGGAGGCCAGGGGAGTGCGCAGTTCATGGGCGGCGATGGAGACGAAGGTGGATTTGAGCCGATCCAGCCGACGCAGCTCCGCGTTGGCGGCCTCCAGGGCCAGGTTTTTCTGTCGCAGCTCTTCCTGGAGCAGACGCAACTCATTACGTTGCTGCGTCAGCCGCTGCTCGATCTCGCCGATGGCCGTCTCGTCCTCGATGATGTGGATCAAGCCTCCGACGCGACCCGCCTCATCCCGATCCGGCAGTACGGTCAGGGTCAGATACGCCGTGCGGCCATCGGGAAGCTCTCGATTGACGCGCGGGAGTTGGGCGCGCGGCGCGGCGCCGGCGAGCACTTCGGCGAGAAGGTCCTCGCTGCCGGCCCACTCGGGCGCCGCCTCAACCAGGCTGCGGCCTACCCAGTCCTGCATCCACGTCTGAGATGCCGGGCTGCAGTGGTGGACGGCGATCACGGTGAGCTGCCGATCCGTGATCGCATAGGCGATGTCCCGGTAGCACAGAAGGGACCGAGCGAGGTGGTCGGTCATCAGCCGTGCGCTCCTTTCGACGCCCCTGGCGGATCAGCCGACGAGGAGCTCGCCCAGCAGACGGAAGGCAGCCTCGACGTTGGCGCCCGTCTTCGCGCTGGTGATAAAATACGGCACCGACAGCGCCGCGGCCTGTTGCGCCACCTGCGCTTCGGTCAATTGATGCTCAGCGGTCAAATCGCCTTTGTTGGCGGCCACCACCAGCCGCGCCTGCGGATTCACCCGGCACAGCTCGGCGGCATAGACGGAGAGGGTGTCCAATGTGGCCGGCCGCGTCAGATCGCACACGAGGATCGCGCCGGCCGCGCCCCGCAGGTAACTTGTCCGCACGGAGGTACACTCCTCGCTGCCGGCCAGATCCCACAGCATCAGGACGAGCTCGACCAGGTCCGGCTCGCGCGGCAGCACGATCGCCTTGCGGCTCACTTTGACGCCGATGGTGCTCAGATATTTGTCATCGAACAGGCTGTAGACGAAACGTCGCACCAGGCTGGTCTTGCCGACTGCAAAATCGCCCAGGAGACAAACTTTTTTGCTGAGAGAAGTCACGGCATGTCCCCTTTTTCTCACTATCAGCGGCCATCGGTCACCGGCACGGCGAAGATGTCGCCGTCCAGAGTCACCATCAGCGAGGCGACCCAACCCGTGGCGCCGGCCTGCGTACAGCACACCTGCCACCAGCCGCCGGCCGCGTTGCGGCCGATCACGTTTAGCCGGCGCTCCGCCTCGGCCACCTCCAGCACGGGGTAGTTCAGGCCCGGCCCGCTGCGGATGTTGACCCCGGCCTGGCCTACCCGCGCCACCGGCAAGGGCGCCGGCGTGGCCGTCGGCGTCGGGCTGGCTGTCGGCGTTGCCGTCGCCGTCGGCGTGAGGGTCGGCGCGGCGGTTGGCGTCGGGGTCGCGGTCGGCGTTGCAGTCGGCACTGCGGTGGGGGTTGGCGTGGCCGTAGGGCCGGGCGTGGCCGTGATCACGACCAGGATGGCCGGCACGGGCCGGTTCAGGGCCTGGCGCAGCGCCAACGCGCTGCCCGCACACGCGGCCAGCACACAGACCATCATCAGGCCGGCCAGGCCGATCAGGATCCGGCGTTGCGCGGGGCTCAGCCCGCGCGCCGCGGTCGTCGGCTGTTCGGGCGAACCGGCCAACACCGCGCCGAGCTCCGGTTCGACCGCGGCAAAGCGATCCACATTGCCGTCGAATTGCGTCAGCGCGCGGCTGAAACGATGCTCGATGGCGAACAGCCTCTCGCGCACCATCGCGCGAAAGCCCGGCGGCTCGATGCCCTCCACGACGACCGCCAGATAGGCGTGGCGGCTGGCTTCGATCAGGATGCGTCGGGTGCCGTACTGGATCTCGTCCAGCTGTCCATCCTGGCCACGGCCGAACGCATCCTGGGCGAAATCGCGGATCGCCGTCAACATGCCGCTCACCAGGTCGGCCTGGTCGGCCGTGACCGGCTCGCCGGACAGGTGGCGGATCAACACGCCGGTTTCCCGATGGATAAGGAATACTTCGACGATGCGGAAAGGCAACGCCTCGCGCAGCGCCAGGGCCTCTTCTGGGATGCCCGCCAGGCGGCCGCGCAGCCGACGCCAGGCCGCGGCCAGGTCGAACGAGGTGCGCATGCGCGCGTCAATGGCGCGCGCCAGCTCGCGGATCGCCTCGGCCACGCTGCGGCCGATGAGCTGGCCGATGATCGGGTAAAGCGCCTCGATCATCTCCTCGCGGCTGTCCTGGATCTTGCGGCGGATCAGCTCGCCCATCAGGGGCGAGAGGGTCGCCACCAGGGCCGACGAGTCGCTCGTGCGTTGCTCCAGTTCCTCGACGCGCGCCTCGAGGGCAGCCGCCCGCAGCCGATCGGGCGCAGCCAGGATGCCGCGCAGTTCGTCCAGGGCCGGGTCAGCGGCCGCGTCTGCGTGGGGCGGCGCGGCCGCAATGCCCGATGCGGCCGCCGCGTCGGGCCCGGCGCGCACGGACATCGGGGAAGCGGCTGCCTCCGGCAGGGGTCGCGGCGCATCCATGGGTGGCTCAGCCCGCTTGTTCCAAGCCCTGCAACAGATCGGCCAGCGAGCCGCCGGCCTTGACGTGATTGCCCAGCTCGATGAAGAGATCGCCCAGCACCGCGCGGTCGGCCTTGTCGTCGGTGAGCCGCTGTGCGATCTGCCGCAACTCATCGCGCAGGTCGGCGTCTGCGCCGCGCAGCTCCTGGCGCAGATGCTGCAGAGCAGCCTCCTGGGCCGCACTCTGATCGGCCAGTTCGGCGCTCAGACGGCCGATCTCGGCTTTGAGCGTGGCGTGCAGTTCGCCATCGGCCTGCTGCAGCTCCTGGCGCAAGTCCTTTTCGCGCCTGGTATGTTCGGCGTCCTGCTCGGCCTGTTGGGCGGCCAGGCGGCCTGTCTCGGCCTTCAGCGCGGCCCGGATCTCATCATCGGCCTGGCGGAGTTCCTGGCGCACTGCCTGCAGGTTGCGGCCCTGGGCGGCATCGCGCGCGGCCAGCTGCTCGTTGAGCCGGTCCAGCTCGGCCTGCAAACGGCCGAGGTCGCGCGTGATCGCCTCGAAACGCTGCTCGTAATCGCGCATCTTCGGGCCGAAGATGATGTCGCGCACGCGTTCGACCGATTCCATCCCCAGCGTCTGTTCCTTGTCGGCCATGAGCTCATCCTCCTGAAAACGATTACGGATGCAAACCTGGCGCCGCGTCAGGCCAGATTTTCCGGCCTGCGTCTGACCCCCACCCCCATCCCCGCCCCCTAGTAGGGGGCGGGGCGAATTCCGGAATCGAGGGTATTTTACCCGTTCGCTCACTCTGTGGCAAATGCCTGCGGGTGGTTGTGACTCCGATATTGACAAAAGCCGAGATTTGGGCAATAATCGCCTTTGACACGTGTAATCTTGCACGTGTCACCCTGGGACCAAAGAGGCGTATGGCCAGACGCGTTACCCAAAGCGATGTCGCACGGCTGGCCGGTGTTTCGCGTGCGACCGTCTCCAACGTGATCACCGGCCACACCGGCGGCAACGTCCAGATCACCGAAGAGACGCGGCGCCGTGTGATGGCGGCCGTGGCGGCCCTGGGCTACCAGCCCCATGCCGCCGCGCGCAGCCTGCGCTCGGGCCGCACAGACACGGTGGCGCTGCTGATCCCAGACGGCAGCAATCCCCACTGGTGGGCCATCGTGCGCGGGGTCGAGGCGGTGACGCGCGAACATGGATGCCAGCTGGTGCTGAGCATCGGCGGCCAGGAAGCAGAACGGGAACGACGCGCCCTGCACGCGCTCGCCGAACAACGTTTCGACGGCCTGATCCTGATCCTGACCTATCCGGGCCGGCTGGCCGATGAGCTGGAAAAGCTACGTCTCCAGGGCAGCCCGATCGTCACGTTCGGCCATGAGCTGCCGGGGAAAGACCTGGTGACCCAGGACTATGGGCCCGGCGCGCGCGAGCTGATGGAGCATCTGCTGGCACTGGGCCATCGCCGGATCGGGTTCATTCACGGTGTGGCGCGCGCCGGGCTGGGGGCCGATCGCCTCTTCGCCTACCGCCGCGCGTTGCGCGCGGCCAATCTTCCCTACGAAAAGGCGCTCATCGCGCCATGTGGCCCCAGTCCCGATGACGGCGCGTGCGCAGCACGACAGTTGCTCGATCTCACGCCTCGACCCACGGCCATCCTGGGCGTCAACGACCTGATGGCAATGGGCGCGCTCCAGGCCGCATACGAGCGCGGGCTGAGCGTGCCGGCCGAGCTCTCGGTCGCCGGTTTCGACGACATTGACCTGGCCGAGCACCTCACGCCGCCGTTGACCACCCTGGCCGCGCACGGCGAGGAGATCGGCCACCAGGCAGCCACGCTGCTCTTCGCGCGCCTGGCCGACCCCGAGCGGCCTCAGCAACGCCTCGCCATCCCCACCCAGCTCGTGATCCGGCGTTCCACCGGACCATGTCCTGCGCCATGAGGAGCACACCATGTTGCTGTACACACGTCGTCACTGCGTCACCGAATGGAGTTTCACTTCGGGCAAAGGTTACCTCGATCCATTCAACGAGGTCGAGCTGAACGTCATCATCACCGATCCCGACGGCCAGCAGATCACCGTGCCCGCCTTCTGGGCCGGCGAGCGCACCTGGCGCGTGCGCTTCGCGCCGCGGCAGATCGGGCAATACACCTTCCGCACCGTCTGCTCGGACACGAGCAACTCAGACCTGCACGGACAGACCGGCACCATCCTGGCTGCACGCTATGACGGCATCAACTGGCTGCTGCGCCGCGGCTTTCTGCGCGTGGCGTCCGACCGCCGCCACCTGGAGCATGCGGATGGCACGCCGTTTTTCTGGCTGGCCGACACCTGGTGGATGGGCCTGACGAAGCGGCTGAGCTGGCCCGACGAGTTTCAGGCGCTCACGGCCGACCGGGCGGCCAAAGGCTTTACCGTCGTTCAGGTCGTGGCCGGGCTCTACCCCGACATGGAGTGGTATGACGAACGGGGCATGAACGAGGCGGGCTTCCCATGGGCGCGCGATTTCAGCGTGGTCAACCCGGCCTATTTCGACATGGCCGACCTGCGCATCGCCCACCTGGTGCGCACGGGCATTGTGCCGTGTATTGTCGGCAGTTGGGGCTATTTCATGGATTTTGCCGGGCCCGAAGTGCTGAAGAAGCACTGGCGCTACCTGGTCGCACGCTACAGCGCCTATCCGGTCGTCTGGTGTGTGGCGGGCGAGGCGATGATGAACTACTACCTGACCCATGACCCGCAGCGCGCCAGCGACACCTGGCAACGGGCGCGGCAGGCCCAATGGGCCGATCTGGCGCGTCACATCCGCGCGCTCGACCCCAACAAGCACCCCATCACCATCCACCCGACGCAGTTCGGCCGCCAGCAGGTGGACGATCCGACCGTGCTCGACTTCGAGATGTTGCAGACCGGGCACAGCGGCTACCCCACCCTGGCCAACACGGTGCGGATGCTGGAAGAGGCGCTGGCAGCCCGGCCGATCATGCCGGTCCTGGTCGGCGAGGCCAACTACGAGGGAATCATGGAATCAAGCCGAGAGGAGATGCAGCGTTTCCTCTTCTGGACGGCCATCCTCTCCGGCGCCATGGGCCACACCTACGGCGCGAACGGCATCTGGCAGGTCAACACGCGCGAACGCGCCTATGGGCCCTCGCCACACGGCTCGTCTTGGGGCAACCGCCCCTGGGATGAGGCCGCCCGCCTGCCTGGCTCGGGCCAATTGGGCCTGGCAAAGCGCCTGCTGGAGCGCTACCCATGGGCGCAATTCGAGGCGCATCACGAGTGGGTTGAGCCACATCAGACCGCAGAGCGGCGGATGCTGCCCTACGCGGCGGGCATCCCCGGTCGGGTGCGCGTGATCTACATCCCGGCCGAGGCCTCCTGGATCGCCTGGCGCGGCCAAATGGCCGTGAAGAGCCTGGAGCCCGGCCTGACCTACCGGGCCTGCTACTTCGACCCGACCAGTGGCGCGGAGCACGCATTGGGCAGCGTGGCCGGTGGCAGCGATTATGTCGTGCCCAAGCCGCCGGTGTTCCAGGATTGGGTGCTGGTGCTGGAGCGACAATAGCGATGTCTCCATCTCCCGTCAACTTCCTCTTCATCCAATCCGACCAGCACCGCTACGACTGCGTCGCGGGCCATGGCCACCCGCTGATCCGCACGCCCAACCTGGATCGGCTGCTCCGCGAGGGGGTCACCTTCAGCCATGCCTTCTGCGCCAGCCCGGTGTGTCGGCCGGCGCGCGCCTCACTGATGACGGGCGTCTGGCCGACGCGACACGGCGTCATCTGCAACGAGAACCTGGAGCCGACCGCCGTGCTGCGACCGGGCCTGCGCACCTGGAGCGAGGCGCTGGCCGCAGCCGGGTACTACCTGGGATACGTCGGCAAATGGCAGGTGGACCAGGAGCGCGATCCGACACATTACGGCTTCCACGCCTACGTGCCGAACAGCGCCTATCGCAGCTGGCGACAGGCGCAGGGCCTGCCGGCCGCGCCGCGTGCCAACGGCTATTGGGGCGAGGTAGACCACGGCATCGCGGCGGAGCAATCGCGCCTGGCGTGGGGCGCCGGCGAGCTGATCCGCTTGCTGGAGCGCGCCGGCCGGATGGGCCAACCCTTCTTCCTGCGCTGGGACACCGATGAACCGCACCTGCCCAACGTCGTGCCGGAGCCTTATGCCTCGCTGTACGATCCGGCTGCCATCGCGCCCTGGCCTGGCTTCGGCGATCCGTTGATCGGCAAGCCCTACATACAACGCCAACAGCTGCGCAGTTGGGGCATCGAAGGCTGGACGTGGGATCGGTGGGCGCCGATCGTGGCGCGCTACCTGGGGGAGATCTCACTGCTGGACGCGCAGATCGGCCGCATCCTGGACGCGCTGGACGCGCTGGGGCTGGCAGAGCGCACCCTGGTCGTCTACACGGCCGATCACGGCGACCTGTGCGGCAGCCACGGCATGGCCGACAAACATTATGTCATGTATGACGATGTGGCGCGCGTGCCGTTGATCCTGCGCTGGCCGGGCGTGATCCCGGCCGGTCAGGTATGCGGTGCGTTTGTCTCGGCCGGCATAGATCTGGCGACGACCTTCTGCGCGGCCGCGGGCGTGGAGGCACCGGAGACGTTTGTGGGCCGGAACCTGCTCTCCTGGGCAGCGCCGCAGTCCGGCATGTCGCCGGAGGCCGAACGGCCGGACATCTTCTGCATGTATTTCGGCAATCAGTTCGGCCTCTTCAGCCAGCGCATGGTGCGCGACCGCCGCTGGAAATACGTGTGGAATCTGACCGCCGAGGACGAGCTCTACGACCTGGCGACCGACCCCGGCGAGATCGTCAACCGGGCCACCGATCCGGCCGCAGCAGGCGAGCTGTCCCGGCTGCGCCGGCGACTGCTCGCCTGGCTAGAGGAGACGCGCGATCCGATCCTCAACGGTTGGACGCGCCGGCAATTGGAGCAGGGCGCGAAGGTGTAGCGCCGGCAATGGTGGCATCAGGCCACGGCAGGTAGGGCCGCGGCGTCACGGCCGTTCCCGCCAGGCGCGAGGGCCTGATCCTCTCTGCGGAACTGCTTCATGTACAGCTCATAGTACGCGCCCCGACGCTGTAGCAGCTCCTCGTGCCGGCCCCGCTCGACGATCTCGCCGTCCACCAGCACCAGCACCTGGTCGGCGTTGCGGATGGTGCTGAGCCGATGTGCGATGACGAACGAGGTGCGTCCCCGCAGCAGGTCGTCGAGCGCGCGCTGGATCTGGCGTTCGGTACGGGTATCCACGCTGGAGGTTGCCTCGTCCAGGATCAGGATGCGCGGGTTGGTCAGCGCCGCGCGCGCGATGGCGATCAGCTGACGCTGGCCCTGGCTCAGCCCGGCGCCGCGCTCGCCGAGCACGGTATTGTAGCCCTGCGGCAATCGCTGGATGAACTCGTCGGCGTGCGCCAGCCGCGCCGCGGCCATCACCTCCTCGTCGGTGGCATCGGGCTTCCCGAAGCGGATGTTGTTCATCACCGTGTCGCTGAAGAGAAACGTGTCCTGCAACACGATGCCGATCTGGCGGCGCAAGCTGGCGCGCGTGACATCGCGCACGTCGTGGCCATCTATCCGCACTGCACCGGCCGTTACATCGTAGAAGCGCGGGATGAGGTTGATGATCGTGGTTTTGCCCGCGCCGGTGGGTCCGACGATGGCGATCATCTGGCCGGGCTCGGCGGTGAAGGTGACGCCACATAGCACCTTCTCCTCCTGCCGATAGGCGGCATCCACCCGGTCGAACTCCACCCGGCCGACGATCGGCGGCATCTCGATTGCGCCGGGCTTGTCCTGGATGGCCGGGACGATGTCGAGCAGGCCGAAGATGCGTTCGGCGCCGGCTACCGCGCTCTGCAGATTGGTCCACATCACCGAGATCTGCTGGATCGGCTGGTTGAAGCGCTGCACGTATTGCAGAAACGTGATCACCAGACCCAACGAGATCGCCTGGCCGGCCAAAGTCTGGCCGGACAGTAGGAGCAGGCCTCCGGCCACCGTGGTGATCGCCATCGCCAGGTAGCCCAACGCTTCCAGGGATGGTCCCAGCGCGGCGGTGAACGAGACCGCGCGGATATTCGCGTCGCGATTCGCCGCGTTCGAGGCGCGGAAGCTCTCGATGTTGGCATCCTCCCGGCCGAACGCCTGCACCTCGCGCACGCCGGCAATGCTCTCCTGCAGGTCGGCGTTCACCGCGCCGATCGCCACACGCGTGCGCCGAAACGCCCGGCGGGCCTGGCCGGAAAACCACCACGTGGTCACCATCATCAACGGGATCACGCTCATGCTGATGAGCGCATAGGGCAGGCTCAGCCTCAACATGGCCGCGCCGATCCACACGATGAGCAGCAGGCCGCTGAGCACACTGACCAGCACGAAGGAGATCGCCTGCTGCAGGGTGTCCATGTCGTTGGTGATGCGACTCATCACCGCGCCGGCCTCGTTTTCGGCGTAAAAGCTGAGCGGCAACCGGTGAAGGTGCTCGAACACCCGCACGCGCAGGTCGCGCAGCACATGCTGGCCCGTCCACGCCATCAGGTAGAACTGCAAGCCGTTTGCCAGCGAACCCAACACGTACAGCAGCACGAGCAGGACGATCAGCCGGCCGAGACCGGCAATGTAATCCGCCGGGCCAGGGCTGGCCGGCAGGCGTCCACCTGGCACCGAGCCGTCAAACCAGCATCGGCTGCTGGCGGCCGTATGTGCCACGCCCAACGTGGCCGCGCCCCCGCCGGTCAACTGGCCGGCGAAACGCTGGGCGGTGGCGGGCATCAGATAGCAGTCCACGCTCTGGCCCACCAGATCGGGCGTCAAGACCTGCACATAGGTGCCGACCAGGATCAGCACCAACACACCGATGAGCGCAGGCCAAAAGCGACCGAACTGCCGCGCCAGACGGCCCAAGGTTGCGGCCACATTGACCGGCTTGCTCACTTCCTGCGCCAGGATGTGGCGCGGCCCACCAGGTCCTCCGAACATCATGCCACCTCCCGGCTGGGCTCGGCCAGCCCCGGCGCGTCTTCCACCAGCTGCGACGCATAGATCTCGGCGTAGATCGGGCTTTCCTCCATTAGCTGCTCATGAACGCCCCGGGCAACGATGCGACCGCGGTCGAGCACCAGGATCAAATCCGCGTTGCGCACGGTGCTGATGCGCTGGGCGATCACAAAGCTCGTGCGGCCTCGCATCAGGCGGCTCAGCGCCTGCTGGATGGCGTATTCGGTCACGGCGTCCACGCTCGAGGTCGAATCGTCCAGGATCAGGATGCGCGGGTCCATCAGCAACGCGCGAGCGATGGCGATGCGCTGCTTCTGGCCGCCGGAGAGGGTGGTCCCGCGCTCGCCCACCGGCGTATCGTAGCCCTGCGCGAACTCCATGATGAAGTCGTGCGCGGCAGCGGCCTGGGCGGCCGCGATCACTTCCTCCAGGGTCGCATCCGGCCGGCCGAAGGCGATGTTGTCGCGAATGGTGCCCGAGAAGAGCGTGGTGTCCTGCAGGACGATGCCGATCTGCGAGCGCAGCGAGTCGAGCTTCACGTCGCGCACATCGTAGCCGTCAATCGTCACGCGGCCGGCGGTCACATCGTAGAAGCGAGGGATCAGGTTGATGATCGTGCTCTTGCCGCTGCCGGTGGCGCCGAGCAACGCGATCGTCTGGCCGGGCTCGGCCACGAAGCTGACATCGCGCAGCACCGCGCCGTCGCCACTTCCGGCCGCACGGCCGAAGTAGCTGAAAGTGACATTCTCGAAGGTCACCCGGCCCCGAATCGGCGGCAGGACGATGGCATCGGGCTTGTCGGCCACCTCGCTCTGCGTGTCGAGGATCTCGAAGATGCGCTGGGCCGAGGCGGCCGCCTGCGCCATCTGGTTGATGATGAAGCCGAGCTGGCCCAACGGAAAGAAGACGAATGCCAGATAGAGGCTGAATTTCTGCCATTCGCCCAGCGTCAGCGTGCCGCCGATGATCTGTGCGCCGCCGAAGTAGTAGACCGCGGCCTGGCCCAGGTTGGCGATCAGGAAGATCACCGGGAAGAGGAACGAAAACGTGCGCGAGACGGCGATCTGTTGCTGCATGAGGTCCTCGGCGGCCCGGCTGAAGCGCACCTGCTGTTCGGGCTCGCGCACGAATGCTTTGACAACCTTGATCCCGACCAGGTTTTCCTGCAGCACGGTATTCAGGGTGGAAAGCTTCTGCTGCACCCGCATGAACATCGGCTGCGTGATGCGGCCGAAGAGGATGAACACGAGAAACGCCACCGGCAGAACGGGCAGGATCACCAGCATGAGCCGCCAATTGGTGATGAGCAGGATCGTCAGCGCGGCCACCAGGAGGATCAGCGCCTGCGCGGTCATCAGCAGGCCCTGGCCGATGAACAGGCGCACTTTTTCCACATCGTCCGTGGCCCGAATCATCAGCTGGCCGGTCTGATTGCGGTCATGATAGGAAAAGGAGAGGCGCTGGATTTTTGCGTACAGCTCATTGCGAAAGTCGAAGGCGATGCTCTGCGAGACGCGCTCGGACATGTAGCCCTGCGTGAACGCGAAAAGCGCGCGGATCACGGCGAACGCGACGATCAGCAGGCCTGCAGAGATCAGGGCGGTCTCCGCACCGCTCAGATTGCGGGCGAGCCGTTCGGGCGTCCAGCCGAGCGCAGCCAGGGCAGCGCCCTGGGCCGCAGCCGGCAGCGCGGCCAGGCTGCGAGCAGTAGTGCCGTCGGTGATGGCGTCCAGCAACACCTGAAGCACTTGCGGCACCGCCAGTTGGGCGAAGGCAGAGATCAGCAACGCAGCATAGGCAAGCAGGGCGCTCCCCCGATAGTGGCCGAGGTAGCGGATGGCACGGCCGAGCGGGGCAAAGCCCGGCCGCGACGCGACGGGTGGGGTGCGGGAATGCAAATCAACCTCCTGAGGCTGCGAAGCCTTCGATCTGATTGGCCAGCTCGAGCAATAGCGCCTGCAGCTGTTGGGCCTTCTCCTGGCCCAGCACAGCCAGACCCTGTGCCAGCAGATCCGGCTCGGTGATCGTGCCCACGCGCGCCACCACTTCCGAGCCGGCCTCGGTGAGCTGCAACGGTATGCGGCGACGATCTCGGGGATCTACCCCACGCTGCACGAAGCCTTTGCGTTCGAGGGTATCCACGACCGGCACCAGGGTAGCCGGCGACAGCATCATCCGGCTGCTCAGTTCGGTGATCGTCGCGCTGTCCTGGCTCAGCAGGCGCAGGACGCCATACTGCGGGCCGCTGATGCCGATGCCGCTGGCCTCCAGCCGGCGATCGAGGTCGCGCAGGACAGTCTTGCCGACCAGCAGAATGAGCGCACGCACCTCATCGGCCCAGAGAGCCGGATCGGCGCGGCCTTCGGCGGCAGCCACGCCATCGTTCCGGTTGCTCATTGGCCACTCTGTCCCTGGCTGGCCGGGCCCATCGGGCCGACGAAGCGACCCGCTCCGAGCTGCACGGTAGTCGCTTCCAGGACGCCATTCGCATCCCGGGTGCCCTGGGCCACCACGCGCTCGCCGGGCTTGATATCGGCCGGCGCGCCGGCCACCATCTTCTCGATCTGGGTCTTGTCGGTGAGCCTGACTTTGACGACGCCGCTGCTGGTGGTGATCTCCAACTCGTTGCCGGAGACCGATTTCACCTGGCCCGCGGTGAGATTGCCGGCCTGGCCGCGGCCCGTCACGACTGCGCCCTGGCTCACGCCGACGCCTCCAACAGGCCCCGCGCCGGCCGCATTCGTCGTCCCGCCGGCCGCATTCGTCGTCCCGCCGGCCGCACTCGTCCCGCCGGCCGCGCGTGACTGGATGAACTCGGTGCGCATGGCCAGGCCGGCGCGCATCCCTTCCTGCCTGCCCATGTTGTACGCATACACGCCGGTCGCACCGGAGGCGACAACGACCACCAGCGCCGCCAACAAGATCCACTTCAATGCCTTCACAGCACTACCTCCATGAGATGACGCGTTCTTCCATGCCTTCGTAGCGAATCTGGGCACCGCCGAGTGCGCTGGCAGGGAGCAACAGGCGCTGATTGCTTCCGTCGGCGTTCATCACCCAGATCTCCCATTGACCGTTGCGATCCGAGAGAAAGGCGATCTGCTTGCCGTCCGGCGACCAGGCCGGCGCCGCATTGTTCCAGGAGCGCGGCGTCTGGCCCTTCAGCTGCTGATCAATCAACACTGTGATCGGCGTCGAGGTCAGGCGCACCCGGCCGGTCCCGTCGGCGTTCATCACGTGGATCTCCCAGTGATCGGTCTGCCGATAGCTGACCGCGAGCTTTTTGCCGTCCGGCGAGAAGGTGGGGGTGTGATCCTGCGGATCGTTGGTCAGGAACCAGGTATTGCCCAGCTTGATGTCCAGGTTCACCAGTCCTCGCTCGCCGACATACACCACGCGCCAATCGTTGGCCGGATCCTTGGCGGGCGCGAAGGAGAGAATGTCGTCACCCCGCACATCCTCGAAGGCGCCTGTGGCCACATCCACCATGCGCAATCGCCACAGAGGCCGTGCGATCCGAAAACAGACCAGGTTGCCCCGATATTCGATCTCGGTTGCTTCCGGCGGCAGGCGCATCTCCCTGGGGATGCACATCTGTCGGCCCAACGAGACGCCTCGCTGGATATTCAGGATGATGGTCTTGCCATCGGCCGACCAGGTAGGCGACTTCGGCTGCTGTACATCGCCCAGCACCTTGCGCTCGCCCTGGCCGTCCACGCCGATCACCCACAGGTCACCCTTGACGCCGGTGCTGCTGCCCAGCCAGCGGGTGAATGCCACCAGCCGGCCATCGGGCGACAGGGCCGGATCCATGCCGTTGGTCAGGTAGCGCAGGTTCGACCCGTCGGGGTTCATGGCATAGATCGGGCCGCCACTGGAGACCTGAAACACGATCACGCCGCCGGACGCGACGGTACGGCCGGCCGCGCTGATCGCCGACGCAGGCACCACCGGCAGGGCAGCGGCATCGCCCTGAAGCTGAACGTACTCGCCGTAGACCCAACCTTTGCGGCCATCGGACATGGTCACCTGCAGCCAAGTGGCTGCAGCATCGCGACCTGTCGCCGTGCCCGCCTCGCCGCTGCGCAGGACAGAGAGGATCGTGTACCCCGTCCCCGGTCCCTGGCGCAGGTTCAACGCATGGACGGCCACCGTGAACGCGAGTCCCTCAACGGCCCGCGCTGCGCTGAGCGGCGTCAAGAGCAGCGCGAACGCAGCGGCCAGGCTGCACATCAAACGCACGAGAAAACCGAACTTCCTGCGCTTCACTTGCTCCCTCCATCCTTTGCGAAATGCTCATTCATAACGCAGCGCGTCAATCGGATTGAGCAGCGCGGCACGATAAGCCGGATAGATCCCAAAGAAGAGCCCCACCGCAGTCGCAAAGATGGTCGCCAGCAAGATCGAATCCAGGCCGACGACCGAATTGAGCACCAACGTGCCGCCCAACGGTGCGGCCGAGATCACCCTGGCCATCACCGCGCCCAGCCCGACGCCGATCAGCCCGCCGAAAATGCTGAGCACCGTTGCCTCGGTCAAAAACTGTGTCAGGATGTTCGTGCGCGTGGCACCGATCGCCTTGCGGATGCCGATCTCGCGCGTGCGTTCGGTCACGGACACCAGCATGATGTTCATGATGCCGATCCCGCCGACCAGCAGGGAGATGCCTGCCACGCCGCCCAGGAAAAGGGTCAGGATGCCCGTGACCTGAGTGGCGGTCTCCAGCAGGTCTTGCTGGCTGCGCACGGTGAAATCGTCTTCGAAGCGAATCTTATGGCGTTCGCGCAGCACCTCGCTGATCTGCTGGATCGCCAGATCCATTTGGCTGGCATCGGCGGCCTGGACGCTGATCTGGCTGACCAGGTTGCTGCCGCGGAAGTTGCCGCGTTGGAGCCGCGTGTTCACGGTGGTCAGCGGCACCAGGATCTGGTCGTCCTGGTTGCCGAACCCGCCCCCACCCTTCGCCTCCAGCACGCCGATCACTTTGAAGCCGACATTGTTGATGCGGATCGTCTGGCCGATCGGGTCCTCGCCGTTGAACAGGGTGGCCACGATGTTGGCGCCGACCACCGCCACAGTGGAGCGCGCGGTGACGTTGCCGGCGTTGATGAACTCGCCGGACTGCACCCGATAGTTGCGCACCGTCTCATATTCGGGCGTGACGCCGACGATCTGGGTGTTCATGTTGTTGCCCATGTAGACGACCTGGCCGAACGTGCGCACTTCGGGCGCGACGGCGGCCACCGCCGAAAGGCCGCTCGTCGCCAGCGCCACCGCGTCGTCATACGTCAGCGTCTGGGCCGAGCCCTGGCTGGAGCGCACGCCGCCCTGGTTGATGCTGCCCGGCGAGACGAAGATCAGATTGGTGCCCATGCTGTTGATCTGGCTGTCAATCGCCTGCTGCGCGCCGCGACCAATGCCCATCAGGGAGATCACGGCGGCCACGCCGATGATGATGCCCAGCATCGTCAACGCGGAGCGCAGCTTGTTGGCCGCCAGGCTGCGCAGGGCAATCCGGATGCTTTCGAAGATGGTCATGGCACGGCTCCTGCTGGAACAGGCTCAGCGAGCATCGGCACGGCGCTTTTCAGATGCTCGGCGATGCCGGGCACCTTCCGGCGGTCGCCGTTGCGTTCGTCGCCGATGATCTTGCCGTCGCGAATGTGCACAACCCGCTCGCACTGCGCCGCGATGTCCGGGTCGTGCGTCACCATCACGATGGTCAGGCCCTGCTGCAGGTGCAGCTGATGGAACAGCTCCATGATCTCTGCACCCGACTTGGAATCCAGGTTGCCCGTGGGCTCATCGGCCAGGATGATCGTCGGATGCGTGACCAAGGCGCGCGCGATGGCGACCCGCTGCTGCTGCCCGCCGGAGAGCTCGTTCGGCCTATGGTGCAGCCGGTCGCCCAGGCCGACCCGCTCCAGCGCCTCGATGGCACGGCGCCGCCGATCGCGCACGCCGGCATAGATCAATGGCAGTTCGACGTTCGCCAGCGCGGTCGTGCGCGGCAGCAGGTTGAACGTCTGGAACACGAAGCCGATCTTGCGATTGCGCACGCGGGCCAGATCGCGATCGTTCATGCGCGCCACCTCGACGCCGTCCAGCCTGTACGAGCCGGAAGTAGGCTGATCGAGGCAGCCGATCACGTTCATCAGGGTAGACTTGCCCGAACCGGAAGGCCCCATGATGGCCACCCATTCGCCGGCCTCGATCTTCAGGCTGACGCCGTCGAGGGCGTGCACTGCGCTGTCGCCCATGCGATAGATTTTGTAGACGTTGTCAAGCTCGATCATCGTCAGCTCACCGTCCAGGACCCGCCGGGCCGGTCGTGAACATCACGGGATTCCCCATGCCCGGGATCCGATTGCTTTGGGCCGTCGTGGTCGTGCTCACCACGACCACATCGCCCTCGCGCAACCCGCTGATGACCTCGGTATGCGTGTCGCCGCTCATGCCGACCACGATGGGCACCTGCATCTCGTTCCCCTCGATGAGGACGGTTGCCATGCGCTGGCGACCGACCGTGCGCACCGCGCGGTTCGGGATGATCAACACATCTTCGCGCTGGTCGGTGATGATGTTGACGTTAGCCGTCATGCCGGTCTTGACCTCGGGCGTCGAGTCCTTGATCGCGACCGTCACCGGATAGTTGACGACGCCCTGCGTCTGCACGCCTGCCGGCGCGACCAGCGTGACCTCGCCGGTCAAGGTGACGTTCGGCAGCGCGTCCAGCGTGATCTGTGCGCTCTGGCCGACTTTGATCTTGCTGACGTCCACCTCGGCCATGTTGACGATGATCTCCAGGTTGTCCAGATCGGCGATCTGGATGGCGCCCGTGGTGCCGCTGGTCGGGCCGGCACCACCGACCACAATGTTCACCGCGGTGATGGTCCCGCTGAAGGGTGCGACAATCTGCGCCTGGCGCAGCTTGTTCTCGGCCTGGCGCACGGCGATCTCGGCCTGCGTCACCTGCTGCTGCGCGATGTCGAGGGTCGCGGCATCGGGGCCGGCCAGCAGTTTGTCCAGGTCATTCTTGGCCTGGATCACCTGCGCCCGGGCTGAAATGAGGTCTGTTTCGCTTGCCTGCAGCTTGGCCAGATTGGCCTGCGCCTGCTGCAACTGGCTGAGGGCCTGCGCCACCTTCGTGCGCGCGTCCACGCCGGCCGTTGCCCGCGCCGCCTCGTAATTGGCCTTCGCCTGATTGAAATCTATGGTCGCAGTCTGGAGGTTGACCGATTCGGAGCGCGCGGCGATGTTGGGTGCTGTCGCCACCCGATCGTATGCGGCCTGAGCTGCCTGCAACGCCGCCAATGCTTTCTGATACTGCGCGGTCGCGGCGTCAATCGTGGTGTTGGCGACCTCGGCCGCCTTGACTGCGGCCTCGTAGGAGGCCTGGGCACTGGCCACCGCGGCCTGCGCGGCAGCCAGTTCCGCAGGCGTGGGGCCGGCGGCCAGCTTGTTGTAGCTGGCCTGCGCGGTCTCGAGTCGGGCGCGCGCGTTGGCAATATCCTGCTCGGTGGACGGCGACCTGGTCTGGGCCAGTTTGTTCTCGGCGATCCTCAGATTGACCCGCGCATTCTCTAGCTGTAACTGGAGGTCGGTCGTGTCCAGCTCGGCCAGCACCTGGCCGGCCTGCACGCGGTCGCCGACTTTCACATACACCTTCGCCACCGTGCCGGCCTGGCCGAAGTTCAACGCCACCTGCTGATGCGGCGTGATGTTGCCGGCTGCATTGACCGTGGCCGTCAGGTTGCCCCGCTGCACGGTGGCGGTTGTCGAAGTGGCCGCCCGACTCGTGCTGCTCTGCTGGCCGATGGGCACACAACCTGCCAGCGTTCCGACCAACATGACGATGAGAACAACCCAGCCTATCCGTTTCATGCGATGCGATCCTTTCGTTGCGAGCCACAGCGAAACGCGACTCGCTGTCAGAAGTTCGCCCCCGAATTATACACGCGAAAGCATAGGGCACAAATAATTTGTACCCTAAGCAAATGAGAGTTCGATGAGAAACCTGTTAGCTTTCCGTCAAGATCTCAGTCGGTG
>FWPU01005702.1_pt1 | contig 26355 bp, 29 predicted proteins | sample 2228361 | NCBI WGS metagenome assembly FWPU01 (sample SAMEA103939777, study PRJEB20133) | metagenome
TCAAAGGTCCTGGTGATTACCCAAACCGCGGACCCTGAAGGGGCGCGGCATCGCCGCGCCCCTTCTCACCCGCGATCGGGTATAATCGGGTTGTCTACACCCCAATACCCGTGAGGAGATTGGGAAAAAGGTTTGGGGTATGGTGACCGATCCGGCCCGTATCCATGGCCGAAGCGTGCCGTCGCGGGCCGATTCCCTGTGTGGAGCACAAGCGAAGGATGACCACCCTCCTTACGGAACGATTGGAGCCGTATCGGCACATCCGCGAGGAGATGGCCGGCCGGGAGGACGAACTCTGGGACATCCTACGCCGGGGTAGCCGGCGGGCTGCTGCGCTGGCCCGGTCCACGTTGGAGAAAGTTCGTTCTCGGATGGGTCTTCCTTGGCTCCGGCAGAACGAAACCGGCCAGCCGCCGGACCTGACCGGGATGTTGTGCTACTGAGGGCTATCCAAAAACCTATGGTTAAGGTATTTTCGGGTGGGCGAAGGACGTGTCTTCGCCTACCCGGTGGCAGTTTTAGGCTTCGGGAACCCCTGGGAATTTCATCGTATTCGAAGACACGACATTCGCCTACCCCAGATCACTTCATCCATAAGTTTTGGGATGGTTCTCGGTTTCCAGATACAGGCGATGGGAATAGATGTACTCCATCACGGCGTCCGGAGTCTGGTAACGGATGGGCAGGCCCTGGCGGACGCGCCGGCGCAGTTCCGTGGACGAGATCTCCAGGCGCGGCCCTTCCAGGAAGATGGCCCGTTCCCGCAGCCGGGGGAATTGCAGGAAGAGGTTGCGCGGGTCAAAGTCGCAACCGGGGCGCTGAAAGACGACCAGACGACAGAGGGTGATCAGGCGTTCCGGGTCTTTCCAGCGGGGCAGTTCGGCGATGGCGTCGCTGCCCAGGATGAAGAAGAACTCGCTGCCCCGGGGGAAGCGTTCGCGCAACAGGGCGATGGTGTCCACGGTGTAGGAGGGGCCGGGCCGCTCGAATTCGATCCGGGAGAGTTGCAGGCCGGGGTTGCCCAGGATGGCCCGTTCCAGCATCGCCGCGCGATCCTCGGGAGGAGAAAGGCGTTCATCCTGGCGCAGCGGCTGGATGCGCGCCGGCACAAGGAGGACAACGTCGATGGGCAAGCAAACCCGGGCCTCCTCGGCAATGGCCAGGTGGCCAAAGTGGACGGGGTCGAAGGTGCCTCCCAGGACGCCGATGCGCGAAGCCAGGGTCGTTCCCTCCTCAACGGCTGTTCCGGGGATATTTCCCCAACCAGGCACGCCAGCGCACCCGCCAGAGGTCGCGGAACATCCGCCAGGGGTCGCGCAGCAGGCGGATGCGGCTGTGCCGGCCGTAGGTCCAGCGCACCGGCACTTCGACGATGCGATAGCCCAGCCGGCGGGCCAGGTAGAGCAGTTCGACGTCCACTCCCCACCCCTCCATCCCCTGGTGGGAAAAGAGCGGGCCGACCGCTTCTTCCCGGAAGCCCTTGAAGCCACACTGGGTATCGTGGATTCCGGGCAAGAGGAAGAGGCGGACCAGGAAGTTATAGATGCGGCCCATCAGGTGGCGGTAGGCTGGCTCGCCGATGCGCATGGCCCCGGGGGCCTCCCGGGAGGCGATGGCCACCTCCGCCTCCTGCAGGGCCGGGAGGAAGGCGGGCAGGTCCTCGATCGGTACGGAGAGGTCGGCGTCGCAGAGGAAGCGGTAGGTGCCCCGGGCGGCGAGCATTCCGGCCCGCAGGGCGTGCCCTTTGCCCCGATGGGGCAGGCGCAGGAGGCGCAGGGCCGGCTCCCGGCGGGCCATCTCGGCCACGATCTCCGGCGTGCGGTCGGTGCTGCCATCGTCCACGACGATTACTTCCCAGGGATAGGATTGTCCCTGGAGAAAGTGGAGGACATGGGGGAGGGTTTGAGGCAACCGGCGCTCCTCGTTGTAGGCCGGAATGATGATGGAAACCTGTGGGGCTGGCCGGTTATCTGCTTCCCCGGTCTCTGGCGGTGAGGATAGAGTTCCGGCGTTCACCATGGCCCAATCCGTCCCAGGAAATCTCGGTGCTGGGAGTATTCTACCCCAGGTCGGCTGGTGTGTCAAAGGGGGTTATCGTGTCGTGGTATAGTGGGTTTGGGACAGACATAGGCCATCTCTTCCAAGGAAGGCCGAGATGGGACAGAAGACCTTTCTGATGCAGTTGGACGAGATTCAGCCGACTCCCCATTTGTGTATTCGCGGTCTATTCGTGGACGGCCGCCTGGAATATCGGGAATGCGGCCTCGCCATTTCCTGCTCGCCGAGTTTTGAATCATCACCAGGGTTGTGCCCCTACTGCCGGCGATCATATGTCCCGGTGGCCGGGCCGGCAGGCTGCACGCCGTCCATTGTCCCCCCTGCGGGCATGAAGGGATGGTGGATGCGCCCCTCCTGCTCTACCGCTCCGGGGAGGGCCCGCCGCTCCTCTTTTCCCCGGCCCAGGGCACAACCGCCGAGCAGGACCGCGAGTAGGCCGCCGGGTTGGTGAGCGCGCTGCGCGAGCGGCTGGGGGCGCGTGGCGCGAGGAGTGGGTCGCGCAGGGGCTGCCGGGGGTGCCGCGTCTGCTGCTGGCCCCAGCCCTGGTCGACGACCCCGAAGCGGCCCTGCGCCAGATGGCCGAACAGTCGCAGGTATTCCTCGAGGAACTGCGGGAGCGGGACCCCCTGGCTGAGGAATCCGAGCAGCGCTACCTGCGCGGCGTGGGGGCGCGTGCCTTGGACGAGGCCGTTGCCGCCTGGGAACGCATTCTGGGCCACCCGGCCTTTGTCGAAGCAACGGAGCGTTTTCAACTGGCCGTGTTCAGCAATGCCGGCGGCGCCTTCTTGCGGCGCTACTGGGCACGAGGCCAGATCGCAGACCTGGACCGGGCCCTCTGGAGGCAGGCCGTCGGGCGGACGCCCCCGGACTCACCTGCCGGGCTACCTCAACAACCTGGGCCTCGGCCTGCGCGCCCGCTATGCCCGCAGCGGCCGGCTGGAGGACCTGGAGGAAGCCCTCGAGTTCGATCGGCAGGCCCTGGCAACACTGGACCGTACTTTCCTGCTCTCCCCTGTTGCTTATCAACTGGGCCAGCAAGCGTGGTGGGCCGGCCTTGTGGCCAGAGCAGTGGCCGTCCATCATCAGGCCCGGTACAGCGGCGAAGCCCTGGCTATTGCCGAGGGCAGCAAATCCCGGCTGCTGACCGTGTTGTTGAGCCGCCGCATATTCCTTGCCCCGGCGGTCATTCCCCCTCATCTTGCTCAGGAGCAGGCCCTGGCCACCGAGCTGGCCGACCTGGACGCAGCAGACCTGGCCCGCCACGGGCGCGTCAAGGGCTTTCTCCAAGACGCCCAGCGCCTTACCAACCTGGGCGCGGCAGACCTGGCCCGCCACGGGCAGGCCGGCGATGGCGGAAGGAGCACCCTGCCGCAGCGGTAGAGGCCCTCCTGGCCCGGTTGATGGACATCTGAGCAAATGGCCGGCTATGGCCCAGAGGGCGCCGCCTACGTCGCCCTGTGCCGGGGCGACCGCCCGACCTGGGACGACCTTTCCGCGCTCGCCGCCCAGATGGAATCGGAAACGGTGCTCCTCTCCCTCTTCACCACCGGCGAGCGCACACTGCTCTTTGTGCGCCGGAATGGCTGAGCCGCAAGGGGTGGAAACCGTGCTGGACGGCGACGGCTGGAGGGACCTCCTGTTTGCCCCGGAAGCCGGCGGGCATTACCTGCCTTGGGGCGTGTTGTTTGGGGCGCCGTTCATGTTCATTCCCGCCCTGCCGTTGCTGAAGCGACTCCTGGAGCACCCCGCGGGAGCAGGGAACGGCGCGCTGGTGGTGGGCAACACCCTCGGCGACCTGCCCTATGTCGAAGCGGAGGCGCAGAAGGTAGCAGCACTGTGGGATGTGCAACCGCTCGTCGGGCCGCAGGCCACCAAAGGGGCTGTGTTGGGGCAGTTGCAGGCCACGGGACCATCTTCGCCCCTGCAAGTGGCCCACTTTGCCACCCACGCCTACTTCGACCCCGGCGATGCTGCAATATTTGCCGCTCGGAGGATTGGCAAGTGGCCCACTTTGCCACCCACGCCTACTTCGACCCCGACTCGCCGCTGGATTCGGGCATCGTCCTGGCCGACGGCGTCCTCACCGCGTGCGAGGTACTGGCGCACGGCCTGCGCGCCCCCAGTTCCTGCTCCTCTCCGCCTGCCAGACCGGGATGGCCGGGACGCCGGGCGGCGATGAGGTCGCCGGGTTGAGCCAGGCTTGGCTCTACGCCGGCGCACGCACGCTGCTCACCAGCCTATGGGCAGTGAACGACCCATCCACTGCCCACCTGATGGGCTGTTTCTACCACCACTGGCGCACTGATGGACAGGATAAGGCCGCCGCGCTTCGGGCGGCGATGGACGAAACCCGCCGGGCGCGCCCCGAGAGGGCGCGCACCCGTTATGGGGGCGCCTTCACCCTGGTGGGCGATTGACGGTAGCCGGTTAGTGGGCCAGCATCGGGTGACCCAGGCCGCCCTGCTCTGAGTTTATATGGAGGTGACGCGATGTGGTTACGAGTGCCTGAAGAGATAGGGAACGTCCTCCGGGAAGGCGCCCTGGAGCCGGCAGCCGAAGACGCCGCAGACCGCCTGGGGCGCGAGTGGGCGGCGCGCGGCATCAAAAGCAGCCCGGCCGACGCCCTACGCAACTGCCCATCGTCAGCATCGGCCGGCCGGAGGTCTGGACGCTGTCGGAGGTCTATCCGCCGGAGGAGATGCCGCTCCCCTCAAGGCCAAACTGGACGAGGCCGATTTCTACCTGGTGCGGTTGGGTTGCTCCTTCCGCCCGCACAAAGGCGATAGCCGGGTGGAGTGGGCGCGCTTTGCGGTGCACCTGCTGCCGGACGACAGCCTATTGCTTTCGACCTGCACCCCCTGATGGTCACGCAGGAGGTCAGGCACAACGTCAAGGTCGGTCTCAGCCATTCGCTCAAGTTCATCGAGGTTGAGGCGAGCGCCGGTGGGATCGAATTCGGCTTCGCGTACTCGGAGTTGCAGCCGATCATCCGCGCGGCCGGCGTAGGGGAAGCGCTGCCCAGTTGGGACTATACGCAGGCCAAAGGCCTGATGGTGCAGGGAGCGCAATCGATGCACCTGCTGGTCAAGGTGCCCGGGGGGATGACGCCCGTGCGCGCCACGCTCGACCTGGCTGCCGATGTGTGCGTGCGCAATTCGCGGCTGCCGGTGGTAGCGATCCGTGACCGCAAGCGGGCCGACGACCATCTGAGCGTCGAACCGGCATAGTCAGAGAGGAAGGAGAGCGCACGTGAGAAAGCGGCGAGCATCGTTCGGCGACGCCTGGCCGCTGCTCGGCCACCGTGTAGGGCTGCGATCCCGTTCGGCCAGCCTGGCTGGCAGGCACACCGCTGTTCACCCTGCGCGACATCCTCTCCCTGCACCTGGAGGGACCCGCCTGACCGTGCTCTCGGCCTGCGAGACGGATATCCCCGGTGCCGAACTGCCCGATGAGATTGGGCGGCCTTTTACCTGACGGGGGTGTGGGCGCGGCAGCCGCTACTTGCATGAGAGTCCCGCTGTCTGGGGTTGTCCCGGCGAGGATGCCCGTTGGAAGCCGGCTTCCTGCCCCCTTTTACTCCATCCGGGCCGGCTTTGGGTGGGGGATACGTCCCAGAATGGCCCGGGGCTTTTCCCCCTCCTCAATCTGTGTCGTGCCCCGTTGCGTAAAAGTTGAAGGCCGGCCGGCCTTGTGTTACAATAGGGCCGAGAAGCCGCTGTAGCTGTAGCACAAGCGAGGTCGGTCATGGCTTTTCCCGAAACGGTCGGCCCTCATGGGCTCGATTTCGTCAGCCACAGCGCGGCGCAGACCCGTCGTCTGGGCATGCGGCTGGGCCGGCTGCTCCGGCCGGGCGACATCCTCCTGTGTGCAGGCGAGTTCGGAGCCGGCAAGACCACCCTGATTCAGGGGCTGGCCGCCGGGCTTGGGGTGGACGGGCCGGTGACCAGCCCGAGTTTCACCCTGGTCTGGGAGTATCGGGCCGGCCCCGAGCAGGGCGGGATGCCCTTTTACCACATTGACCTCTACCGGGTGCGTAGTGCCGAAGAGGCCCTGGCGCTGGGTCTGGAGGACTATTTCGCCCGCCCGGGGGTCTGTGCCGTGGAGTGGGCCGACCGGATGCCGGAGATCTTTCCGGAAGAGCACCTCTGGATTCGCCTGAGCCTGCTCAGCGAGACGAAGCGGGTGGTGCGGATGGAGCCGGTCGGTCCGCGCTATATCGCCCTCCTGGAAGCGTTCAAACGCAACGCCTTTGGCTGATGGAATGGCAGGAAACCGATGATTCTGGCCATAGACCGTCGCCGCCGAATATGATAGCCGCCGCGGATTGGTGATGGAATGGCAGGAAACCGATGATTCTGGCCATAGACACTTCTACGGCCAACGCCGGCGTGGCCCTGTACGGGGAAAAGGGGCTGCTGGGCGAGGTAACCTGGCGAGTTGAGGAGGCGGCCACCGCGCAGGTCTTGCCGGTCGTGCAGCAACTTTTGCGCTGGCTGAACAGAAAGCCGGAGGATTGGAGCGGCATCGCCGTGGCGCTGGGGCCGGGTTCGTTCAACGGGCTACGGGTAGGGCTAAGTCTGGGCAAAGGGCTGGCCCGCGCCCTGGGCCGGCCTATCGTCGGCCTGCCCACGCCGGAAATCGCCGCCTATCCCTTTTCCTCTTTGGTATTGCCAGTCTGCGTACTTCTCCAGGCCGGCCGTGGCCGGGTTATCAGTGCTCTCTTCCAGACCCGTTACGGCCGCTGGCAACGTACTGGGGACTTTTTCAATACTACCCTGGAGGAAGTGTGCCGCCAGACGGAACGTACCACCGTCTTCTGCGGAGAGATCGACGCGGAAATGGCGGCCTATATCCACGAACACCTGGGGCAGCGTGCTCTGGTCGCCACCCCCGCCCTTTCGGCCCGACGGGCCGGCTACCTGGCGGAAATGGCCTGGAAGCGGCTGCAGGAGGATCCCCAGGGGGATGACCCGAGCGCTCTGCAGCCGATCTACCTTTCCCGCCCACGTCTTGGGGCACCGTCCTCCTCGTGGGCGAGTTCCAAACCTGCTTCTGCGGAGGAAAAGGGGTGAGCGCTCTGGCCCGTTTTGAGGAGTTTGTCGAAGACCTCCTGGAAGGCACGCTTTCGCAACTTTTGCGCAGCCCGGTGCAGCCGGCCGAGATCGCCAAACGGTTGGCGCGGGCCATGGAACTGGGCCAGCGTGCCGGTGCGGGCAAGGTCTTGGTGCCCACCCGGTATACCGTCTTTCTTCACCCCGACGACTTTGCCGCTTTCTCCCCGGCTCGAAGCGCTTTGGAACGGGAGATGGCCCGTTTCATCGTGGAACAGGCCCGTGAGCGGGGTTTTTCCCTTCTGGCCCGTCCCCATGTCTCTTTGGAGGCACGGTCGGGTGTGCGCCGGCACAAGGTGCTTGTCCAGGCTGACTTCGCCGAAGGCGGCGAGGAAGATACGGCCGAACTCAACCTCACCCCCCTCCAGTCCCGGGAGAGATTGCCCCAGGCTCGCCTGCTCTACCGCGACTCGGCCGGCCGCCCCTGCGAGGTGCTGCTGAACCGACCCGAGGTCACCCTGGGCCGGGCCCGGGATAACGATGTGATTTTGGACGCCCCCCACGTTTCCCGCCACCACGCCCGCATCGTCCTTCGCTATGGCCAGTTCGTCCTTCAGGACCTGGGGAGCACCTACGGCACGCAGGTCAACGGAGAGCCCGTCCAAGATTGCCTCCTTCGCTCCGGTGATTGCCTTTCCCTGGGCGGAGTGGAACTCTATTACCAGGAGTACTGAGATGCCGGCCTCCTGGCCTCTAGAGATGCAGTTGCTCCTCCTGCGCGGTAGCGTTCTCCTGGTGCTTTACCTTTTTGTCGCCCTGGTCCTTCTGGTCATTGCCGGGGACCTCCGACGTGCTTCCCGATCCCCCCGTCCGGCACGTCGCTCCACCCTAGGGCAGATGGTACTGGTCGACCCCGGCCCAACCGGTCTGGAGGCCGGTCGGCTATTTCCTTTGGCCGCGGTCTCTTCGATCGGCCGTTCGCTGCGCAACACCGTTTCTCTGGATGACGAATTCCTCTCGGCGGAACATGCCCTTCTCTCCTGGCGGGAGGGCACCTGGTGGATCGAGGACCTGGGCAGCAAGAACGGTACCCTGGTGAACGGTGTGCGCATTTCGCGGCCTGTGCCGATCGCCCCCGGGGACCTGATCGAGGTTGGCCGGGTGGCCTTGCGGTTGGAGGAGTAAGCGGGTTTTCCCGATTTGACATCAGCCGGGGTTGCGGGTATACTGCCCGCACGGTAGAAAGCGAATCCGAGGGTAACGCATGGCAGAAGAACTGGGCGGTATTCGCGTTTCCCCGCAGGTCATCGCGGCGATCATCGCTCTCTCGGCCTCCGGTGTTCCGGGAGTGGCCTGCCTGAATGCCCATGGTCGGAAGCAACGTCCCCTACGCTCGGCCCAGGAACTCGGTCAAGCCGTCCGTCTGAACGTTCAGGAGAGGGCCGTTCAAGCGGACATCTATCTAACGGTCGAGCGAGGTGTCAACATGACTCAGGTGGGCCAGGCCGTCCAGCAGGAAGTCAGCGAAGCCATCCGACGCATGCTGGGCCTGGAAGTGCGGGCGATCAACGTTACCATCGTGGATATGATGAGGTAGCCCCTTGGCCGGTGTACGGCATCGGGTTCGTATCGTCGTCTTACAGACGTTATTCGAAGCCGACCTTGCCGGACACGACCCTCGAGAGGTTCTCCAGCGCCATCTCGAGGAGCGAAATTTTCCTGCTCCGGCCGAGGATTTTGGCCGGCAATTGCTGGAGAGGGTCCTTCAGCATACTCCAGAAATTGACCGGGTGATCGTCCAGGCAGCCCCCAACTGGCCGCTGGACCAGATGGCGCGAATTGATGTCAACATCCTGCGTATGGCCATTGCCGAACTGCTCTTTTCCGGCGATGCCCGTATCCCGCTCAAAGCGGCCATTAATGAAGCGGTGGAGTTGGCGAAGCGTTTCGGCAGCGACAGTTCACGGCGCTTTGTCAACGGGGTTCTGGGCACGGTGGTAAAGACCCGAGGTGTTCCGCAACCGAGACGTTCCGGCAAGTTGAGTCAGGAAAAAGGAGGAAAGCCATGCTGACGGAAGAACGGTTGCTGCGTCTGCGCAAGATCGTGGCGGACCGGCTGGGGGTAGACGAAGCCCAGATCGTCCCGGAGGCCTCCTTTGTGGAGGATCTGAAGGCGGACTCGCTGGACCTGGTCGAACTGATCATGTCGCTGGAGGAAGAGTTTGGCATCCAGATCCCGGATGAGGATGCGGAAAAGATTCGCACCGTAGGGGATGCGATGGCCTACCTGGAAGAACGGCTGGCGGGCTAGGCGGGGCACGGTGTGCTGTGCTTCTCCTGTGCCCCTGTCGGCAGCCTGAAAGGGGGGAGGGGTTTTGCCGTACCCCGGGGAAAGTGCCGGCCGATCATCGAGGGCCGGCGCTTTGCAGGTAGAGGGTTGGCCTTTTGTCCCTGAGGCCTGCCGGCATCCTGGGGACCGTGCAAGCGCAATTCAACGGTCTCATGCTTATTGCGAGACGGCAAGGGGGGAAAAGGATGTCGCCGGAACTATTGCATGTCGGCTTTGGGAACATGGTGGTAGCCGGGCGGGTTGTGGCCATCCTGTCACCGGATTCTTTGCCGATGCGCCGCCTGGTTCGGGAAGCCCGCGAGCAGGGCAAGTTGTTGGATGCCAGCCGGGGGCGCAAGGTCCGGGCGATCCTGGTGCTGGATGGCGGGGTCGTGGTTATCTCGGCGCTGCACCCTGCTACGATTGCCCGGCGTCTGGAGGGGAAGGGGACGGATGAAGGTGCCTGAGTACCCCGGGGAACTGGACGAGGAGATTTCCCGGCTCATCGGTCGGTCGCCGCCCCTTCTGGTGGTGCTTTCCGGGCCTTCCGGGGTGGGGAAAGATGCGGTGATGGGGCGGATGAAGGAGCGGGGCATCCCGATGCACTACACCGTAACGGCGACTACCCGACCACGCCGGCCGGACGAGGTACACGGCCGGGACTATTTCTTCCTTTCCGCCGAAGAGTTTCAGCGGCTGATCGGCCAGGGGGAACTTCTGGAGTGGGCGCTGGTCTATGGCGATTACAAAGGCATCCCCAAGCAGCAGGTTCGGGAGGCGCTGGCCCGGAACGAGGACGTTATCATGCGCATTGATGTCCAGGGGGCGAGGACGATTCGCCGGCTGGCTCCGGAGGCCCTGCTCATCTTCCTGGCCCCGCCCAGCATGGACGAACTGGCCCGGCGGCTGCGGCAGCGAAGGACCGAGGGAGAGGAGGAAGTCGAGCGCCGGCTGGAGGCGGCCCGGGAGGAGATGCGGGCTCTTTCCATGTTCGACTACCTTGTGGTGAACTATGAGGGTCGGTTGGATGAGACGGTGGATCGGATTCTGGCCATTCTCCAGGCAGAGAAGATGCGGGTTCGTCCCCGCCTGGTGAGGCTCTGACGTGCTTGACAGGTAAGGAGACTTCGGGTACACTAGAAGTGGCTTTCAAACCCGCTCCTGCAGGGTGGGGGCGAAACGTCGGATGCCGGGTGGTGTAGCGGTAGCACGGGGGACTTTGGATCCTTTAGCCGAGGTTCGAATCCTCGCCCGGCAGCAAGAGGTAACTGCAGGGTTGCCTCTTTTGGGTTTTCCCCAGGGGTAGGCCAAGGGGGAGAAATAGCAAGGCCGGCGGAAAGGGGCGTGGGATTCCGGCGCGGGTTGGGAGACAGGTTGAAGCGGCTGGCCAAGGGCTTCTCAGGATCCTTGCGCAGGTTGGGAGGCGGGTTTCGGTCGGGTCGGTTTTCTCCCCTCAAGCGGGGCCGGCCAGGGGGAAGGCTGCGGACCGGCCCGAAGGCCTCTGGCGGAAATCCTGGAAATCGTTCTGGCAAGGCATGGTTTACCTCCTGCCATGGCTGTTGCTGCGGTTGGTGTCGCCTCTTGCCCCCGTCGTCCTCAACCCGGCGGCACAGGAGGCCCTTTCTGCCTTGGCCCGTCCGCGCCTCCTAAACGAGGACATTGGCCGCCGATTGGCTGCTCTGGGGCTGCTGATGCCCGTGGGGGAGGAGCGGGCCGGCTGTTCGTCCTGCCCCTGGCGCTACGGCTGTGCCGGAGTCTGCCCCTGGCTGGCCGGGAAGGCTTCCGGCCGGATGACTTCACCTTCTCCCTATTGTCCCGTCTATCATGCCTTTTTCCCCGAACTTTTGCGGTTAGAGGGCCTGCATCTTCCCGAGGAGTATGCTGAGGGCCCGGCCTGAGCGCCGGGCAACGACGCTTTTCCCTCCGGCCATCGGGCAATCGGCCCGGTGGCCGGAGGATTTTTATCGGCCTTTGTCCCCACGCCCGATCTCTCCGGGCGGTGGTTTCCTATTCTCCCATTGGGAGGTTTTGGTGAAGATATGGCACGGACTTGGTAGATCAAGCGTGATGCTGCTCGGCCGGAGAAAGGCTATTCTGGAAGCAGAGAATGGCCATCGCCATGGAGTCGGATGGCCGGGAGGAAAGCGATGGAAACGGCTGTTCTGAGCATCGGCTGCCAGATCGGGGGCGGCTTCTGCTTCGGGGCCGGATTCATTCTCGGTCTGCTCACCCTGGCCACTTCCCGCTACTCCCGCGACGGCGTCGTCCTGTTCACCCTAGTTACTCTGGGCTTTTTCGTCCTCGGCACCTATCTGGTCTGCAGGGGTCTTCTGGCCTTGAGCGAAGGAGGCAACGATGCGGATCGAACACGATACCGGCAAGGTCCACCGAACTCCCGTCCCGCCTACCATACCGTTCTGGCGACTCTCTCATCATCCTGGCCCGCATGGCCTGCTAGGGCCGGTCCGCCAGGAGGGGGTCCACCGCAGCCGGAGAGCATCAGGCCCGGCCCTGGAGGGAAATCCCTCCCTCGACCTTCCTCCGGTGGACACGTACAACCGAATACGATGGCGGAGAAGAGGCCGAAACCGGGCCTCTTCATTGGGGGAAAGGCCGGCGACCTTCCGGCCGCCGACCCTGGTTGAGATGGGGGAATCGAACCCCCGTCCGGAGCGTTCACTGCCGAGCGTCTACGAGCGTAGCCGGCTCTTGGCTTCTGCACCGGCAGAATCCCGGCCGGCCTCTTTGCAGGGGTCTCTCCGGCACCCCGTCGGAGGGCGCATTGCATGCCTCCCCGAAGCCTTCCCACGTAAGGGCGTAATCGAATTGCACCTTTGTTGCCGGGGTCAAGGTATCCCCGAGCCTCGGTTGGACCCCGTGGTCACCCGCTTATTCCCCGTCACCCAGATACCCCTGGGGTTATACCCGGCCGGCAGACCGGCCCATGTCATTTCCTCGCGTCCCCTTTCCTGGTGAGGGCTCACCGGGTCGCCCCTTCGGCTCCCCGTCCAGGAGGAGGGGTGGTCTCCTGCCTTCAGGTGGAGCGGTTATCGGGTGGGCTCAGCAAAGGAAGCGGACCAGACCTTGCCTTTGTGACGGATGGCAGCGTGGGCAGCGGCCAGACGGGCTACCGGCACACGGAAAGGGCTGCAGGAAACATAGTTCAGGCCGGCCAGATGGCAGAACTCGATGGAAGAGGGGTCGCCGCCATGTTCTCCGCAGATGCCCACTTCCAGGTCTGGACGGGTCTTGCGCCCCAGACGCACCCCCATCTGGATCAGCATGCCCACGCCTCGGCGGTCCAGCACTTGGAATGGGTTCTCTGTCAGGATGCCCCGTTCCACGTACTGGACCAGGAAACGACGTTCGGCGTCGTCACGGCTGTAGCCAAAGGTCATCTGGGTCAGGTCGTTGGTGCCGAAGGAAAAGAATTGGGCCAGGGTGGCCACTTCGTCGGCGGTGAGGGCGGCACGGGGGATTTCGATCATCGTGCCGAATTTGTACTCGACTTCGATCCCCTGTTCCGCCATCACCTGCTTGGCCACTTCCTCCAGTTCCACCTGGGTGACCTTGAGTTCGTTGACGTGCCCGGTCAGCGGAATCATCACTTCCGGCTTGACGGTGATACCATTTTTCGCCGCCTGGCAGGCCGCCTCGAAGATGGCCCGCACCTGCATCTTGGTGATGTCGGGGTAGATGATGCCCAGGCGGATACCCCGGAGGCCCATCATCGGGTTGGCCTCGTGCATCTTCTTGACCGCCTCCAGCATTCGCTCCTTCGCCAGGAGTTCGGGGCCGGTTTCGCCCCGTGTCCGCCGTTCGGTTACCTCGACCAGGAGATCTGCCAGGCTGGGTAAGAACTCGTGCAGGGGCGGGTCAATCAGGCGGATGATGACGGGATAGCCACCCATAACCTCGAAGAGACCGTAGAAGTCGGAGCGTTGGTTGGGCAGGAGTTTTTCCAATGCGTTCTGGTAGGCTTTGACGGCTGGCGAGGTGGCAATTTCCTCTTCCAGGGCTTCCAGATCGGCTTCCAGTTCGGCCCGGCGCTTTTCGTCCAACGGTTTGCCGTCCTCCTTGCCGGTAGAGAGGAGGCCCTGGATACGGCTACGCCGGTCAAAGAGCATCTGTGCTGCCTCGGCGTTGAGGATCATCTCCTGGACATAGGGCAGCCGTTCCTGCTCGAAGAACATATGTTCGGTGCGGCAGAGGCCGATGCCCTTGGCCCCGTACTCGCGGGCCCGGCGGGCGTCCCTGGGGTAGTCGGCGTTGGTCCAGACCTGGAGGCCACAGGTGGGATAGCCCTCATAGTCTTCCGGCCACTGTCGGACGTCCGGGGCGGCGGCGATTTCGTCGGCCCACTCTAGAAGGGTGCGCAGTTCTACTTCTTTGCCATAGTCGGGGATGGTGGTGGGAATCCGTCCTTCGTAGACCTCGCCAGCCGCACCGTCTAGCGAGACATAGTCGCCCTCTTCCAGCACCCTGCCATTGACATAAACCTTACGCGTCTCCAGGTCAATCTGGAGGTCGCGGGCCCCGACGACGGCCGGTTTCCCGAATTGCCGGGCGACGACGGCGGCGTGGGCGGTGGCGCCGCCACGGCTGGTAAGGATTCCCTGGGCGGCAATCATGCCATGGACATCGTCGGGTTTCGTCTCCGGACGAATCATAATCACAGGCTTGCCCTGCTGTCCCCAGGCCTCGGCGGTATCGGCGTCAAAGGCCAGCATCCCCACGGCGGCTCCGGGGGAGGCATTGACACCGGTGGCGAGAAGGCGCCCCTCGGCTTTGGCCTTTTTCACCTCGTTTTCGTCGAACTGAGGGTGGAGGAAGGTATCCACATCCTTTGGGGTAATGCGCATCACCGCCTCTTCTTTGGTGATCAGCCCTTCCCGGACCATCTCCACGGCGATCCTGACGGCGGCACGGGCGGTGCGCTTGCCGGTGCGGGTTTGGAGCATCCAGAGTTCACCCCGTTCGATGGTGAACTCGGTATCCTGCATATCGCGGTAGTGGCGCTCCAGTCGGCCGGCGATGTCCACCAGTTGGGCGTAGATTTCCGGCATCTCCTCGGCCATCTGGGCTACCGGCCTGGTGTTGCGGATGCCGGCCACCACATCCTCCCCCTGGGCATTGAGGAGGTAATCGCCGTAGAAGCGCTTCTCGCCGGTGGCCGGGTCGCGGGTAAAGGCTACGCCGGTGCCGCTATCCCAGCCCATATTGCCAAAGACCATCATCACTACATTGACGGCCGTGCCCAGATTGTCGGGGATGCGTTCGGCCCGGCGATAGTCCACCGCCTTTTTCCCCATCCAGGAGCGGAAGACGGCTTCCACGGCCAACCGGAGTTGTTCTAAGGGGTCCTGAGGAAAGTCCTGCCCGATATGTTTCCTGTATACCTCTTTGAAGCGGGTGACCACTTCCTTGAGGTCTTCTGTCGTGAGGTCGGTATCCTCGCGGGCACCCCTTTCACGCTTGAGTTCTTCCAGGACGTGCTCAAAAGCCTCGTCGGCGATACCCATGGCGGTGCGCCCGAACATGGAAATCAGGCGGCGGTAGGCGTCCCAGGCGAAACGTTCGTCGCCGCCCCGTCGCACCAGGCCCGGGAGGGTTTTGTCGTTGAGGCCGACGTTGAGGATGGTCTCCATCATGCCGGGCATGGAAAATTTGGCTCCGGAGCGCACCGAGACGAGGAGGGGGTTTTCCGGATCGCCGAACTTTTGACCGGCCTCGTTTTCTATTTCCCGAAGTGCCTCCAGGGTCTGTTCCCACATCCCTTCAGGAAACCGGAAGCCGGCGTGGATATAGGCCATACAGGCTTCGGTAGTGATGGTGAAGCCCGGGGGTACGGGCAGGCCGATGCGGGTCATATCGGCCAGGCCGGCCCCTTTGCCACCCAAGATGGCCTTCATTTCGTCCAGAGTCGGCTCATGCCCCAGGAGAGCAGCCAGTTCCTTATCCGAGGAGCGAAAGGTGTATACCCATCTTTTCATTCGTGTCTACCTCCTTTTTGGAACCTATCCGTAAACTTTTTCCGAGTAGGAGGTATCGCCTTCGCCTACCTCCAACACCTCCTACGGTTTTTCAGAGAGGTCCCTGGTGCTCCCGCCTTCAGAATGGCGGGGATATTCCAGCACTAAAAATGTATCATACCCCCTGCGGGCCACTTTGTCAAAATGAGTTTGCGCAACCATGCCGGATATAGTACAATACAATTTCAAAAATGTCACCATTCAGCCCTGCTGCCAACGAGAGGCAAAACGAATGGGCTGCGAGCGCAACAGAATTCGTTTATTCGTTGACAGAACTACTTGGCTGAATCGTTACAACCGGATTTCGAACGGGTGGGCCCGCCCCATAAGATTTTATCCAGATCGATCCGGATCTGGGCTGAATCGTTACAACCGGATTTCGAACGGGTGGGCCGGCTCCGCCAAGGGGCAACGGGATTGAGGTGATGGGTCGTTCCAGAAGAGTTCAGGAAATCGAGGAAGAACTTGCCCGACGGGCCGAAGAACCGGAAAGAGGCCCGGAGGAAGTGTTGAACGTGCTCGTCTTTTACCTTTCTGACGAACGTTATGCTTTCCCCCTCGAAGTGGTGCGCGAGGTCGGCCGGGTCGGCCACATCACCCCTCTACCAGGCCTGCCAGCCGCCGTCCGCGGGGCCACCGGCCTGCGCGGGGAGGTCCTTCCGGTGCTGGACCTGCGTCGTATGCTCGGCCTGCCGGAAAGGCCGCTGACCGCCGAAAGCCGCCTGCTTATCGTCCAGCAGGGAAACATCGTCGCCGCCATGCTGGCCGACCGCGTGGAGGACATCGCCGCTCTACCTGCATCCACGCTGCGGACGCCGCCGGCCGAGGCAGAAGGCCGCCCTCTCTTCCTTTGGGCCATCGCCCACCAGGGGGAGGAGGCTATCCGGGTGCTGCATCTGGCCGGCCTGTTGGAGGCCTTTCGCCATGGATGAAGGGGTTATGACCCTCTTTCTGGAGGTGGGGCACAGCCGTTTCGCCGTGGAAGCCGGCCAGGTGGAGACGTTGCGGCGGAAGGAAACGCTTTATCCGGTTCACGGGGGGCCTTCCGACCTGCTCGGTTTCCTTCCCCTGGGCGAAACGGTCGTCCCCGTGCTGGACCTGGGGGCGCGGTTGGGTCTGGAGATGTCCGGGGAGAGGCGACGCGGCCTTTTGCTCGTGCCTTCTCGTGAAGTGTCTCCCCTTTCCTTTCGAGTGGATGATGTCGAAGGACCGTTCTTCCTTCCCTGGAAGCAGGTCACTTTGCTGCCCGGATTGCTGCGGGAAATCCAGTCCCGCCCGGTTGTGTGGGGCTTGATCTGGCAGGAAGACGTTCTGGTGCCCCTCCTCGACCTGGGGCAGGTTGTTCCTCCCGAAGAGGTCCCGACGCTGCTGGCCCTGGCCTCTGTCCAGAGCCGCCCGTAGGAGGTCGCTATGGCGCAGGGAAACCGGCAACAGAGGTTTCTATCGTATCTGATCACGCCGTCCAACCTTTCGGCGGAAGAGCAGGGGCGACGTAGCACCACCGTCCGTCGCCTGGCCGTTGTAGAGTTCCTTTGCCTGCTGGCGATCCTCCTCGCCCACTTTCTGGCCCACCAGTTTCAACTGACGGTTGTAAAGATGACGACGCCGGCCTGGATCGGGCTGGGCCTGCTCCTGGCCGTCTGTCTGGCCGTCATCCCCCTGGCCAATGCCCGTCGGCCGGTGGAGGGGGCCTGGCTGCTGGTCCTGGCCACGTTGGTCGTCGCAACCTTTCTCCTGATCGGCCATGAAGGGTGGGCCGGGGGAAACCTGTGGCCCCTTTTTTCGGCCGTTCTCTTCCTCTGGCCGATCGTGGTCGGCGGGACGACCTTACCCGGCAATACCGTGTATTTCATCGCCGGCCTGGCCACTCTCCTCTTCGTTGCTCTCAGTCTTCCCCAGTTGTCGGGAAGCACCGGCGCCTCTACGGCGGACAACATCTACGCCTTCCTACTTCAGTACGGCACCGGCCTGGTTGTCTCTTTCTTCTACGTTGCCTATGTCACCCGCCGGAATGCGCTTTCTCTGCTGGAGACCGTGCACGAATCGGAACTGCGAGCCCAGGAGATTCTGCGTACCAACGAGCGCCTGATGGAAAAGGGCATTCAGCAGGTCAACCTGGCTACCCAGATCGGCATCTCGGCGACCGAACTTTCGGCGACTTCCCGCCAACAGGCCAGCGGTGCGGCTCAGCAGGCTTCCGCCATCAGTGAGGTGACTTCCACCATCGAGGAGATGGGTTATACCGCCCGCCAGATCGCCCAGAGCGCCGAGAACGTCTCCCGGGTGGCCGAGCAGACCCTGGAGGCCGTGGGGCGGGGGCAGAGCGCCGTGGATGGGACGGTGGCGGCTATGGAAGGGATCAAGAGCCGGGTTCAGGAACTGGCCGACAAGGTCCTGGCACTGGGAGAACATTCCCAGCGTATCGGCGAGATTATCGAGATCATCAATGACATCGCCGACGAGACCCACCTCCTGGCCTTGAACGCGGCCATCGAGTCGGCCGGAGCCGGAGAACACGGCCGGCGCTTTGCCGTCGTTGCCGCCGAGGTGAAAAGCCTGGCCAACCGGGCCATGGAATCGGCCAAAGAGGTGCGTGGCATCATCGCCGAGATTCAGCGGGCTACCAGCGCTTCGGTCATGGCCGCCGAGGAGGGGTTGAAGCAGACGGAGCGCGGGGTGGACCAGGTCTATCAGGCCGGCCGGGCGATGGAGGAAATCGTCCTCCTGGCCCAGCGCACCGCCGATGCGGCCCAGGAGATTTCCCTGGCGACCACCCAGCAGCGCACCGCCAGCGAACAAATCGTGGAGACGATGCGGGAAATCGCCGAGGTGGCCAATCAGACGGCCGAGGGCAGCCGGCAACTGGCCGAAGCGGCCGCTACCCTCTCGGAGATCGCCGAGCAGTTGCAATCCGCCGGCCGGATGGAACTCGGATGACCGATATTGACCTGACCGCCTTCTACGGGCAGTTCCGCGACGAAACCTGGGAAAATCTGAACATCCTGGAGCAGGGCTTGACCACCCTGGAATCGCACCCGAACGACACCGCCCTGCTCGACCGGATGATGCGGGCCGTCCACACCACCAAAGGCTCGGCCAAGATTATGGGCTTTGCCGAGATCAACCGCTTGGCCCACCAGATCGAAGAGGTGCTGGGGGCAGTCCGCAAAGGAGAACTGGCTCTGACCCCGGAGGTTGGCAATGCCCTGCTCCGGGCCAGCAACGGCATCCGCGTTCTGACTGCGGCCCGTCTCGAAGGCCGGGGCGAGGCCGTGGACATGGCCGGCCTGCTGGCCGAACTGCAGGCTTTGCTGGGGGGGAAGGAGCCCCCTCCGGAAACGGCCCCGGTCGTCACCGTCACCGCCCCCTCGGTTGGCCTGCCCCGCGAGACGATGCGCGTGGATATGGAGCAGGTGGACCGCCTCTCCCGCATGGTGGGAGAAGCCCGTCTCCTTCACGAGCAGACCCGGTCCCACCAGGCCCTTATCGAAGAACTTCTGCGGGCCCAGGAGGAAACGAAATGGGCCTTCCGTAGCCTGAAGGAGTCGCTGGAAACGTTCCGCGACCGCCTCCGCCCCCGCCAGATCGAGGAACTGGCCCGTCGTATGGAGGCGCTGGAGCGCCGGCTGGAGGAGCAGGATGCCCGAGGAAGTGCCCTCGACCGTCGGCACGCTGTCTGGCTGGAGCATTCTACCCTGAACCTTTCCGAACTCCAGCAGCAGGTTTTGGCCATCCGTATGGTACCCATCGGCTCCCTTTTTGAAGTCTTTCCAGGCGTGGTGCGCCGCCTGGCCGGCGAATGTGGGGTGGAAGTTGCCTTGGAGGTGCACGGGGCCGCGGTGGAATTGGACCGACGGGTCCTGGACCTCCTGCGGGAGCCGCTGGTGCATCTGGTACGCAACGCCCTCTCTCACGGCATTGAGGCTCCAGAGGAGCGGGTTCGACTGGGGAAACCGCCCCGAGGCCGCATCGTTCTGGAGGCCCAGGCCCTGGGCCGGCGGGTCCACATCCGCGTTCAGGACGACGGCCGGGGCATTGACCTGGAGAAGGTCCGCCGCATCGCCGTCGAACGCGGCCTGTTGGAGGCAGGGGAGGCCGGCCAGGCCGACGAAAGAACCCTCCTGGAACTGCTCTTCCGGCCGGCCTTCTCCACCCGCGGCCAGGCCGACGAGATGTCCGGTCGGGGAGTGGGGCTGGATGCCGTGCAGGCTACGATGCGCCGGCTGAACGGGTTGGTGCAGGTGGAAACCCACCCTGGCCGGGGCGCCACCTTTACCCTGGACGTGCCCTTGACGATGGCCACCATTCCGGTCGTGCTGGTGGAAACGGCCGGGGAAACGTTGGCCATTCCTTCCGGCGTCGTCCGCGGCCTGGTGCGCCCACAACACCGGGAAGTCGTCCTGGTGGAAGGGCGCCCGGTCCTTTACTGGCAGGAACGGCCGCTTCCGCTCCTTTCTTTGGCCGAGGCCCTGGGCTTGGCTTCTGGCCCTGCGGGGGAAGGCCGAGCGGTGGCCGTCATTGCCGGAAGCGATGGACACCAGATCGCTCTAACCGTGGACCGTCTCCTGGACGAAACCGAAGCCTTGGTCCAGCCTCTAGGGGAAATCCTGGGCCGCAGCCCCTATTTCTCCGCCGCGACGATCTCCGGGGAGGGGCAGGTCATCCCCATCCTGGACCTGAGCGGCCTTCTCAGCACCCGTCCGGTCGCTCCCATCCGTGCCGAACGTCCCCCGGCGGAGATACCGGCCCGCGTTGCGCCGTCTCCGCCCCGTGATCCACCCCGCATCCTGCTGGTCGAGGATACCCTGATTACCCGGGAACTGGAGCGGAGCATTCTGGAGGCGGCCGGCTACCGGGTGGAGACGGCGCAGGATGGTCTGGATGCCCTGCAAAAACTGGAGCGCGGCACCTTCCACCTGGTTATCACCGATATCGAGATGCCGCGACTGGACGGCTTGGAACTGACCGCCCGTATTCGGCAGGATCCCCGCTGGGCCGGCCTGCCGGTTGTCATCATTACGGCTTATGCCGACGAGGAGAGGCGCCGGCGGGGAATGCAACTCGGCGCCCAGGCCTATATCACCAAGAGCCGTTTCGACCAGGGCAATCTCCTGGAAACCGTGGCCCACCTGGTCGGGTAAGGAGGTGCGCATTGGCTGCCCGGATTCTGGTTGTGGACGATAGTCGCCTGGTTACCGACATCGTCAAACTGCGCCTAGAGGCGCTGGGCTATCAGGTCGGCGTGGCTTCCAGCGGGGAGGAGGCTCTGGAGCGCATCCGGGCCGATCCGCCTCACCTCCTCGTCCTGGACATCCGCCTGCCCGGCATTGATGGCTACGAGGTCTGCCGGCGGCTGCGCCGGGATGAGAATCCGCTCGTCCGCGACCTCCCGATCATCGCACTGACCTCGATGGACGATACCAGCGTCGGCTTCGAGGTGGGGATGGACGATTATCTGAACAAGGATTTTGACCTGCTGGAACTGGGCGAACGGGTCCGTTTTCTTCTGCGCCTGCGTGGAGTCGAATGAGACCGGATGAAACTTACGCGCAGCCCGAGTCAGAAAACGGGCGGAAATTACGGGTCCTGGTCGTGGACGATTCTCCGGTGGCCCGGGTGGTCATTCGCTCGATTCTGGAGGGAGACCCTGGAATCGAGGTGGTCGGCCTGGCCCGCAACGGTTGGGAAGCGGTGCAGATGACGGCCCGGCTGCGGCCGGATGTGATCACCATGGATGTGCGGATGCCGGAGATGGACGGCTACGAGGCGACCTGCCAGATTATGGCCTACCATCCCACCCCCATCCTGATCGTTACGGCTTCCCTTTCCAAGCAGGATGTGGACTTTTCTTTCCGGATGTTGGAAGCCGGTGCACTCGACATCCTGGAGAAGCCGGCCGGGGATGACCCGGCTGCCCTGCGTACCAAGGCCCAGGCCCTGATCGAGCGCGTCCGTCTGCTTTCCCGTGTTCGGGTGATCACCCACCTGCGGGGACGCCGGGGGACCGGCCGGCCGCTCCCCTTGTCTTCCATCGAGGCAGAGCCCGGCCCGATGCCGGCCGAGGCACCCACCCGTTTGGTGGTCATTGGGGCCTCTACCGGTGGGCCGCGGGCTCTCCAGCGCATCCTTTCGCCATTGCCGGCCGATTTTCCTGCCCCCATCCTGGTGGTCCAGCACATCGCCCGCGGCTTTACCCGAGGGCTGGCCGAGTGGCTGGCCGGGGAAACGCGCCTCCGGGTGGCCCTGGCCCGCCAAGACGACGGGCTGATCCCCGGTCGGGTCTATATCGCCCCTGAGGGCTGCCACCTCTTCCCCGACTGTCGCCGCATTCACCTCGCGGCAACGCCCCGGACTCCTCTGATTCCTTCGGTGGACGTGACGATGCAGGCCGCTGCCCAGAACTTGGGTCGGCGGGCCATCGGCATCCTTCTGACCGGCATGGGAAGCGACGGAGCCGAGGGATTGCTGGCCATCCGTCGGGCCGGAGGGGTGACTATCGCTCAGGACCAGGCCACCTCGACCATCTTCGGCATGCCCCGGGCGGCGATCGAACTGGGAGCCCCCCAGCAGGTGCTCCCTCTGGAAGAGATCGCCCCGGCCCTCCTGCGGGCCGTGGCGGACCTGCCGGCTCAGGCCGGATGAGGAGCGACGATGTCGCAGGTATGGGAACTGGACGAGGCGACCTTTGCCCATTTGCGCGAGCGCATCCAGGCCTGTAGTGGGATTTATCTGGATGACTCACGCCGCCGTTCCTTTTCCCGCACCATCGCCGGCCGGTTGAGCCACCACGGCCTCCGTACCTGGGAAGAATACCTGGCCTTGCTCGATTCGCCCGCCGGGCAGGAGGAGATGAGTGCCCTCTTGGAAGAAGTGGTCAATCGGGAGACTTCCTTCTTCCGTAATCCGCGCCACTTTCGTCTGCTGGCCGAGGTGGTCCTGCCCGAACTGGAACGCCTCCGGCCGGCCGACCGTCCCCTGCGGCTGTGGAGCGCCGGCTGTTCCACCGGGCAGGAGCCCTATTCCATCGCCATCACCGTAGCCGAGGTACTGGGCCTTCCGCCCCGCCGGCCGGTAGAAATCCTGGCCACCGACCTGAGCCGGCGGGCCCTGGCGTATGCCCATCAGGGCCGCTTTACCCAACGGCAGGTTCAGCAGGTCGAGCCGGCCTACCTTTCCCGTTACTTTGAGCGCCAGGGCGAATTTTATGGCCTTAGGCCGGAAGTGCGGGGGATGGTCTGTTTCCATGAGGTCAACCTGGTCGCCGAACCCCTTCCGCCTTTTGTCCATGGAGTGGATGTGATCTTTTGCCGCAACGTGACCATCTACTTCCGCATCGAGACCTCGCGCCGCCTGATGGCCAACCTCTACCGTTGTCTGAAGGAGGGCGGCTACCTCTTCATCGGCTTTTCCGAGACGCTCTGGCAGGTCTTTGATGCCTTTGAGCGGGTGCAACAGGGCGGGGTCTTTTTCTACCGCAAAGGTCGGGCCGCTCGCCCGATTCGCCCGGAGGTGCCTTTGCCCCGGCCTCGTTCCATCCCTGGGGGGAGTTCCGTGGAACGGCCGCTCTTCCTGGGGACGGCTCCTCGTCCCCAACCGACCCGCAGGGTCGGGGTAGAGCGGCCGCGGATGGCTGCCGGCGAGGAGCCGGCCCGGGCCTATTACCAGCACGGCCTGGCCTGCCTGCGCGACGGGATGTATGAGGAAGCCGTAAAGGCTTTCCGTGCCGCCTTGCGCGAGGAGCCGAACCTAGTGGAGGCCTTCTGTGGCCTGGCCCAGGTCTATGCCAACCAGGGACATTACGCCGAGGCCCTCCAGGCCTGCGAACGTGCCCTGGAACTGGATGACCTGGCCGAGGAGGCCTACCTCCTGCGGGGCCTGATTCACCGACAGCAGGGCCGGATGGAGCAGGCCGTTGCCGATCTGGAGCGGGCGGCCTATCTGAACCCCTCCTCGCCCACTGCCCATTATTACCTGGGCGACCTCTTCCTGGCCCTTTCCGATCGCCGTCGGGCGGCCCAGGCCTTTCGCCGGACCTGGCGCACCCTCCTGGGCCGGCCGGAAGAGGCCCTCATTGACGGCGTGCCGGTGCACCTGCTTCGGCAGGCCTGTCGGAAACATCTGGAGACCCTGGAAGACCTGGCATGGTCCGAACAGAGGTCCTGGGGGTGAAGCGGCGATGGCTGTCCGGCTGAACGAACTGGCTCGACGAGTGTGGGTGGGCCAGGTCCTTTTTCTAGAGTGGTGGGCTTTTCTCTTGGTGACCCTGGGGCTCTTTGGTCGCGGCAACCTGCCCGGCCTGGCCGGCCTGCCCTGGCTGGAATGGATGCTGGGCTTTTTGCCGGCAGCGGTCGGCCTGGTCGTCTTTTTGATATGGAGAAAGGAGCCGTGGCGCTGGCTGGCTCTGGCGGTGGGGGAGGTTTTGGGGATAACGCTCGGCGGCGTCCTGCTGACCCAACCCCGCGATCCGCTCTTTCTGCTCCTCCTGTGGCCGCTGGTCTGGGCCGCGCTCAAGGTGCCCGGGGCGGCCGGACCGGGCCTGCTCGGGGGGACGGGCCTTTTGTACCTGGGCCTCTGGCTATCCCGCCTCCTTCCGAGACGAATTTCCGGCCATGATCTGCTGGCCCTTTTCCTGTACCTGACGGCCTTTGCCGGGGTCTTTTTCCTGGTCCGAACGCTTGCCTCCGCTTGGAAAGAGGCTGGCCGGGGGACTCCTTCGGCCCAGGCGGCCCCGCCCGCTCCCCGGCCGGAAATGCTCCCTGCCGCGATAACCAACGATGACCTCCTCCATCAGGACCTGTGTGTGGCCCGCGACATCCAGGTGAGCCTCCTCCTGGCCAGCAGTCCCCGATTCCCCGGCTGGGAAGCCAGCACCTCCTTCCTGCCAGCCCGAGAACTGGGCGGCGATCTTTACGACTTTGTCGAACTCGATTCCACCCATTGGGGCATTATGATCGGAGACGTCTCCGGCAAAGGCATCCCGGCCGCCCTGCACATGGCCGTCGCCCGCACGCTCTTCCGCATCGAGGCCCGCACCCACGCATCTCCTGGTCAGACCCTGACCTGCATCAATCAAGCCCTGATCGAGCAGATTCCCCAGGGCTGTGTTACCTTGCTTTATGCCCACCTCGACATCGCCCGGGGGGCGCTCCGGCTGGCCAATGCCGGACATCATTACCCGCTGATTCTTAACGAGGCGGTCCGTGAGATCGAACTGGATGGACTTCCGTTGGGAATTGACCGCGACTGTACTTTCGAGGAAGTCACCGCCTGGTTGCAGCCTGGCGATGTCCTCCTCCTGTATACCGATGGAGTGGTTGAGGCGACTAACGAACAGGGTGAGCTTTTCGGCTTCGAGCGTTTTTACCAGCTGCTCGGCGAGAGCCCTTCCCGCCGGCCGCGTACCCTGACCCGCCAGATCGTCCGGGCTGTGCGTGCCTTCACCGGTCCGCAACCGCAGGACGACGACATCACCCTGGTGGTGCTGCGCCGGCGCTACACCGACCGGGTGCGGGAGATGGCCGAGGTGGCCTCTGATGTCCTGGGCCCGGAGGGCAGCCGTCTGCTTCGTGAGCAACTGGAGGACCTTGCCCTGCCTGCCGATGCCCCCGTCGAGGTCTGGCGGGCTGCTATCCTGACCCTGGCCGGCCCGGTGCGCGAACGCTGGGGTCAAGGCCCGTCCCGCGAACTTTTACAACAGCTTTCCCTGACCCTGGAGGGATATTGATACGTGATACGTAATCCGTAATCATGATGCGCATCCCGTATCATCAGGATGGTTGAACATGGCCGATGAAGAAAAGATCCAACTGGTCGTTCTGGACCTGGACACCTTTGCCGGCAGCGAGCGTTTTATGGAGGCCACCCGGGCCGGCTCGGCTTTCAGCAAAGGGTTGCAGGCCTATCTAAACGCCGATTACACCCGGGCGGCGGAGGAATTCCGCCTGGCTCTGATCGCCGCCTATGTGGAAGGGGAGGCCAGTGAAGTCCCGGTGACCGACCGTGACCGTTCGATCATTTACCTCTACATCGGAAACGCCATGGCGCTGCGCCAGGACTGGGATGGCGCCCTGCGGGAATACCTCAACGCGGTACAGACCGATTCTTCGCTGGCCGAAGCCCATTATAACATCGGTGTCTCTTTTGCCGCCAAGGGCCAGATCGAAAAGGCCATCAACGCCTTCCGGGAAGCGCTCAAGCACAACCCCGACCTCTACGAGGCCAAGTTTGCCCTGGGTCGCTGCTACCAGGCCCTGGACAATCCCGGCGCCGCCTATATCTTTTACACGGCGGCCCACGATTGCCGGCCCGACGCCGCGGAGCCGCTCTATTACATCGGCCTGATGCACCAGTCCCACGGTGCTCATGAACTGGCTCAGAAATGCTTTGCCGAAGCCTTACGTGTGGAGCCCACCTTCAAGATGGAGCGGGTTGGAGAGGGGCTGGAGGTACGTTCCGAGCAGGAGGCCGTGGAGTGGTATTACCGTTTGGCGGAAGACCTCAAGGTGCAGGGCTATCCGGAGGAAGCCGAACGTATCTACCGGGCGCTTCTGCAGTGGAAGCCCCGAGAGTACCGTGCCCGTTACCTGTTGGGCAATCTGCTGGCCCGCCAAAAGCGCTGGAAGGACGCCCTGAACGAATACCGCCAGGTGGTGCCGGATGCGCCTGAGTACATTGCCGCCTGTGTCAAGATGAGTCGAGTCTTTCGCCTGTTGAAGCAGCCCCAAAGTGCCTACCAGTTGCTCTACCGTTGCGCCCAGCGGTATCCGCAGAGCGCCGACCTTTTCCAGGAACTGGGCAAGGTCCTGGCCATCCTGGGCCGGCCGGCTCCGGCCTTGAAGTGTCTATTGCGGGCCGTCCAGCTGGACCCCCGCAACCCCCAGTCCTA
>FWPU01005703.1_pt1 | contig 26348 bp, 25 predicted proteins | sample 2228361 | NCBI WGS metagenome assembly FWPU01 (sample SAMEA103939777, study PRJEB20133) | metagenome
GTTATGCGGACATTTACCTCAAGCGCCGGCCGCCGATATTGGAGCCTCGGCACGAGCACCTCATCGAGTTGAAGTACGTGAAGAAGGAGGATGCCGCGCAGGTGGAGGCGGTCAAAGAGGAAGGACGCCAGCAAGTGCGCGCGCGGCTGAGCCACGAGGACGTGTTGCGCCAGGGCGATGTGCTGGGCTGGCTGATGGTTGTGGTGGGCCATGAGGTGCAGGTAGAGCAGGTCAGCCCTTCTGTCTAACCTTGAAAGAGAAAGCCTATCTTTGTCTCGAAAAAACTGCCTTTCATCCCATGCGGCAATACTGGCTAAGAAACTTGGTGGAACGGCGCGCTTTTGGCGCCTGCCAATATCTGGGCGAGAAGATGCACATTGCTCCTGCTGAAGTACGCAAGTATTTTATCTACACTTCCTTCATCACCATGGGTTCGCCCCTCATCGTGTATCTGATTGTCGCTTTTTGGGTCAACATTCGTCGCTACATTCGGCGAGGACAAAGCGTCTTGTGGGAATAACCCTATCGAGAAGTGGACATCATAAGTGAGCACAGTGTTCTGCCATGCGATTGCCACAAGTAGGGATAGGTGCAGACTGAGTAAGAGAGGCAAGACGCTAACAATGCAGTGCATTAAAATGTGTGTGAAAAAAGCGTGGTATTTTGTTGCAGCCGCTAAATTTGTCGTTTGCTTATGTATTCCCCCTTAACCATCTCACACCCTCTCTGACGTGCAGAAACTCTGGCTCCGCGACTTTGAACACCACATTCCTGCGGCCGTATGGCAGGCAGCCGAGAAGCTACTGCGCAACCAGGCCGTCAGGCGCTTAGAAGAAATCGAACGCCATTTCTGGGTAACTACCGTGGCCGACGGGGAAAACCTACTGGAAACAGAAGTTATCATCACGCCGAGCAAGGTCAAGGCTTTTGCCTGTGAGTGCTGGGAAGATGGCCGCCACCTTATATGCCCGCACATTGCTGTGGCCCTGTACAAGATAAGACAGTACTTAGCCCAAAAGGAGCGCGAGCGCCAAATGCAAGCCCAAGCAGCAGAGGAGGCCCGCGGGCGCCGGCTGAAGGTGGACAATATCCTGGCCAAGGTCAACAAAGACGACCTCCTCGCTTTTGTGCGCCATTATGCTGACAAGGATCCCACCTTTGCCTTGGCGCTGAAAGCGCACTTTGCCAGTAAACTTCGCAGCACAGAAGACCAATACACTGCTGTCATCCGCTCTGCCCTGCCTGAAAGCACCAAGGAACGCCCCTTAAAACCCGCCGAAATGCGCCGTGCCCGCTTAGCCTTGGATGCACTGATGAGCCAACTCCATGCAGGCGATACCCTTGTAGCTTTCCACATCAGCCTCGCTGTACTTCAACAACTGGCTCCTCGCGCGGCCACCGCCGAAGCTTCCCAGCGCGAATGGCTCCTCAACTATTGCCGCCAAGCATTGCAACTCCTCACCACTGCCGACATGCTGCCGCCCGAACAGCGCGAGCGAACCTGGCAAGTGCTATTGGAACTATTTCTGGAGACACCTTACCCGCAAGAGCTAGAGCCTGACACCCTGCGTTTCTTGGCCTCCATGGCGCGAGACGACGAACACTATCAACACATTCGCAAGCACTTCGATGAAGCGCCTCTGCCTACTCCAACTCCCGTTCTTGCCCTGTTTAGTGTGGCCCTAGCCGAGCGCACCCAGTACGCCGTACTGGAGCGCATCCTGGAGGCCCACCTTGACGAACCCACTCGCCCACTCGCCGTATTGGAAATGCTCGCACAATTGGGTTACCTCGCCGCCTTCTTGCCCCCAGGAATGGCACTCTGGCAACGGGAATGCCTCGCTCCCCGCCAACAGACTGCCCTGGAAAAACGCCTCTTAGACGCCGCCGAAAAAGCAGGAGACACTGATCACCAGTCCACCATCCTGCGGCGGCGCTTCTGCCGCCAGGGCGACGCCCACACCCTTAGCCGCCTGCGCCAAATCAGCGGTGCCCACTGGCCCGACACTCGGGCCTTGCTCTTCGAAGAACTCCGCTCCCAAAAGGCTACCGACAAACTGGCCCTGATGCTGGCCCACGAGGAAGACCTAAGCACCCTTAGTGCTCTTCTTCAGGAAACCGCAGACCTCGATCTGCTCCAGCGCTACGAGCATCTCTTTTTTGAAGAGCGCCCGGATTTTGTGCAACAAGCCTACGTCCATGGCATTAGCCACTACCTCAATGCACATTTTGGCAAACAAGCGGCCGACTACGCCCGCCAATACCTAGCTGCTCTCGTTAACAAAGGACATACCGCCCTAGCTACCCAAATTGCCCAAGCCCTCATTGACCGCTTTCCTGAAAGAACTTACCTCCCCGACGAATTGAGGGAAGCCTTTCCCAAAAACCAGCGCCCCAAATTCACCATTACCAACACCAACACCACTCCATGAAAGTAGAAGTGTGGGCCATCGGCAAAACAGCAGAGACCTATCTGCAAACCGGCATCGCCCTCTACGAAAAACGCCTGAGCCACTACCTGCCCTTCGCCTGGGTGTGCCTGCCTGCGCCCAAAGTCAAACAACATGAACCCCACCACCTCAAGCACGCCGAAGCCCAACAAGTACTGGCCCGGCTGACCCCCGATGACTACCTGGTACTCCTCGACGAACGCGGCCAACAACTTTCCTCCACAGAACTCGCCCGCTGGCTCGAGCAGCGCTTACAACTACCTACCCGCAGACTCGTCTTCCTCATCGGCGGCGCATACGGCTTCTCAGCCGACCTTTACGCTCGCGCCAACGCCCAACTGTCGCTCAGCCGCCTCACCTTCTCCCACCAAATGGTGCGCCTCTTCCTGCTCGAACAACTCTACAGAGCCATGACCATCCTGCGAAACGAACCTTACCACAACGAATAATGATCATCACCTACAGCCTTATCGCCATCACCGCCGCCATCTCCTGGTGGGCTTTCGAGCACCCCGAGTTCTTAGCCCGCTACAAACATTGGCCCTACGCAGAATACCGACGCGGAGAGTACCATCGCCTCCTCACGGGCGGCTTCTTGCACGCCAACTTCGTGCACCTGCTCTTCAACATGATTACCCTCTACTTCTTTGGCCGCATCGTCGAGGACTGGTTTGCCGTCCTCTTCGGGCCAATAGGCCCTTTCCTCTATCTGCTTTTCTATCTCATGGCTATTGTGGCAGCCTCCTTAGCCACGTTCTATCGCTATCGCGAAACGCCCTATTTCGCCAGCATAGGTGCCTCCGGAGCCACTTCGGCCGTCCTCTTCGCGGCCATCTTGCTCATGCCCACCCTCAGCCTCTACCTCATGTTCATCCCCATACCCATCCCGGGCATCGTCTTTGGCGCCTTCTTCCTCTGGTACTCCTCCTACGCCGCCCGCCGAGGGCAAGATGGCATTGACCACTTGGCCCACTTCTACGGTGCTGTCTTCGGCTTTTTCTTCCCCATATTCTTGGAGCCTTCCCTTCTCAGGCACTTCTTCGAGCAAGTGATGTTCTGGCTATCTGGTCTGCTGGGCGGATAACCAGCGCCGTGCATTGCCCAAACAGTGGCCTCCCCGTAAGCACCGGTCCACTGCCGCCCTTTTTTCCTCTTTTTTTGGGAAAAAACGGGCGGCCGTCCAGCCCGAACTCCCGCGGCCCTCACCCAGTCTTGGCGGCTCCTGTTTGGCCCGGGGCGCGTGCCCGTCCCGCTTTTGGCCTTAATAATGGCGCGGCGGCAGCGGCACCTCTCCGCGCCCGGCCCCTATTGGGGTGGCGCGCCGCTCCGCCGACGGTGCCACTCTGCAACAGGCGCGGAGACGAAAGGCTGCTATTTCGCCATTATTAAGACCCATGAGCGGGCCGCTAACACGCTCGGGGCCAAACAGAAGATATGGGCATGCTTGCGGGCAGAGAGCCAAGCGCAGCGACGGGGGCCGTTTTCCCCCCAAAAAAAACGGAGGGGAGAAAGGGGGGAGCCTGAGAAGGGTGATCTGTTCGACAGTCTACCCACCCCCTCTTGGGTGCGGCGTCTTGACAGCATCCGCCAGCCCGCTGCTCAATGGCGCAGAATGGCCTCCACGTCCTTCACCAGTTGCTGCCCGGCTTTGGAGAGGCGCGCCAGGGTGGCAGGGCGTTTTTGTGCGGCCATGAGCAGCGCGAAATTGTCGGCCATCACCTCTTCGGGGTGGATGATGTAGGTCGTGTTGTCGCCTATTTGGCGGTAGAAGTCTGGTAGTTTGCTCATGTCCAAGGTACTGCTAATGCCATCGCTTTGGGTCAGCACTTCCCAGTGGCCGTCATCGGCGGGCGCTATTTCGAAGAGGCTAAACTCCAGATAGGTGAAGAAAAGGCGCTTTTGCGGCGTATAGCCCAGGTGGTTGGCGTAGATGATGGGTACGGCGTGCAGGGTCTTTCCCTGGGGGGTAGTGAGGGTGATTTTTTGGGCGAAGTCCACGCCGTCGGGGTTGTGCAATACGCGTTGGGCTAGGGGAGAGGGCAAGCGGAGGCGCTCCATGCCGATGGCTTCGAAACCGATGCGGTGGTACAGCTGGGCGCGCTTGTGGGGGTGGTAGCGGGAATACACGTGGAAGAGTTCGTGAAACATGGTGTTCAGGAAGTCCTCTCGGCGGCGCAGTTGCAAGACGTCTTGGGGGATGATGATGGCCTTCTGTCGAGTGTAATAGACCGAGGGGCCGTACGGTTTGCCTTTGATTTTGATGAGCAGCAGGGTGTCGGGGAAGAGGTCTGACGACAGTATGCGGCAGGTTTCCCATGCTTCGCGCATCACCTCGAGGACGAAGTCGGCCTCCTCGCGGGAGAAGGTGGCAGCGTCTCGCTGCAGATAGTCTTGGAAGGCTGGCAGGAGTTCATCGCGGTTTTGGCCTTGTTGGAGCGGCTTTTTCATTTGGATGGACATTTCGACGGCGGTAACGCGCTCGAAGAAATGGTCTATCGTATCCACCAAGAGCGCAGTGGCGGCCTCAGTACTGTCGAGCAGGCGCAGTGTGTGCTTGGCATCGAGGGCCAGCGTTATGGTGCCAGCGGAAGTGGGCTGGGCTTGGCAGCGCCAAGTGCCCCATAGCAGGATCAGCAGGAGAGCGTATGGTTTCAAGGCTGCGAGAGATGTTTACAGTTTGAGGTAGTGTTGTTGGAGGTGTTCGACGGCTATGGGGACGCCTTCTGTGGCAGATTTGGGAATGATGTGGAGGTGAGGCGTGTTTTCGTGGCCGGGCAGCGTCCGGGGATGTGGGTCCACGTAGTAGGAGGGCACCACGCCGAAGGCGTACTCGGTGAGTAAGGCTGCCGGATAGACGAGGAGGGAGGTGCCAACGACGATGAAGATATCAGCTTGCTGCGTCAGTTCGACGGCTCTGGGGAAGAGCGGTACCTCTTCTTCGAACCACACGATGTGTGGGCGCAGTTGGGCGCTGCGCTCGCAGAGGTCGCCTAAGTGGATGTCGCCATCCCAGGGGTAAACGAGTTCTGGGTACTGCGAAGAGCGCGCCTTGCGCAATTCGCCGTGCAGGTGCAGGATGTGCTTGCTGCCGGCGCGTTCGTGCAGGTCGTCCACATTTTGGGTGATGATGTGCACTTCTTCGAACAGTTCTTGCAGGGCGGCCAAGGCGTAATGGGCTGCGTTGGGTTGCACCTCGAAGATCTGCCGGCGTCGGGCATTGTAAAAGTCTAGCACCTTGGCCGGGTTGCGCCGCCATGCGGTGGGGGTAGCCACCTCGTCAATGTTGTATTGTGCCCAGATGCCGTTGGGGTCGCGGAAGGTGGCTAAGCCGCTCTCGGCAGATATGCCAGCGCCCGTCAGGACGACGACGCGCTGCTTGGACTTGGTGCCTGTCTTGGTAGTATGCATTGCCATAGCGTGTTGTGTTCGAGGGTAGGCCTGCGCGGTAAGGTTCTCGTCTTGCATTTTAGTGGTGTTTCCTAGCCTCAAAAGTAGGTCAAGATGCAGATGTACCTATGTGTGGCGCCATATTCCTGACTTTTGCGCGCCGTGCAGCTACCTTTGCCGCCCAAATGCAGCATGGGTACTACGGTTTGGCTTGTGTATGGGCAGCCTTTGCGTGCGGAATGAGATGGCTCTCGCGCGCAGGAGCGCCGCGGTGGGCATGCTGGGCCGTAGTGTTTCTCTTTTTGGGCTGTAATGCCTTCAAATCTTCGCCTCGCACTATGACAGAGCTCTTTCGCATTCCCTTTGAGTCGAACCCTAACCAGACCGTTACATATCATGAGGCCATTGCCTGCTACGAAAAGATGGCAGCGGCCTTTCCGCGCATCTTCCGCCTCGAGAAAGTCGGAGACACTGACAGCGGCTACCCCTTGCACGTGGCCATTCTGTCGGTTAGCGGTGAGTTCGACCCTGAGCGCTTGCGCCAGGCTGGCAAGCGCATCCTCTTCATCAACAACGGCATACACCCCGGCGAGCCGGAAGGCATTGATGCTACGCTGCTGCTGCTGCGCGACCTGCTGACCCACCCCGAACGCCTACGCCTGCTGGAAAACACGGTGCTCGTTGTCATCCCGGTGTACAACGTGGACGGCTGCCTCAACCGCGGTTCCTTCAGCCGGGCCAACCAGAACGGCCCAGAAGCTTACGGGTTCAGAGGTAATGCGCGCAACTACGACCTCAATCGCGACTTCGTCAAATGCGACTCGCGCAATGCCCAGTCTTTCAACCGGCTCTTCAGCACATGGCGCCCCGATGTCTTCATTGACAACCACACGAGCAATGGTGCCGACTACCCCTATACCATGACCCTCATTGCCACACAACACAACAAACTAGAGGCACCGCTGGGTACCTTCCTGCAGAAGACCATGCTGCCCGAACTCTACGAACGCATGGCTAAGCGCGGTTGGGAAATGTGCCCGTATGTGGATGGCCCCGGCGAGACGCCCGACCAAGGCCTCTGGGGCTTTTGCGATTACGGGCGCTTTTCCACGGGCTATGCCGCCTTTTGGAATACCATCGGCTTCATGCCCGAAACGCACATGCTCAAGCCCCTTGCCGATCGGCTGCGCAGCACCCAGGCGTTTATGGAGGAGGTCATTGCCTTCCTGCACGAGCATGGCCCTGCCCTCAGCAAGGCGCGCGCAGAGGCCATGCAGCGCACCCTGAGCAAGCGCGAGTTTGTCCTCGACTGGCGCATGGATCGCTCTCAGCGCGATTCCTTCCGGTTCAAGGGCTATGTGGCCAAGTACAAGCCCTCAGAGGTGTCGGGCTTGCCGCGCCTCTGGTATGACCGCTCCGAAAGCTGGGAGCGCGACATTCCCTACTACAACACCTTCGTGCCGTCATTGACGGTGGTTAAGCCCTGGGCCTATCTCATCCCCCAAGCCTGGGAAAACGTGATTACTCGCCTGCAAAACAACGGCGTGCGCATGCAGCGCTTGGGCGAAGATGTGGTGCTGGAGGTGGAAATGTATCGCATAGACTCCTTCCGCAACCGCGACGAATGGGAGGGGCACTATTATCATCACAGCGTGCGTGTAACGGCCCAAAAGCGCCAACACCTTTTCCGAAAGGGCGACTATGTGGTCGTAACCGACCAGGTGGCCAACCGCTATCTGGTGGAAACATTAGAGCCTCACGCGCCCGACTCTTGGTTTGCTTGGAACTTCTTTGACCCCATCCTCATGCAGAAGGAGTATTTCTCGGCCTACGTGTTTGAGGATTTGGCCGCTGAATTTCTCCGAAAAAATCCGGCCGTAAGAGCGGAGTTGGAAGAGCGCAAAGCTGCCGACCCGGACTTTGCCGCCGATGGGCGCAAGCAGCTGGATTGGGTGTATCGGCGCTCGCCCTGGTACGAGCCTACGCATCGGCTCTATCCGGTAGGCCGGTTGCTCCAACCCACCCCGTTATCTTTGAAGGGAAAGTGAAAGATGCGTTAACGTGCGCAACGCAGCGCCGCTGCAGCATAAATAGGAATGAAATTAGAAGTGCGTCAACGGGTCCTCGGTTACTCTTGCCAGCATGAAAAAGAGCACTCGCCTGTTTTCATCCCCCCTGCCCATGCGTTTGTCGTTGCTACTTTCCCTGTGGGTGGTGCTATGGGGCATCGCATACACACAGCCTTATACCAATGGTCAGAGCCGTATTCTGACCTCTCCGGTGCGCATTGTGGTGATCGGTTCTTCCACTGCCGCTGGCACTGGAGCGCGCCCTGTAGATAGCGCCTGGGTTAATCGCTACCGCAATTACCTAAAGCGCCTGCACCCGCGCTGTGAGGTGGTCAACTTGGCTAAAGGAGGATATCAGACCTTCCACCTGTTGCCCGACAATTACCATACACCGGAGGGCTTCCCTGCTCCGGACCCTGAACGCAACATCAGCCGGGCACTTGCGCTCCGGCCAGATGCCATCATCGTCAACCTGCCCTCTAACGACGCTGCTGCGGGCTACGACGCCGAGACGCAACTGCGAAACTTGGAAGTCATCGCACATTCAGCCTGGACTGCCGATGTGCCTATTTGGTTCGTCTCGGTGCAGCCGCGCAATTTTGACAGCACCAAGGTGCAAGTGCAGCTGAAGGTGCTCGATGCCATGAGCAAGCGCTTTGCCGACCGCCTCATCCCTGTTTGGGCGCCCTTGGCCACGCCCGAAGGTACCCTGGATCCTCAATGGGACGCCGGAGATGGCATTCATCTCAATAACCGCGGCCATGCCGTGTTGCTCGAACAGGTTATTGCTCAAGGTATTCCTTTCCAGTTGGCGCGTGGCAACTCCTTGTATGCCATGGAAAAATACTGGAGGAACATTGTGCCGCCCACTGATAATGCCCTGAGGCCTCAGGTCATTCGCCCCTTGCCGCCCACGGGGCTGCTGTTGCGCGCAGAGCAGCCCATGTCGCAGGTAAATGTGGCCGTCTTCGACGCTAACGGCAAACTTCTGCGCCAGTTTACGGCCGACTTGCCTTATGTGATGCCAGCTGACTTTGGCCCACCGGGCGTCTATCGGGTGCGCATGCGCAAGGGCACGTGGGAGCGCTCTTTGCGCTGGGTAAAGATGTAGGGAGCCTGCAAGTTTTCAGCGCAGCAGCGTTACATCGCCTTTTTGGACGAACCACACCGTGTCGTTCCCGTTGGGCAGGGCGTAGCGCAGTTGCCACACATATACATCCGAAGGGGCAACTTGTCCGTTGGGCAGCCGACCATCCCAGGTGCTGTGTGGGCTGTTCGCCTCAAAGATGCGTTGGCCCCATCGGTTGAAGACCGACCACTCGAAGGCCCTGTAGGCGCATTCGGGCACGTCAATGGGGCCAAAGGCGTCGTTGATACCATCTCCGTCAGGGGTAAAGGCATTGGGATAGATAGGCTTGCAGTGGCAGTCCTGGGCTTCGAGGCGGTACTCTACCTTCCATTGCAGGCCGCAGTACTCCACCACAGCCGTGTAAGTGCCCGGCCCTTCAACACGCCAAAGGGTATCCTGCTGCCCGTCGGGCCAGGTAATGGTGGCGCCTTTTGGTGCATCTGGGCGCAGATAGACAACTTCGCCTAAGCAGGTAGGGCGTTGTATAGAAACCACTTCCTCTGCTCCTGTAGTGTCGTTGGTCAAACACAGGTAGGCAACCGCGGGCAGGCCCAGAGCGACACCACTGGCGCTAAAGGCTTGCTGGATCACGGCAATGCTTTCCACCGTCGCCAAAGGTTCTTTGCGGATGGATATGCGCCCCAGGACGTTCACCTGAGGATCAGGGACAGTGTCATTACAGACCAAGTGCATGTCGCCCTGAGTTCCCAGCACAAAGGTTTGGCTTCCGCGCCAGCCGACTACGTACACCCTGCCGTTGGCAGTGCAATAGTCTTGAGTGTGCAATATGACCGAGTCCTTGTAAAAGCGCTGCACTGCAACCTTGCCTGAAGGCTCTATCAGATAGAGCGCGGTGTTGAGCGCTGACATGCCGCAGATGAGCAAGGTGTCGCCGCGATAGCGCAGCAGCTTCTGGAGGTAGGTCTGCGTGGCGATGCCGTGGGTCGTAGTTCCAGCGACAGAAAGGCTCAGTGGTGTGAGCCACTGCAGCTGGCCGTTTGGGCTGACTTTGATGAGGTGTAAGTTTCTGTTGTCTAAGCCAGCAGCAAAAACATACCCATCGGACACTTCCACTGGACGGGCACCGAAGGGTATCAAGGCGCCTTTTGTAACGGCCAGCGCGACTCACTCAAGAGCGCCTGTAGCAGACCACTTCCAGGCGAAATTGTTGCCTGTCTGGAAGATGCCGCCATCGCGCAAGGCACAGGCTGAAGTAGCGTCATGAATAAATAAGTAGCCCCGCCGCGCCCACACGACATTGCCCGTGGCATTCAACTTGAAGGCATAGATGGCGCCAGGAGTGGGACTTGACCCACAGACCACAATGTCTCCCTGATGATTTACATCCATGGAGTGCACCCTTAAGGCTTCACCCAATCGGTACAGATTGGCCCAGAGCACATCGGCCTGAGGTGTCGTCTTGATCAACCAAAAACCACGGCCATCTAACGCAACACCGCCAATAAGCAAATGGCCATCGGGCAGCTGCTCCATGCCCAACAACCGACTGGTGCCACTTACTGCAATGCGGCTCCGACTCAAGACACCATCGCAGCCATCTACCACAAGCAACTCTACCGCAGTGCCATCCTGGAGCAGCACCGCAGTAACTACGCGCCCGAAATCAAGTGGCTGCACCCATGTCCGCTGTGCTCGGCCCAGCACGCCCACTTGTTCCATTGACATCAAGTAGCGGGCTTGTGCCTCAAGCCAACTGGGCATGAACAGTATTATAGCACACAAAAGCCATGTTCTCCTCATAAATAGGTTCTTGAAAAACTCATTCCATATCGAGGAAAATACAGTCCTTGCTTACCACAAAGAATGCCCGCTCATCTTCCACGGTTTCTCCTGCCTCTGCAGTAAAAGTATGATAGCGAACGCCTTCCAAGGACTGTACAACACCGTCGTTGCACATCAGTTGGACAGTTACCGACAAAGGTACCCACTGAGCGGGGGTTGGAAGAAGATGCATCAGCCCACGCATACAAGCCGCCTCGAGAAGGTGTGACTTAGATAATTTTCGCATTGCCATGACAGCCCTCTGTTTCGCTTCGAAGCATGACACTTCGGGAACGGTGTTCGACAACAGGGATACACATGCGATGGAGAGCATCTTACTCGTGGCAGTCATTTTTGGGAGCAATATACGCCCACAGCCTCGATGCCGCGCAGCTAAAAAATGCGATTTTGACCAAAAATAGCCGTTTTGCTTGCTGATAGGTGCGGCAGCTGTTCAAGTGGTGATAGCGGCGCTGCTCAAGCGGAGGCTGTGTTCCTGGGCCTTGTCTAAGGCTTGGTGGAGGTCTTGCCAGAGGGCCTCGATATCTTGGGCTTCTTGCCGACCTCTTTTCCCATGCGACCGCCTGGGAGCGCTCTTTGCGCTGGGTAAAGATGTAGGCAGCCTGCAAGTTTTCAGCGCAGCAGCGTTACATCGCCTTTTTGAACGAACCACACCGTGTCGTTCCCGTTGGGCAGGGCGTAGCGCAGTTGCCACACATATACATCCGAAGGGGCAACTTGTCCGTTGGGCAGCCGACCATCCCAGGTGCTGTGTGGGCTGTTCGCCTCAAAGATGCGTTGGCCCCATCGGTTGAAGACCGACCACTCGAAGGCCCTGTAGGCGCATTCGGGCACGTCAATGGGGCCAAAGGTGTCGTTGATACCATCTCCGTCAGGGGTAAAGGCATTGGGATAGATAGGCTTGCAGTGGCAGTCCTGGGCTTCGAGATGGTACTCTACCTTCCATTGCAGGCCGCAATAGTCCACCTGAGCCGTGTAAGTGCCCGGCCCTTCAACACGCCAAAGGGTATCCTGCTGCCCGTCAGGCCAGGTAATGGTGGCGCCTTTTGGTGCATCAGGGCGCAGATAGACAACTTCGCCTAAGCAGGTAGGGCGTTGGAAGGTTAGGTCTGACACTAAGGAGTCGTTTTTTTGGCAGTAAAAAGTAGTCTTGTAGGGCGGCAGCGAACTTATGGATAAAAAGAAAGGCTCCACTTCCTGGGGCCAGTCCTCTACTGCAAGAAGAGGCATTTTCTCTACAGATCCTAGGACAACAGGGTTGGCCAGCGGCGGTGTTTGAAAATCACCACAGCCCAGCACCAAATCGAGAGGCATGCGCAGGAGCGTAGTGCCACTCTGCGTCCAACCTACAGCTGCCACGTAACCGGACGAAACCGAGAAGCCTTGCGTGAAAACGTCGGCAGCGGGTTGAAGGAGATTTTGAAATACTACCTTACCCTCATGATCCACTACATGGATAGTAATATATCTCTCTCCGCCCTTTCCCAAGAACGCTATCAGCAAAATGCTATCGCCGTGAAAACGCAGGATACGCTGTGGGGCAATCCCAAAGAGTATATCTGCTGTGCCGAAATTATCTGTGGGAAAGCTGGAACTGATCCACTCCAACTTGCCCTGGTGGCTTATCTTAAGCAAATGTAAGTAATCAAATGACAACCGCAGCACCAACACGAAGCCATCTGAAACTTCGACGGGCTGGACATCCGCAAGACCCATGGGCGAGGTACTCTGGACGTTGACGGCCCATTCAAGGTCGCCGTCAGAAGTCCACTTGAGCACGTGCTCTCGGGATGCCAGCTGCAATGCTCCACCCTCATAGGTCGAACAGGCACGCCCAGATACGACGCTGAAAAGCGCCCTGCGGCACCACAGGATGTCGCCTTGTGCGCTCATTTTCAGTAGTAATGGGTGGGAAAGCACAAGGGAATAGCCGCCCAAGATGATGTGCCCCGAAGCATCCACATCGAGTGAGACCCAGTGGACAGCGACGGCAGAGCGATAAACCTTCGCCCACGAGATACTCCCCTGCGGGTCAAGACGAGCCATAATCAGTTCTTTTGCACCGCCTTGCAGGGCCAAAAGCACTGCGCCATCCTTGTCTGTCCACAGACCTATCAGACGCTCCATTGTCGCAGATGCCCTCAACTGCTGACGCCGCAGGACGTAGCCACAAGCATCCCAGTACAGCAATTCCACAGCCTGTTTCGAGGCTAGTAGCACGGCTGTCAATGTCTGCCCATCAGGCAAGGCACTGACCCAGGAGCGTTGGAACCGCGCCTGCGTATTCTCTTGTGCTACCTCGGCAAAAAAGCGAGACTGACCAAGGGCAGCACGGTCAATGACAAGGCAAACCAGAAAGCAACACCATTTTAGTACGCGCATCATCTTGGCTTAGGTATGCAGCTTAGCCCAGTCGAAAAGAATGCCCGCTCATCTTCCACGGTTTCTCCTGCCTCTGCAGTAAAAGTATGATAGCGAACGCCTTCCAAGGACTGCACGACACCGTCGTTGCACATCAGTTGGACAGTTACCGAAACAGGTATCCACTGAGCGGGGTTGGAAGGAGGTGCAACGGCAAACTCCAGTATGATCTGGGGCAGAGACTTACACAAAGAGAAACTGTATTCATCTCCTTGGTTCCATAGCAACCCCACCGGGCCTTGCGGATAGAAGCAGTTGAACATCGGGAGCGAGTGATAAACCCCAACAGCCCATACATAGAAGCTACCTTGAGGAGGTGTGGCGTGGGTAATTTTCGCATTGCAATGGCAGACTTCTGTTTCATTTCGAAACATGACCTCTTCGGGAATGCGGATTTGAATTTTCTCTCCCGGCTTCAATGTCTTCAAAAGGGCATAAGTGCTTCGTTCCTGTTTTAGGGATGTCTCCTCCGCCTCCTCCTTTTGTTCCACATTGCAAGTGGTCAGCAGCAGAGATAAACAGGCAAGAAAGAGTACCTTATTCATAGCGGTCATTTTTTATGCAAAAATCTCTCAAATGCCTCGACACATCATAGATGAAAATGGGGTTTTGACCAAAAATAGCCATTTTGCTTGCTGAGGGGTGCAGTAGTTATTTAAGTGGTGATGGCGGGGCTGCTCAAGCGGAGGCTGTGCTCCTTGGCCTTGTCTAAAGCTTGTTTAAGGTCCCACCAAAGATCCTCCACGTGCTCGACACCGACGGAGAGGCGAACCAAAGCGTCGCTGATGCCAAAGGCAGTTTTTTCCTCTGGTGCAATGCCCGCATGGGTCATCGTTGCCGGGTGTTGTGCCAATGACTCCGTGCTACCTAAGCTGACAGCTAATTTGATGACCTTCAGGTGATTAAGAAAGGCAAAGGCTTCAGGCTCACCGCCTTTCACCTCAAAGGACACCATGGCGCCGGGCGAGGTGCACTGCCGCCGATAGATGTGGTAAGCCTCGCCGTCTTCGGGCGTGAGCAGCCCCAGATACAGCACTTTGGTCACCATGGGGTGTTGGGCTAAGCGCTAGGCTAAGGTTTGGGCGTTTGCTGCTTGCCTTTCCATGCGCAGTTGAAGCGTTTCCAAGCTGCGCAGCAGCAGCCAACCCGTGTGCGGCGCAATCATATTGCCCAGAAAAGTGCGCAAGGTCTTGACGCGCGCAATGAGCGCCCCCGCCCCCAAGCACGCTCCGGCGATGACGTCGCTGTGTCCGCCGATGTACTTGGTTGCCGAATACAGCACCAAGTCAGCGCCGTGCTTCAGCGGATGTTGCCACAGCGGCCCCAAGTAGGTGTTGTCCACCGCCACCAACACCCGGCGTTCAGCGGTGCTACACCGGTCTGCCACCATTCGGCACATCGCTATGTCCACCAGGTCATTGGTCGGGTTAGCTGGCGTCTCCACGTAAATCATTGCTAAGCGTCCGGCGTGGCCAGACCGCCCAACGAGCTGACTAACCTCCTCAAACGAGGCTCCTGCCCTGAAACCGAGCACATGCACGCCCCACTTGGGCAAGATGTGGTGGACAAAATGACTCGTTCCCCCGTAGAGCGGATTGCTGTACAGCAACAAATCGCCTGGCTGCAAGAATTCAAAAAAAACCGTTGTAATAGCCGACATACCGCTCTCAAAGGCGGCGCATGCCTCTGCCTCGTCCCAAAGCGCTAAGCGGTCTTCCAGAATTTCCATGTCAGGATTGTTCAGGCGGCTGTAAATGAGACCGCTCTTCTCGCGCGCGCTTTTCTCGCGCAGCCCATAAGCTACCTCAAAAAAAGCCTTCCCCGCCTCCGCACTTCGGAACACAAACGTGGAGGTCTGAAAAATTGGGCACTTCACAGCACCCTCCGACCACTCCGGCCGGTAGCCGTACGACATCATAAGCGTCCCAGGATGCAAATGTCTCTTCATGTCAATGTACTTTTTTAGGTAAAGCTGCATCATCCGTCAGATATGTTCCAATGATTAATGGATAATCAGAAAACAAAACTAAATTTTCGCCATTATTTGTAAAAAAATCTTTCACCAGCCAACAAAACGAACCCACTATGGAAAAAAAAACTCCTGCCTTGGACACCACAGACCGCGCCATCTTGACACTGCTCCAGCAAGACGCCGCCCTAACGAACAAGGAAATAGCGGTGCATCTCGGCATGAGTACCACGCCCGTCTATGAGCGCATCAAGCGCCTCGAGCGCGAAGGCTACATCGAGCGCTACACCGCCCTGCTCAGCCGCCAAAAACTGCACCTGTCGCTGCTGGTCTTCTGCGATGTAGCCCTCAAAGAACACAACCGCGACTTCCTGCTGCGCTTCGAGCAGTCTGTCGGCCAATTCCCCGAGGTCCTCGAGTGCCATCACGTTACCGGCGAGTATGACTACGTGCTGAAAGTCGTTGCCGCTGACATGGATGACTACCAGCGCTTCATCAAAGAAAAACTAGCCACCCTCGAAAACATCGGCCGCGTGCAGAGCCATTTCGTCATGACGGAAGTCAAGAACAGCACCATATTGCCACTGTAGGCCACAGCCTTTCTCGCCTCCATTTTTTTTGGGAAAAAACGGCCTCTCAGCTCCAATGCCGCTCCCGTGCACAGCCGCATGCCGGCCTCATCTGTTTGGCCCCGAGCATGGTTTCCGCCCGCTTCCGGCCTTAATAATGGCGCGAGGGCAGCCCGTCGTCTCCGCGCCCAGACAAGGCTGCCTCCCCGTAAAATTTTGGCAAAAAACACGAGGCAAAGGATGGCTCAACACCGCATACTCCTGCCGCAGCCACCGTGAGACCTCTTCCCAAAAATTTAACTTGCACGCTTCCCAAACACACCCATACCTTTGTGGCTAAGTTTTGAACGACATGAACGCATACCACCACATCACATCGCAGACAGCTTGTTGTTGCTGTTGTTGTTGTCCGGCTCGGCCTGCCGAAGCGGAGCTGATGCGGTGTGTGCCTGAAAAAGGCTAATTCCACAAACACCAAGCCACACGCCTCCATCACAACAGCCCTTCGGCAGCAGAACGCCGAAGGGCTGTTGACTTTTTATCCGTTCACCATTAAAGTAGTCCATCATGAGCTTACGACTTGGCGACATCGCTCCCAACTTCAAGGCCCAGACCACCCAGGGCGAGATTGACTTCTACGAGTACCTCGGCGACGGCTGGGGCATCCTTTTCTCCCACCCGGCCGACTACACCCCCGTGTGCACCACCGAACTGGGCCGCACGGCAAAGTTGGCCGAAGAATTCCGCCGCCGCAACACCAAGGTACTGGCCGTCAGCGTGGACCCCTTGGACAAGCACTTAGGCTGGGTACAAGACATCAACGAAACCCAGAACACGACGGTCAACTTCCCCATTATCGCAGACCCAGACCGTCAAGTGGCCACCCTGTACGACATGATCCACCCCAACGCCTCGGAAAACTTTACGGTGCGTTCGCTGTTCATCATCGGGCCTGACAAACGCATCAAACTCATCATCACCTACCCCGCCTCGACGGGACGCAACTTTGAGGAAGTGCTCCGCGTGCTCGACTCGCTACAGCTCACCGCCTATCACAGTGTGGCCACACCAGCAGACTGGAAGCACGGCGAAGACGTCATCGTGGTGCCTTCCATACCCACCGAAGAGGCGATAAAAAAATTTCCTAAGGGTGTAAAAGAAATAAAGCCGTACCTTCGCTATACGCCGCAACCGGATTTATAAAAAATGCGCTTCATGAACATAGGTACTTACCGGCCGCTTTGCTGTTGTTGCTGCTTCTGTTGTACGCATGGCGTACGCCGAAGGGCCTCGGTCAGTAGTGTTCCGTGATTTCGCACACTCTCATTGTGACTATAGAGAAACAGGCTCTTCGGTGCAAGACCGGGGGGCCTTTTTTCCTTTTTTACCTCAACGCAATAACACCATCACTATGCACATTGAACATTTGACTCACAGCGATATACAACTCTGGAGCCGTCTGCATCAGGTAGGCGAACAGATAGGACGTACGCCGTTGTGCCCGGTGCGCCGCCTTTTTTCGAAGAAGAACGTCCAAGTATTGGTCAAGAAAGAATGGGAACAGCTGTCGGGCAGTGTAAAAGCCCGTGCGGCGTTTTTCATCATCAAATCTGCCTTGGCCAACGGGGCGCTGCACCGCGGCAAGGTCTTGCTCGACGCCACCAGCGGTAATACCGGCATTGCCTATGCGGCCATTGGGCAGGCGTTGGGCATACCCGTAGTGCTCTGTTTACCGGAGAACGCTTCGGCAGAGCGAAAGGAAATCCTGCGTGCATTGGGCGCAGAAATTGTTTACACCTCGCGCTTTGAGGGCACCGACGGAGCACAGGAGGTGGCGCGCGAACTGACACAGACCTACCCAGAGCGCTATTTCTACGCCGACCAGTACAGCAACGACAACAATTGGCTGGCTCATTACCACACCACTGCCCTCGAAATTGTCCAGGAGCGGCCCGACATCACGCACTTTGTGGCTGGGTTGGGCACCACGGGCACCTTCACCGGCATTGGGCGCCGCCTGCGCGAACTGAAGCCACAGGTGCGGCTCATCGCCCTGCAACCCAATGTAGCTCTGCACGGGCTGGAAGGCTGGAAGCACCTGGAAACTGCCGTGGTGCCGCGCATCTACGACCCAACCCTGGCAGACGCCGTAGAAGAAATTGACACGGCCGAGGCCTACGAAATCATCCGCGCAGCCAAGCGCTACGAAGGGCTGTTGCTTAGCCCCTCGGCAGCGGCCAATCTGGCCGGAGCTTTGCGCATAGCCGAGCGCATCGCCGAGGGCACGGTCGTAACAGTATTGCCCGACAACGCCGACAAGTACGGCGAAGTGATGAAACAGATTTTCTAACCCACACAGAAACATCACCTTATGCTGTGCTTTAGTGCAAACGTACACGCTCGCATGCTGGCCGATGCCCTGCGCACTTTCCCCGACGAATGCTGTGGTTTCCTCTTTGGCACCGAGACGGCCGATGGTAACCGTCATTTGACCGATATCCTCGTTGTGAACAATGCCAAGAAGGGCGACAAACGCCGCCGCTTCGAAATTGCTCCCATGGATTATCTGAATGCCGAACGCTATGCCGACGAGCACCACCTGACGCTCCTGGGCATCTACCACTCGCACCCCAACCACCCGGCCATTCCTTCGGAGCACGATCGCGCCGTCGCACTGCCTTTCTTCTCCTACGTCATTGTGTCCGTGCTAGACGGCAGTGTGTCGCACGTGCGCGCCTGGCGCCTCAACGATGAGCGCCAGTTTGAGGAGGAGACAATAGGCTCCGTAGATGCAAAACTCCAAGCCGTTTGAAAGGCCCTCATTCACACATTACGACATCAACAAATCTTCTTACCATTATGGCTACTGTTATCATTCCCACGCCTTTGCGCAAGTTCACCAACAATGCCTCCAAACTGACGGTAGAAGCCGCCACAGTGGGCGAAGCCCTGCAGCAACTGGCTGCAGAATATCCTGACCTGAAAAAGCACCTGCTCGATGAGCAAGGGCAAATACGCTCGTTCCTCAACCTCTTTGTGGGCGAGCACGACGTGCGCGATCTGCAATGGGCCGACACGCCGCTGCCCGCCGACGCCACGCTGAGCATTGTGCCGGCCATTGCCGGCGGAACGGGCCACTGGGCCGACGTAACATTCTCAAAAGAAGAACTAGCGCGCTATAATCGGCACATCATCATCCCGGAGTTTGGGTTGGAAGCCCAGCAAAAGCTGAAAGCCGCCCGCGTGTTGGTGGTCGGTTCCGGCGGCTTGGGCAGCCCGCTGCTGTTGTATTTGGCAGCCGCTGGCGTAGGCACTATTGGTATAGTGGACTTCGACCGCGTGGACGACAGCAACCTGCAGCGCCAGGTGCTCTTCGGAGTAGATGCTGTAGGACAGCTCAAAGTAGAAGCCGCCAAGAAGCGCTTAGAAGCGCTCAACCCACATATTCGAATAGTTACCTACGACGCACTGCTCAACTCGCGCAACGCGCTGGACATCATCCGCGACTACGACTTAGTGGCCGACGGCACCGATAACTTCCCGACGCGCTACTTGGTCAACGACGCCTGTGTGCTGTTGGGCAAACCCAATGTCTATGCCTCCATTTTTCAGTTTGAAGGGCAAGTGGCGGTGTTCAACTACTGCCATCCGAATGGCGAACTGGGGCCAAATTATCGCGACCTATACCCTACACCCCCGCCGCCGGGGCTAGTGCCCAGTTGTGCCGAAGGCGGTGTATTGGGTGTACTGCCTGGCATCATCGGCAGCATGCAGGCCTGTGAGGTTATCAAGGTCATCACCGGAGTAGGCGAACCGCTCAGCGGGCGTTTGTTTGTCTTTGATGCCCTGACGTTCGAGACGCGTACCTTCCGCATCAAGCGGCGCGAAGACAACCCGCTTAACGGTAAGCATCCGACCATCACCCAGCTGATTGACTATGAGCAGTTTTGCGGTATAAAGGTGGTGGAACGGCCGGTGCGCGAGATTACGGTGCAACAGCTGCTGCAGTGGCAGGCAGAGGGGCGTTCATTCCAGCTCATTGACGTGCGCGAACCCCATGAGTACGAGGCGGCCAATATCGGAGCGACGCTCATCCCCTTGGGCACCGTGGCCGAAAACGTCCATCGCCTCTCGCGCGAGGTGCCGGTGGTGGTGCACTGCCGTTCAGGCGTGCGCAGTGCCAAGGCCATCCGCGAACTGGAAGACCGCTTCGGTTTCGACAACCTGTACAGCCTTAAGGGCGGCATCTTGGCCTATTTGGAAGAGGCTAAACCAGAGGCCGTCCACACTTAAGCGCCCTTTAGATGGCGCCCTAAGGCATCGGCGGGCACGGTATGTTGCTCGCCGGTGCTTTGATTTTTGAGGTTGACAGTGCCCTGTTGGCGCTCCGTTTCGCCCACAATAGCCGCCCAGGGCACGCGGCGGCGCGCGGCGTATTCAAATTGCCTCTTTAGCTTGCCCGGTTCCGGATACAGCTCAGCGGCGATGCCTTCAGTGCGCAGACGGCTAACGAGTCGGAAGGCGTAGCGGTGAGAGGCTTCATCTAAGGCCATAAACAGGACGCACACGCTCTCCGACAGGGTTTCGGGAAAGCCGCCCGTCTGCTCCAGCACGTCGTAGATGCGATCGGCCCCAAAAGAAATACCCACCCCCGACAGGCCGGGCATGCCAAACACGCCGGTGAGGTCGGCGTAGCGCCCGCCGCCACCGAGGCTGCCCATGCGCAAGCCATCCGCTACCACCTCGAAGATGCAGCCTGTATAGTAGGTCAGGCCGCGCGCCAGCGATATGTCAAAAACCAGGCGGTTGTGTAACGATTGCCCATCGAGGAAGCTCCACACGCTATTGAGTTCTTCTATACCTTGCAAGCCGGCAGCGCTTTTGCCCAGGGCTTCGCGCAGGGCCGAGCGCTCCGACAAGGAAAGCAGGTGCTGGATGCGCTCCACCGCCGTTGCCGAAATGCCGCGCTGCAGCAGGTCTTCGCGTACACCTTCCGGGCCGATTTTGTCTAATTTGTCTATGGCTATAGTCATTTCCATGAACCGATCAGCAATGCCGGCAGCTTCAGCGATGCCGTACAGCACTTGGCGGTGGTTGACCTTGATAACTACCGGGATGCCGAGACGTGCAAAGGCCTCGTCGTACATCTGGATGAGTTCAGCCTCGTAGTGCAGGCTTTCAGAACCGATGACGTCGGCGTCGCATTGGTAAAACTCGCGGTATCGGCCGCGCTGCGGGCGGTCGGCGCGCCACACGGGCTGTATCTGGTAGCGTTTGAAAGGGAAGGCGAGGGCGTGGCGGTTCATGACTACGTAACGAGCGAAGGGCACCGTCAGGTCGTAGCGCAAGCCGCGTTTGGCGATGTGGGGGATGAGGCCGTTAGAGTCCTTGGCAGCCAGCAGGGCAGGGTCAACGTCTTTGAGGTAGTCGCCGTTGTTGAGGATTTTGAAAAGCAGTTTGTCGCCTTCTTCCCCATACTTGCCCATGAGGGTGGAAAGGTTCTCCATGGCAGGCGTCTCCAACGGCTCGAAGCCGAAGCGCATGAAAATGTCGCGCAGCGTGTCGAAAATAAAGGCGCGGCGTCGGGCCTGTTCGGGGCCAAAGTCGCGCGTGCCTTCGGGTAAAGAGGGTTTTTGCATACTAAAGTGCTGAGTTTGCGGCAAAGGTAGGGTGCCCGTGTGCATCCCTTCTTCCTAAGGTCATGACGTTTTGCCCTACCTTTGGCCCCTAAACATGCTGTACATGCTTCGTTTTCTGACCGCGCTGCTGATGTTGAGCGCTGCTCTTCCCAACACATTTGCACAAGATACGACCCTGTTTATCCCGCGAAACCTCCTGCGCGCCTACGAGAAGGGTACGCGCAGCTTTGACGGAAAGCCCGGCCCCAAGTACTGGCAAAACCGCGCTTCCTATCGCATACAGGTAAGCATCGAACCCAAAAAGCGCCTCCTTAAAGGGCGGGCTGACATCATCTACGTCAATCAAAGCCCCGACACCTTGCGTTTGTTGCGCTTCAAATTGGCCGCTGACCGCTATCGGAAAGGCAGCCTCCGCGACGACGACGTCAATCCCGATGACGTGGGCGATGGGGTGCGTATCGAGCAACTGACCCTCAACAATCAGCCCGTGCCCGACAAGGAACGCACCCGAAGACGCACCTTCTTAGACGTAAACATCAGGCAGAAACCCTTGCTGCCCGGAGACTCCACCCTCATCTCAGTGCGCTGGTCTTACACTTTGCCCTCCGACAAGCGCGCCACGCGCGAGTGCGTATGCGACCCCACCACATTCTTTGTCCCTTATTGGTATCCTCAAGTGGCTGTTTACGATGACATCCGCGGATGGGCGAACACGCCTTACGGCGGTCAACAGGAGTTTTATCACGATTTCGCCGATTACGACGTCGTCATTACCATGCCCAAAGGTTTCATGGTGTGGGCCACTGGTGAATGGCAAAATCCTGAAGACCTCCTCGAAGCGCCCTATCTGGAGCGATTGCGCCGCGCCCACCAAGTGGATACGGTGGTGTCTATCTTCACCGAAGAAGACTTGAAGCGCGGCGGCGTCTTCCGCAAGGGCGCCACCCACGCCTTTCGTTACCGCGCCACCCAGGTGCCTGATTTCACCCTTGCCGCCAGCGACCACTACAACTGGGACGCCACCTCGGTGGTCGTGGACAGCACCACTGGCCGCCGCACCTTTGTGAGCGCCGCCTACAACACCGCTTCCAAAGACTTCTACCGCGTGGCGCGCATTGCAGCCGATGGCATCCGCCTCATGAGCTTCTGGCAGCCGGGCTATCCTTTCCCCTATCCGTGCATGACCGTCTTCAACGGCAACGACGGCATGGAGTACCCCATGATGGTCAATGATGTCAGTGTGGCCCCAGGCGACCCTACCAACCTAACGGTGCATGAGGTGGCCCACACCTATTTCCCTTTCATGATGGGCATCAACGAGCAAGAGCACGCCTGGATGGACGAAGGCTGGGCTTCTTTCTTCGACCTCCTCCTCACCGACAGCCTCACTGGCCGAAAGGGCAACCTGCGCGGCTATGGCTTCTCAGCAGGCAGCGACTTCGACGTGCCGCCTATGGTGCGCTCCAGCTTCCTGCGCAGCCCCGCCTATGGCATCGCCTCCTACACTCGCCCGCAAAGCGCCTACATCATCTTGCTTGACCTGTTGGGCTACGACACTTTCCACCACTGCATGGTCGAGTACATGAACCGCTGGAAAGGCAAGCACCCTATCCCCTACGACTTCTTCTTCACCTGGAATGACGCCTCGGGCCAAAACCTCAACTGGTTCTGGCGCCCTTGGTTTTTTGAATGGGGCTACCCGGACTTGGACGTGCGCCAGATAGTACGCGACACCTCCGCCGACCGCGACCTCATCAGCATCGAGCGCATCGGCAACCTGCCCATACCTATCCATCTGAAAATCACCTACACCGACAAATCTATGGAAACCGTCCACCTCAAGGCCGATGTGTGGAAAAACGGCGACCGCCTGTGCACCATCCCGGCGGCTGTAGGCAAGAGCGTTGCGCGCCTCGAGTTGGGCGACCGCCTCATCCCAGACACCGACCGCACCAACAATTCCTGGAAAAAAGACTGACACATGAACACGACCAAAATCCTGACCTATCTGCTGTACGCCTTACTAGCAGGGCTTATCCTCGTGGCTGGCTATAAGGCTTTCGAAACGAAACGCCGCCAAAACGCACTGACTAATGAAGCGCAGGAGTTCGACCAAAGGCGTAACCTTGGCTACACAGACCCCGACTCTCTGGGTGCCATCTACGAGGGCAACGACACCTCCACTGTACTCATTGGCACCGACGGCATCGAAGAAGAGTCAAGCCCCATGACCAAGCCCTCACCCGTTACGCAGCCTACACCACCGCCCGCCCAACCCCGCGACGTCGCTCCCGCACCCGCATCGCCCTCTCCGCAGCCACCCATTGACTTGGACAACGACGTCCGCGACGGGCGCTATCGCGTCGTAGCCGGCTCCTTCACCAAACTGGAGGGCGCTCGTCGCGAAATGCAGCGCATCATCAAAATGGGCTACACCGAGGCCGAAATTGGCTACTACAACCGCGGCAAATACGCCGTGGTCGTCGTTAAGCGCACCGATAACCTCAACGAGGCCAATCGTATCGTGGACGACCTGGAACGCCGCGGTATTGATGCTGCTGTCATTGACCGCATCCGAAAAAGATGATGTGGGCTAGGGCGATGAGACAACCTGTGGGGGCTTGTACTCCGCAGGGAAGCCGCTTCATCGAAAAATAGAATCGTATTGCCACCCTACCTCTGGATAGGTGGCGGGAATTTATGTCTTACGACTGAGTTCTTCTTTCCACTTGATTAGAAAGGGTACACATTTCCTTGAAACGTCAAAAAGAAGAATGGAGAGTGAATTTGCGCTCAAACAAAATAATTCCACGCTCCATGCCCCGAAGCACCTACAAAGGTATTCTAAATTTCCTACAGCAAATCCACCCAGCCACGGCTCTATCGCATGGATCGCCGTTTGAGTTCCATGTTTACTACATATCGTCCACAAACTCTCATATCGCTTGTTGCGGTCGGACAGTGCCAACTTGGGGCGGCAAAGTTCCATTTTACAATGTGTTCAGGTTTTGTGTAATAGTCCCAAACTTTTTGTTTGTTTGCTAAAACGGTTGCCTTAATTGTTATTTTTTCTGTCTTCATAACTTTATTGTTGTATTTGTGTAGGGTCGGTGAACATTACTTCCCATTGGTGCCCGTCAAGGTCGGTAAAGCAGTCGTAATACATCCACCCGTAGTCTGCACTTTCTCGGTAACGTGTCGCACCATTTTCAAGTGCAAGTTTTACGATGTTGTCAACCTGCTCTCTGCTATCAACTTGAATTGCGATCAAAACTTGTGTTGTTGTTTCATCCGCAATGGGTCTGTTGGTAAATGTGCGAAACATGTCGTGCGTGATAAGCATCGAATAAATGAGTCCTTCATTGAGAACCAAACACAATGCCCTGTCATTAGAAAATTGTTCGTTAAAAGAAAAACCGAGCTTTGTCCAAAAGTCCCTTGTCCTTTTAAGGTCTTTGATTGGAAGATTTACGAAGACTGATTTTACTTTCATTTTTTTGTTGTTGTTCGTCGTTTTAAAATTGGCACCAACGGTTTCGGGCTTGCCGAAGTGGCGGTTTAGAGTCGCTTACCTGACCCCAAGCGCAAAAGTAAAACAAAAGTACTAACGTTCAATTTACTACGTCCGACCCGCTTGCAGCAACACGTTGTTAGAGGGTCGGGCTTGGTCAGTCCTTGTCGTAATACTTTAGCTTTTTTACAAGTCGGTTGAGTGTTTGGGCTATTCTGTCCACTTTCGTGTGGTCAGTCTTGGCAGAATAAATCCATTTAATATAGTTGAGTTGCTCATTTTCGTTAAGTGATTTGAAAAATTGCAATGCTTCGGGTTCTTCTTGCAGGCATAGTAAAAGTTCTTCAGGAATTGCTAACGGCTCATTGTCAGGATACAAAATAATATGAACATAATCTCCTGCTTGCTTTCCAATCTTCCTCCGGATTTCTGCCCTTACAGGGAAAAACAATTGCCCGTTGCCCATTGGTGCAAGGTGATATTTATCAAATTCAAAATCGTCAATTGAGCCTTTTACTTTCACCCAACCAAAAGGCGTTTCTTTGCTTTGCAAAACTTCGGGAATGGCGGCATACGTCCAACCGCCTTTCCCCGGAAATTTCTGAAGCAAATAATCTTTGTCAACTAACGGATTGTCCATTTTACCTGCCTTCAACGTAGTTTTCCAATTGAGTTCCTCCAAAGTGTCGGATAAGACGTTCGGAAATATCGTCAAGTGCTTTTTTGTATCCATCTTTATTGAAGTTGAGCATTTCTTCGGTTTCACAATTAAAATGAAATTGCCAAATAAAAATTGTGCTTATGTCATTTGATTCAAGCGTCATAAGTGAAAGTGACTGCAACATTCCAAACGGATTATCATCAGGGTCTATAGATGCCCAACCTTTGTTTTATTCGTGCCAGACAATTTTCGTGTGGTGGATGATCCCTTCATTTTCACCTGACATTGGTTTGAAAAAACACGTATAGCCTGTGCAAATTCCATTGTTGTCAAATTCCGTTTCTACCTTTTCAAGTCCCTCACTGTATTTGGGCATATTTGCAGGGTCGCCCACTAAAGCCCAGACTTCATTTATAGGTGCGTCAAGCTCCAATTTGATACGATTTCTTAAAGGGCTTTTTACCCATCTGTCTGCTGTGGGCAATGCCACACTTGTTTCTTGTTTTTTCATTTTACTTTCTGATTTTGTTGTTTGATTACTATTGTTGTTACAAGCTGTGCTGCAAATCACCAGAGCCACAATAGCTCCTTTAATGAATGTTATCTTTTGCATTAAATTGAATTTTATGCAAAAATAGAGGCGCTTAATAGAGTTGTTCTAAAATAACGATATTTGCACAAAAATCCACCGAACACGATGTTAGACATCCACAGAGCCCTTCGCAATGAGTCCGTTTTGC
>FWPU01005558.1_pt1 | contig 26317 bp, 21 predicted proteins | sample 2228361 | NCBI WGS metagenome assembly FWPU01 (sample SAMEA103939777, study PRJEB20133) | metagenome
CTGGCCGGCCTCGCGGGCCTGACCCTGCAGGAGCCCCTGCCCGACTCCGAGGCAGGACAACCTCTCCCTCCCGTGCTCCCCGGACCTGACCCCGCGCGACATGGAGCGCATCGCCCGCGCGCTCCGCCGGGCCCTGGATCGCTCGCGATTCACGCACCGAATCCTGTCGTGCTCGCGTCTTCGTGTGCCCTTTTCGGCACAAACGGTTAGACTCTCCCCCGACTTGCGCGGGACCCACGCGATGGTCGTCCTTGGGGTCTGCGACAGCCAGGACTCGGGCGCGGCCCTGTTCGTCCACGGGGCACTCGTGGCCGCGGTCAACGAGGAGCGGCTCAACCGCGTGAAGTTGTGGGGCGGGTTCCCGGCCCTGTCCGTCGCGAAGGTGCTGGAAATCGGCGGGGTCCGGCCCGAGGACGTCGAGGTCGTGGTCCTGGGCACCCGGATCACCCCGAACCTCCTGGCCCGCGCCTTCCGGGGGATCCACCAGGGGCTGCGGCGCGGGAGCGGCCAGTTCGGCTACCTGCTGAACCTCTTCATCACCTACCAGACGGTGGCTAGGGCCCTGCGCGTGCCCGAGGCGCTCGAGGCCACGGCGGCCCGGGCCGTGATCCGGCGGGACCTCGCGCGCCTGGGGATTTCTGGCGCGCGCCTCGTCTCGGTGGACCACCACGTCGCCCACGCGGCCGGGGCCTGGGCCACGGCGCCGTTCTTCTCGCAACCTTCGCCGCCCGATCGCGCCCTGGTCGTGACCGTGGACGGGCTCGGGGACGGGCTCGGGCTCACGGTCAGCGTCGGGGAGCGCGGGCGGGGCCTGCGGCGAGTCCACGCGGAGAGCGGATTCTCGGCCCTGACCCTGTACTATTCGCGCCTGACCGAGTCCCTCGGCTTCACCCCGATCAAGGACGAGGGCAAGGTCAACGCGCTCGCGGCCTACACGGACCGGATGCCCTTGCTCGCGGAGGCCCGGTCCCTGCTGCGGCACCGGGATGGCCGCTTCAACCGCCACAACCACCTCGTCCCCGCCTCCATGGCCCGCCCTCCGTACTCGCGGTTCCGCGACCACCCGCGCGAGGAGGTCGCGGCCTCGTTCCAGCAGCACCTCGAGGACGAGATGCGGGCCTTTGTCCGGCACTGGCTCGCACGGACCGGGACGTCGCACCTGTGCCTCGCGGGAGGCCTGTTCGCGAACGTCAAACTGAACCAGCGCCTCGCCGCGATGCCGGAGGTCCGCGGGCTGTGGGTCTTCCCCCACATGGGGGACGGGGGGCTCGCGGTCGGGGGGTGCTTCGCGTTCCTGCGCTCGGACCCCGCGCCCTTTCCCCATGCGTACTGGGGGCCGGGCTTCACGGACACCGAAGCGGAGGCCGCCTTGCGCGCGGCCGGCCTGCGCTTTGACCGCCCGGGGGACCTGCCCGCCGAGGTCGCGCGCCTCCTCGCCGGCGGGCGCGTGGTCGCGCGGGCCACGGGCCGCATGGAGTATGGCCCCCGCGCCCTGGGCCACCGGTCGATCCTGGTCCAGGCCACGGACCCCTCCACGATGGACTGGCTCAACCGGCGCCTGAAACGCAGCCCCTTCATGCCCTTCGCGCCCGCGGTGCTGGACGATGACTACGACGACTGCTTCGTCGGGGGCGACCGGGTCCGCGACGCCGCCCGCTTCATGACCGTGAGCCTGGACGCGACCCCGGACTTCCGCGCGCGCTGCCCGGGCGCGGTCCACGTGGACGGCACGGCCCGCCCGCAGCGCGTCACGGCCGAGGCGAGCCCCGGCTTCGCGCGCATCCTGCGGGAGTACCGGGCCCTGACCGGCCTCCCCTGCGTGATCAACACCTCCTTCAACATGCACGAGGAGCCCATCGTCTGCACGCCCGCGGACGCGGTCGGGGCCTTCCTGCGCTCCGGGGCGGACGCCCTGGCGCTCGGGCCGTTTCTGGCCGAGGCGCCCAGGCGGGATGGAGGCGACCGATGAACGTCCTCGGCACGGCCCGCTCGCAGTGGAACAACATCGCCTTCTTCCGCCCCCTGTTCCCCCTGCGGTCCCTTGCGCGCAACGCGGTGACCCTCCCGCTGGACTACCTCTCCCCCTCGGGTCGCGCGTCCCCGCCGATGGTGATCAACCTCCTCCTGACCTCCCGGTGCAACCTGCAATGCTCGATGTGCTCCGCGGCCGAGTTCCGCCGGCAGCGCTTCCGCGAGTTGACCACGGCGGACGTGGACCGGCTCGCGGCCTCGGTTCGCCCCTTGCACCCCACCTTCTACTTCGGCGGGGGCGAGCCCTTCGTGCGCGACGACATCGTGGACCTGATCGCCGCGGTCAAGCGCCACGACTTGCCGCTCGGGATGGTCACCAACGGGCTTCTCCTGACCCCCGAGCGGGGCCGGCGCGCCAAGGAACTCGGGCTCGACCACATCCTGATCTCCCTGCATGGCCCCGAGGCCACGCACGACGCCATCACCGGGACCCCGGGCGCCTTCCGCCGGACCACCGAGAACATCGCGGCCTTTTGCCGGCCCCCGCGCCGCACGGTCGTGATGCTGAACTTCGTGTTGTCGAGGGACAACATTCCCCACATCCACGACCTCATCGCCCTGGGCCGCTCCCTGGGCGTGGACCGTGTCCGCATCGAGCACCTCCTCTTCATGACCGACGACGACCAGCGCCGCCACGCGGAGTGGTGCGCGGAACACCTCCCCCCGCCCCTGGCTTCGGCCTCACGCGCGAGCACCCTCATCTGCCAGCAGGCGGCCGTGGCCGGGTTCTCGGACGACCTGCCGCGCCTGCTCGACGAGGTCCGCCGCCGCCACGGCTCCTTCGTCTTCATCAAGCCCGCCCTGACCGCCGGCGAGGTCCGGGCGTGGTACTCGCCCGGCTACCGGAGCGACCGCCGCTGCCTCTTTGTGTGGCGCTCCCTCTTCGTGGACCCGGAAGGCTTCGTGATCCCCTGCCAGCATTACGCGGGCCTCCAGTTGGGTCACGTCCTGCGCGAGCCCCTGCTCGAAATCTGGAACAGCCCCCGCTACCGCCTGTTCCGCCGCACCGTCCGCAAGGGCCTCCTGCCGGCGTGCGCCCGGTGCTGCAAGTTGTGAAGTCGCCGAACTCGGCCGGTTGCCTTCCAGGGGCGTTTCTGGTACATCTCCCCGGCCGAAGGGGGCGGGACATGGGCTTCTTCAGCAGGTGGTTCGGAGGCGAAAACGACGTGGGGGACGCGGCACCCCCCGGGAAAAAGGCCCTCTCCGGCCCGCTTGCACGCCTGCGCAAGAAGGTCCTCAACAAGTACGGCCAGCCTCAGGACCGGCAGGCCGCCCTGCGCCAGGTCGCCGAGATCGGGACCGAGGAGGCGGCCACGGTCCTGCTCGAGCGCTTCACCTTCCGCATCGAGCAGACCATCGGCGACGAAGAGGAGAAGCGGTCCGTCTGCGACGACCTCGTGCGCTTCGGGTCCGTCGCGGTCCAGCCCATCCTGCGCTTCCTAGAGACCGAGAACGCCCCCTACTGGCCGATCAAGGCCCTGCGCCAGATCATCGGCGACGAGGAGACCGTGACTCACCTCCTCGACATCATTGACCGGTGCGAGGCGATCTTCGACCGCGACATCGAGCGCAAGGTCCTGCTGGTCCAGAACCTGCGCGAGTTCCGCGACCCGCGCGTGCGAGACCGCCTGCTCGGGTTCTCGCGGGACGAAAACGAGGAACTGCGCGTCCAGGCGGTGGAGGGCCTGATGGAGATGGGCCAGCAGGAGATGGCCGAAACCATGATTGACCGTCTGCTCGACCCGGACGAGACGCAGCGGGTGAAGACCTCGATCCTGAACCTCTTGATCGAAAAGAAGTGGAAGGTCAAGCACCGCAAGGAGGAGGTCCGCAAGGCCATCCCCCCGACCTTCTGGATTGACGACGTGGGCGTGATCCACCGCCGGTAGCCAGGGCGTGAGAGCACGCGGGATGACGACGACCCGATGACCTCGACCGGCCTGGCCCCTTCACCCGCCACCCCCGCCCCTCCTGCGTCCGTCCTGATCATCGGCTCCGGCCCTATCGTGATCGGGCAGGCGTGCGAGTTCGACTACTCGGGGGTCCAGGCCCTCAAGGTCCTGAAGTCCGAGGGCATCCGCACGGTCCTCGTCAACTCGAACCCCGCGACCATCATGACCGACCCGCAGTTCTCGGACCGGACATACCTGGTGCCCCTGACCCCGGAGGCCGTGGCCGACGTGATCGCGCGCGAGCGGCCCGAGGCCCTCCTGCCCACGCTGGGCGGACAGACCGCGCTGAACCTCGCCATGGCCCTGCACGACCAGGGAGTCCTGGCGCAGTACGGGGTGCGCCTGATCGGGGCGTCGGTCGCCGCGATCCGCCGGGCCGAGAGCCGCGAGGAGTTCCGCGCCACCATGGAGCGGATCGGGCTGCGCGTGCCCCGCAGTTTCATCGCGCGCTCGATGGACGAGGCGCGCGACGCCGCGCGTTCCCTGGGCTTCCCCCTGGTCCTGCGGCCCTCCTTCACCCTCGGGGGGTCCGGAGGCGAGGTCGCTTGGTCCGCGCCCGAGTTCGAGCCGCTCGCGGAGCGGGCCCTGCGCGCGAGCCCCACGCGCGAGGTCCTGATCGAGCAGTCCCTGATCGGGTTCAAGGAGTTCGAACTGGAGGTCATGCGCGACCGCGCGGACAACGCGGTCATCGTGTGCGCGATCGAGAACCTCGACCCCATGGGGGTCCACACCGGGGACTCGATCACGGTGGCCCCGGCCCAGACCCTGACCGACCGCGAGTACCAGCGGATGCGGGACGCGGCCATCGCGATCATCCGCGCCATCGGGGTGGACACGGGCGGCAGCAACATCCAGTTCGCGGTGGACCCGGCCACGGGCGAGCAGTACGTCATCGAGATGAACCCCCGCGTGTCGCGCTCCAGCGCGCTCGCGTCCAAGGCGACCGGCTTCCCCATCGCCAAGGTCGCGACGTACCTCGCGCTCGGGCGGACCCTGGACGAGGTCCCCAATGCCATCACGGGCGCGACCACGGCCGCGTTCGAGCCGTCGCTCGACTACGTCGCGGTCAAGGTCCCCTACTTCGCGTTCGAGCGGTTCGGCGAGGTGCGGCCCGTGCTTTCGACCCAGATGCGGTCCGTGGGCGAGGTCATGGCCCTCGGTCGCACCTTCGGCGAGGCCCTGGAAAAGGCGCTGCGCTCGCTCGAGACCGACGGGGTCGGGCTGGGGTCGGGGTTGTTCGAGGCGATCCTGCCGCGGCCCCGGCGCCTGGACACCTTCCAGATGGACGCCCTGCACCGGGCCCTGGCCACGCCCACGCCGCGCCGGCTGTTCGCGGTCGCGGACGCCCTGCGCATCGGGATGGACAGCAGCGAGGTCTCGCGCCTGACCGGGTACGACTTGTGGTTCGTGCGCCAGTTCGAGGACATCGTGCGACTGGAGTGGGACCTGCGCGAGGCCGGCGTCGAGGGCCTCCAGGACGGATGGCTCCAGAGGGCCAAGCGCGCGGGGTTCTCGGACAAGAAGGTCGCCCTCCTGGTGGGCTGCGCCCCGGACGAGGTCACGCGCCTGCGGGAGCGCCTGGGGCTGCGGCCCGTGTTCAACCGGGTGGACACCTGCGCCGCGGAGTTCGAGGCCCTGACGCCGTACCTGTACTCGTCCTACGAGTCCGAGTGCGAAGCCCGGCCCACGGACCGGCGCAAGGTCGCGGTCATCGGGTCGGGTCCCAACCGGATCGGGCAGGGCATCGAGTTCGATTACTGCTGCGTGCACGCGGTCATGGCCGCGCGCGAGGCCGGGGCCGAGACGACCATGGTCAACTGCAACCCCGAGACGGTCTCGACCGACTACGACACGGCGGACCGGCTCTATTTCGAGCCGTTGACCCTCGAGGACGTGGGCGAGGTCTTGCGGGTGGAGCGGCCGGAGGGGGTCGTGGTCCAGTTCGGGGGGCAGACGCCGCTGAAACTGGCCGCGGGGCTGGAGCGCACCGGGCACCGCATCCTGGGCACGAGCGTGGACGCGATTGACCAGGCCGAGGACCGCGACCGCTTCCTGCGCGTGGTCGAGCGCCTGGGGCTGCGCATCCCGCGCAGCGGCGTGGCGCGCTCACCGGAGGAGGCCGAGGCCGTGGCGTCCGTGGTCGGTTACCCGGTCCTGGCCAGGCCCTCGTACGTGCTCGGCGGTCGCGCCATGGAGATCCTGTACGGCCCCGAGGACCTGCGGCGCTATATCCGCGAGGCCGTGCGCGTGTCCGAGGAGCGGCCCGTCCTGATCGATCGCTTCCTCGAGGACGCGATCGAGGTGGACGTGGACGCCCTGTGCGACGGCGAGGACGTCTATGTCGCGGGCGTGATGGAGCACGTCGAGGAGGCCGGGGTCCACTCCGGCGACTCGGCCTGCTGCCTGCCCCCGCACACGCTGAAGCCCCAGGTCGTGAAGGAGGTCGCCCGGCAGGTGGTGGCCCTGGCCCGGGAACTGCGCGTCGTCGGCCTGATCAACTGCCAGATGGCGATCCAGGACGGGCAGGTGTATGTCCTCGAGGCCAACCCGCGCGCCTCTCGGACCATCCCTTACGTGGCCAAGGCAACCGGGGTCCCGCTCGCGCGCCTGGCCATGCGGGTCATGCTGGGTGAGCGCCTGCGGGACCTGCCCCTGCGCCGCGCGGGCACGGGTGGTCTGTTTGCCGTGAAGTTCCCGGTCTTCCCGTTCGTGAAGTTCCAGGACGCGGACCCCCTGCTGGGGCCGCAGATGCGCTCGACCGGCGAGGTCATGGGCCTGGGTCCCACCTTCGGGGCCGCGTACCTGGCCGCGGCCGAGGGCGCGGGCCTGAAGGTCCCCGATTCCGGGACGGTGTTCCTGTCCCTGCGCGACGCGCACAAGGCCCGGGCGCCCGACGTGGCCCGGCGCTACCGGGACCTGGGCTTCGCCATCGTGGCGACCGAGGGCACGGCGTCCGCGCTGCAAGCCGCGGGGATCCCGTGCAAGCGGATCGGCAAGGTCACGGACGCGGGGCCGAGCGCGGTGGACCTGTTGCGGGCCGGGGCCTTGGATTTGATCGTCAACACCCCGCGGGGCGCCACGTCGCACAGGGACTCCGCGGTGATCCGCCGCACGGCCCTGGCCCTCGGGGTGCCTCTCGTGACCACCCTGCCCGGGGCCCTGGCCCTGGCCGAGGCCATCGCCACCCGCCGCAGGGGCGGCTTCCCCCTGGTCGCGTTGCAGGACCTGAACGGGGGCTCCGCGGTCTTGTGAGCCGGGCGCGATCGGGTGGACCTTCCCCACCGTGGGCGAGGATCCAGCCGTGGTTGAGCCGACAGGTTCATCAGCCCCAAGGACCTTCCCCATCGTGGGCGTGGGCGAAATCAGAGACGTGCACGGCAAAAAGTCCCGAGTTTCCCGGCAGGGGCGGTTCGAGACCACCTCCAGAAATCCTCGCGATCGGCCCTTGCCGTCCCGCCGGTCCCCGCACCATACTTGGGAACCTGGCCTGGCAGGTTTCGTCTTGGACCGGTTCTTCTCCATGGAGGACATCGTGCTGGAGCAACCCTCACAACCGATCCGCGGACGCGTCGTGGCCTGCGCGGAAGGCTGCTGCTGCACCTACTACAGGCTCGTTGTGCCCCACAACGGAAAGACATGGGACGACGACGTGTCCGGCCGGAAGCCGGACCCTTGCGACCACGGATCCCGGGAAGTGTGGGTCGAGGACAATGGTCCGCAGACACTCAGCCGATTCCGGATCGGCGACTGGGTCGAGGCAACAAGAGATCGGGTCCGGCTCGTGGACCCGATCCCCACACGGCTCGTTCTGGAGCCCCAGGAAACCGGCCCCGGCGGTTACCTGCCCAGGCCCTGGCAGTTGCGCATCCCGGCGATCCCGTGGCTCGACGCCTGGCTCGTGTGGGTCCAGCGGGGACTGGTTCTCTATCCGGACGTGTTCGAGCCCTCCCCCGACGTGCTCGGGAGGAAGACCGTCGTCTCGCAGTGCAGTTGCGGCGAGGACGGATGCGGCAGTCTCTGGGTCCGTGTCGATCACGACCCGGCCCGCGGGGCATACATCTGGAGCGAGTTGTCGGCCATGGGTTGCGAGAACAACAACGTCGGCCCCGCCCTTTCCTTTGACGAGGAACCCTATCGCGCGGTCGCCCGGGACATGGCGGCGAGGGTGACGCCTCCCTGACCGTCACCACGACCGCGGCGCAGGGACCCTCAGGAAGGGGTGGTTTCCAACGACCCTCGTCGGGTCCACGTGCCGGCCCGGTCGCCCCGACCAGGCAACTCCCAGGTGCCAGTCGGCCGTACCGTTGCGAGTCTTGATGCCTCTCACCCACCTCCGCATGCCGAGGCGGGAGAATGCCCGTTGCTGCGGGCACTGGCGATGAACAGATCGCCCGGATCGCACTCGGTGATGATGGCCGGCTCGACCCGTGACTCGCAACAGGCCACGCCCATCACCTTTGGTGCCTGTCCCTCGCGGACGAGGAGATCGACCGGCTCGCGCCGGCCGCCGTAGTAGGCCTGCTGGAATCTCCTGAAGCCACCCAGAAGCCTGTCAATGTCTTTTATCGCCATTCGTAAGTCAGGCCCGCGTAAAGCATCGGCGTGCGCTCGGGTAGGCGGTTGACATGGTCCACCACCATGTAGCCTCTGGCGCCGAAATGCGGGACACGTAGTCGTCGGCCTTCAAATCGAGCGTGAGGCAGAAGGCGCGCATACCGCAAGCGCCCTGCTCTTCGACCGCTGTCCGGGGGTCGTGGCCCACGTATTGCGGGCCGCGCCCATCCACGTCGGCCGGCTCGCCATCGGAGACGCGCAGGATGAGCGGATAGACCCTTCCCCCGTCACTTCTCCGCTTCTTGCGCAGAAGTTGCGCTTCAGCGCTGCCGTCAATGGGCTGCGCGCAAAGCCCGCGACGGGAAGTTCCATCTGCAAAACGGACCTCCGAACCAACGATACCCAGGCAGCGGGCGCGGGACAAGATTATTGTTTCATCCGAGCCATCCGCGCTGTTGCGCGGATGGCGACGCGACCGCAACGCGGTCGCCGTGGGGGGTGAATTGGCACGAGAAATCCAAGAGTTCGAGCGCCAAGAGGGGAGCGTGCAACGCCCCTTTCGAATGGTGCCGGTCTCCTTGAAGATGCCTGGAATGAACATTTTCATGTGGTAAATCCATGTCAGAACCCCATTGAAGACCGCATCAATCCTGCATCTGTCGACATAGCGGATGGCACGCCGCTGTCGCTGATCGGGTAGCACTGCCGTCCGAAGACCGCCAGGGCCGCCCACCACAGGGGGGATGTCGCTCAGTTTGGCCCGTCGAGGACCCGCTTCCGTGGGTTTTCGACTGGCTGAACGTCCCAGGCAGCACCGGCCCCCGCCACGGTCATCTACCCCCTTGCCGGATGACCCGGAAATGCCTTGGGTGCCGGCACGCGGACATGGCCCTCGATGACCGCAAACCCAATGCAATCCACCGACGGAAGGCCAAGCAGCGTTCCAAGAGGGCGTTGGAGACACAAGAGCCCTTCGCGAACCGGGCCCGCCCTAGACGTTTTCCAGCAGATGCCCGAGTTTGTCCTTCTTGGTCTGGAGGTAGAACCGGTCGCGCTGGCCTCGCGGTGGGACCTCGATCGGGAGGCGCTCGACCACCTCGATGCCGTAGCCCGAAAGCCCCACGATCTTGCGCGGGTTGTTCGTCAGGAGCCGCATCCGCCGCACCCCCAGGTGCGCCAGGATCTGCGCCCCGATGCCGTAGTCACGCATGTCCTCCGGGAACCCGAGCCGGGTGTTCGCCTCGACCGTGTCGAGCCCCCGGTCCTGCAAAGCGTAGGCCCGGATCTTATTCAGGATGCCAATCCCGCGACCCTCCTGTCGCAGGTACAGCAGGACCCCGCCCTCGCCCGCGATGCGCTGAAGCGCCGCCATCAGTTGCGGCCCGCAGTCACACCGCTGCGAGTGGAACACGTCCCCGGTCAGGCACTCCGAGTGCACGCGCACCAGCACCGGCTTGTGGGGCGTCACCTCTCCGCGCACCAGGGCCAGGTGGGCGCCCCCGGACAGGGTGTCCTCATAGACCACCCCCTCGAACTCCCCCGCGGGCAGGGCCACCGGGGCCCGCCCTACGACCCGGACCAGCAGTTCCTTGCGCATCCGGAACGCGATGAGGTCCGCGACCGTGATGACCGGGTACCCGAGCCTCCGCCCGAGCGCCAGGAGGTCCGGCAGCCTGGCCATGCTGCCGTCGTCCTTCATCACCTGGCACAACACCGCCGCGGGCTTAAGCCCCGCGAGCCGCGCCAGGTCCACACTCGCCTCGGTCTGGCCCGCCCGCTTCAGGACCCCGCCCGGCTGGGCGCGCAGGGGAAAGACGTGCCCGGGCATCACAAGGTCGTCCGGCCTGGCGTCGTCCGCGATGAGGACCTCCACGGTCCGGGCCCGGTCGTATGCCGAGATCCCCGTGGTCGTCCCCTCCCGCGCGTCCACCGACACCGTGAAGGCGGTCCCGTAGCGCGAGGTGTTGCGCGCGGCCATCATCGGAAGCCCCAGGCGGTCAATCATCTCGGGGTGCATGGCTACGCTTACGAGCCCGCTCGCCACCTTGGTCATCTCGTTGATCGCCACAGGCGACGCCATTTCCGCCGCGATGCACAGGTCCCCCTCGTTCTCGCGGTCCTCGTCGTCCACGATGATGACCATCCGGCCCAGCCGGAAGGCCTCGATCGCGTCCTCGACTCGGGCGAGACCCCGGACGGGACCTCTTGTCTTGCGCGCCGTCACGTCATCCCCTCAGCAGGGCCGCGCACCCCACCGCAAGGCAGTACGGCCCGAACCAGTATAGCCGTCCCGCGGACAGGGCGCGCATGAGGAGGCGCAGCGCCAGGACGCCCACCGCCGCCGCGACCAGTCCCCCGACCCCGGCCCGCCACGGGTCCACGAGCCCCGCGTCAGGCCAGCCGTGCCTCGCCTCCAGCACGAATCCCCCGAGCACTGCCGGCAGGAACAGGAGGAACGAGAAACGCGCCGCGTCCTGGCCGCCCATCCCGAGGTGCGACGCCGCCACAATGGTACTCCCCGACCGCGAGACGCCGCGCAGGATCGCGAACCCCTGGGCCACCCCCACCAGCAGGGCCTTCCACGCGGAAAACCCTGCGATCGAGGACCGCGGACGAGGCTGGAAGGCCAGGGTCGAGAGGAGCACGAGCCCGTTGACAATCAACAGGGCCCCCGTCACGGGCGGATGCGACGACCACGCCTCCATCCGGGACCCGAGGATCACCCCGATGGCGCCGGTCGGGAGGCTCGCGAGCACCACGAGCCCCGCAAGCCTCGCCGCCTCCGCCTGGCGGGGCGCCGCTGGCTTCCCCCGCAGGCGCGCCGACGCCCACCCCACGGTCCCGACCACGACCTCCACGACGACCCCCCGGAAAAACCACAGCACCGCGACCAGGGTCCCCAGGTGCAGGCACAGGTCGAAGAGGGTCTGCGGCTCGCGCACACCGAAGTGATGCTCCATCAGGGACAGGTGCCCCGACGACGACACGGGCAAGAACTCGGTCAGCCCCTGGAGCACGCCGAGCGCGATGACCTCGATCCACGTCATGGAGTCCCCCGGCCGGACCGCGGGGACAAGTGGATCGCTGCCAGGAGCCCCGCGCGCTCGCGGACCTCGGCCATGGTGGCGCGGGCGACCTCCCGGGCCCGTTCCGCCCCGGCCGCGAGCACCTCGTCCACGTGGTCCGCGGACAGGGCCGCGTACCGCTCGCGGATCGGGGCCAGGGCATCCGCCAGGGTCCGGGCCAGGAGGCGCTTGCACTCCACGCACCCGATCCCCGCGGCCCGGCATTCCCGGTCGATCCGGGCCACCTCCTCCACGGGCGTGAACCCCTGGTGCAGCGTGAAGATGTTGCAGACCTCCGGGTGGCCTGGGTCCGACCGGCGCAGCCGGGCCGGGTCCGTAAACGCGGGGCGCAACAGGTCCGCAATGCGCTCCGGCGAAGCCAGCAGCGGGAGATGGTTGTTCAACGATTTCGACATCTTCGCCTGGCCGTCCAGCCCCCGGATGCGCGCGGTCTTCGCCAGGATTTCCTGGGGTTCCGGGAAGGTCATCCCGAAGCGCGAGTTGAACCGCCGGGCGATCTCGCGGGTCAACTCGATGTGCTGGACCTGGTCCTCCCCGACCGGGACGACCTCGGCCCTGTAAAGCAGGATGTCCGCGGCCTGGAGCACGGGGTACGTGAAGAGCCCGGCGTTGACGTTGTTGTGGTGCTGGACGGACTTGTCCTTGAACTGGGTCATCCGGGACAGGTCGCCCATCGGCGTGATGCACTGGAGGACCCAGGCAAGTTCCGCGTGCTCGGGCACGTGCGACTGGACGAACAGGGCGCTCCGGCCCGGGTCGATCCCGCACGCCAGGAGTACGGCCGCCAGGTCCCGCGTGCGCTCGCGCAGCAAGGCCGGGTCGTAGGCGACGGTCATCGCGTGCAGGTCCACGACGCAGTAGAACGCCTCGTACCGGTCCTGCAACGCGACCCAGTTCCGGATTGCGCCGAGCCAGTTCCCGACGTGCATCTCCCCACTCGGCTGGATCCCGGACAAGAGCCGCCCCATCGCGCCTCCTTGCACTCCCGGTGTCCGGAAGGGCGAATGATGATACCACGATCCTGGCGGGGCCCCAGAGCGTCGGCCTGCCCACGAACGGATCCTCGTCGGTGTGGGCGTAGGCGTAGGCGATCCCGATCTCTTGGCCAGGACGATCACTTGGCAGGTGATTCGACACGCCGATCTCGCCCACGCCCACGCTACGGCCACGGCCACGAATCCCGGACAGCGGTCCGCGTGGACCCGACGATTGCGCGGGGCTCGCCCGCCTTGACGGATCGCGCGCATCCCAGTAGATTTCGACCGCTTTCCGGCGCGAAAGGACGCGGACGACGATGGAAGACGCGGGTTCGAAAGGTCACACGCCCCCACCCCTGCTGGCCGACGACTTCGCGGCCGTCCCGGCCACCCCCCCGCTGCCCCGCGAGGGCCTCGTCCGCGCCCTGGTCCTGCTCGGCGCCGCCGCGGCCCTCCTGCCCAACGCCGGGGCCTTCGGCCTGTGGGACTGCTGGGAGACGCACTACGGCGAGGTCGCCCGCTACATGCACGAGACCGGCGACCTCCTCTCCCCCTGGTGGGGGTACAAGGAGCAGATCGGGACCGAGCCCGCGACCGGCGAGTGGTTCTTTTCCAAGCCCATCTTGATCATGTATGGCGAGATCCTGTTCATGAAACTGATCGGGCTCGGGGAGTGGGCCATCCGCCTGCCGTGGGCCCTCCTCGGGACGCTCGGGGTCTTCTTCGCCTACGTGACGGTCGCCCGGATCTTCGGGCGCTGGCCGGGGCTGATCGCGGCCGGGGTCTTGCTGACCTCGCCGCTGTGGTTCTTCCTGTCGCGCCAGGCCATCACGGATATGCCCTTCGTCGGGACCATGACCATCGGGCTCCTCTTCTTCCTGGACGCCTACTTCGGCCCTCGTCACCACCCCTCCGACCGCGCCTTTTTCGGCTGGCTCGCTGCGACCCTGGCGCTCTTCCTGCTGGTCGCGGTCCCCCAGTTCGTCATGGTCGCGCTGGACCTCGAGCCCGACGGCGGCTACGAGAACCTCGGCCCGGTCCTGCGCGCGTGGGTGATCTTCCAGAAGACCGGCCTTGCCCACGCCGCGATCTATTTCGCGGCCACCGCGGTCCTGCTGGTTCTGATCGCGGTCCCCCTGCGGCGCGAGCACCGTGCCGGGACCCTCCTGACCCCCGAGGGCAAGGACCGCTGGATGCGGCGCTTCTCTCTGTGGACCGCCTACGTCTTCCTGGGGCTCGCGACCCTCGGCAAGGGGCTGCTCGGCTTCATGCTCCCCGGCGCCATCCTCGCGCTGTACCTCCTGCTGACCTCGGAGTGGCGCGCCCTGCGCCGCCTGGAGGTCCTGCGCGGGACCCTTCACCTGTGCCTCGTCATGCTCCCCTGGTACCTCGGGATGTTCGCGAAGCACGGCAACGCCTTCTACGCGCGCTTCTTCGTGCACGACCACTTCAACCGGCTCGGGGCCGGCGTGCACCAGATCGACACGGGGACCTTCGAGCACTTCATCAAGTGGCTGTCCGTCGGGACCTGGCCGTGGATCGCCTTCGCCCCGCTGGTCGTCTGGGGCATCACGCGCCTTCGCCTGCGCGACGGGGACCCGCGCGACCGGCTGAAACTGTTCCTGTACGTCTGGTCCTTCTTCGCCTATGCCCTCTTCACCCTGTCGGCGACGAAGTTCCACCACTACATCTTCCCGGCCCTGCCCCCGTTCGCGATCCTCGTGGCCCTGCACCTGCACGACTTCCTGCGCGACCGGTCCGCAATGGGCCGCCTGGCCCCGCTGGTCGGGGTGGCGTTTTTCGTGGGAGTGGGTCTCTGGATCCATTCCGACGAACAGGCCTTCCGCAACATGTTTACCTATCAGTACGACCGGCAACTCCCGGAGCACCCACCCACGGACCCGGACGCGCCCGTGGGGTCCGGGACCACGAAGACCTGGCGCGAGTCCACGTTTTACGAGCACACGAACCCCTTGATCCAGGGCCTGCTCCGGTCGGAGACGCTGGACTACGGCAACTTCACGTTCGGGTACCTCGTGGTCGCGGCCGTCGCGATCGCCCTGATGGTCTTCGCGGGGAGGGTGCGCCGCATGGGGCTCGGGGGTTTGTGGGTCGCGTCCGTGGGGCTCCTGTTGTGGTGCCTGAACTACTACATGCCGATGCTGTCGCCTTCATGGAGCCAGAAATATCTGTTCGAGGACTATTACAAGCGTTGTACGCCCGCCGAGAACCCCGATTGGGTCGAGGACGCCTACACCCCCATCGTGCGCAAGATGGGCCTGGGCTTCGTGGCGGAGTATTTCGGGACCACGGGAAAGCGCGTCTGCCAGGAGGACGTGGTCGCGTGGCTCATCACCTGGCGCGGCGAGACCTATTACACCGCGAGCGAGATCAAGCCCCTGATGAAGGCGAGCCAACTGGGGCCGTACCTCGAGACCATCAACCGGGGCCGCCCCTTCTTCGCCCTGACCCAGGCGGGCCGGTCCGCGAGCCTGAAGACCTACCTCGACCGCGAGACCACGACCCTGCGCAACAAGGGCGTCCCGGAGTTCCAGGACATCCGGGCATGGGAGGTGACGCTCCTCAACGCCGAGAGCCAGTACTTCAACCTCGCCAAGGCCACGCCCATCACGAAGCAAGAGGCAGAGACGAGGCCACAACCTGCTGACGAGAAACCGGAACTCCCCGAGCAGCGCCTGGAGTCCCCACCGGCGATGTGAGTCGCACGGACCGATGCCGTGCCGGCGGCCGCGGACGGGCGGGCGCGTCACAGCCGCTCATCCGTGGCGGCCAGTGGAGAAGGTGTTCACAAGACGAATCCCCAGGCGCCGCCGGTCATCGGGTCCGCTCGGGCAGGCGCCCCCAGTCCTCGGGGTGGCGGGTGCACACGGCGTCCGCGAAGGGGAGCAGGTCCGCGAAGCGCGGGATGGCCTCCCGCGGGGCCCCCTGGAGTTCCGGGGACACGAGGCACACCCGAAACCCCTCCGAGGCGTCCCGGACGATTTCGACCGGGAGCGGCTCCCCATCGAAGCAGTCCACCCACAGCCACTTTGCGAGCCCCCGGAACCGGCGCGCGGCCTCGGGCGGCTCGAAGCGCGACAGGCGGACCGCGAAGCGCCGCTCCCCGCGCCGCGCGACCCACCGCCCCGCGCGGAACGTGATTGTAATCCAGATGGGCGTGGCCCGCGCGAGAAGTTCCGCGTCGCCTTCCCCTCACGCCCCCGGCGCAACCTCGCCCTTCTCCCGGCACGCGGGTAGGGGACAGACCGGTGCGCGGGGGCACCGGAACGCGCAGCCGAACCCCTCGTGGACCTGGTCGAGCGGCCCCTCGAAGAGGGGGGCCCCGAAGCGCACCCCGAGCGTCATGGCGGCCTCGACGAGGTCTCCAAACCCCCCCGCGTACACGCGGTCACAGAACCCGATCCGGAACGCGTTCTCGCGCACCCAAAACCACGGCACGAACGCGGCCTCGGCGGCGGTCTTGCGCAGGCGCCCCCCCTCCCACAAGAACCGCGCGAACACGAACGGGGCCAGGGGGGCGACCGGCTCGTACAGGCGGCGCCACAGGCCCCACAGCACCTCCCGCGCGTCCTCGGCCTTGAGCGTGGGGCCGAGGTCGTCGAGAGGCTCGAACATCCGGGGCAGGTGGACGACGGCCTCGCATGCCGAGACGACCTCGGGGCGCGGCTCCCGGACCATCAGGGCGCGCAGGGCGTCCACGGGGACCCGACCGCGCGCCAGGGCCGGAAGCACCGCGGCCTCCCGGAACGCGGACAGCACGGCCCGGATGTCCGCGGGAGGGACACCGCGCGCCCGAAGAAGGGCCGCGAAGGCCGCCTCGTGCCACAAGGCCGGGGCCTTGCTACTCGGGTCCAGGCCCACGTCGGCCATGGCGAGGGGGCGGCGTCCCGGGTATCCTTCGTACCAGGCGCCCAGCGCGTCCCTCGCGGCGTCCAGGTCCTCCGGTCCGGGCGGCACGGGACGGAACACCGCGCGGTCCGCCGGCGACGGGGACGGCGGGGCGACCACGCGGACCGGGGTCGGTCGGGACCTGGGCGCCGGCGGCGGTTCCGTCACGACGGGCGCGGGGGCCTCGACCGGGACCTGCGGGGCGGCCCTCGCCGGTTCCGCGACGGGCGTCACGGCCGCGGGGGCGGGTTCCTCGGGCGCGGCGGCCACGGCCGGCTCGGGCTCCGCCTCGGGCCCCGCGACCTCGGCCTCGTCGGTCGCGCCCGACGCCTCCTCCTCCAGGAACTCCTCGACGTCAATGGCCCTCAGGCGAGGCAGCACCTCGCGCCCGTTGTCTCCGATGGCCCACCGGATGCCCACCAGTTTCAGGACCGCGGCCGCGACCGCCCATTCCACCCAGGCCCGGAAGGCCGGGAGCGTCGGTTTCCGCCCCGGATACACGTAGGACGTGACCATGCGGTACAACTCGTTCGTCGAGTGCAGGCGGCCCCCGTGCTCGGTGTCCATGGCCTCCAGGCAGTACTTCGCGAGGAGCGGATTGCGCTCGACCAGGCGCTCGGCGAGCCGGCGGCGTACCTCGGGCTCCTCGTCTGCCTCGAAGAGCCGGCGGCCGAACGGTCCGAGCGCGACCTTGTCCCCCTCCACCCGGACGTCGAGAAACGCCATCAGCGAGGCAAAGCCCGCCTTGTCGAAGAGGTTCCGCATCCTCAGGAACTCGCGAAGGGCCTTGGGGGTGGGTGAGGACCGCGCGACCTCCCCGAGGATCACGGCGAGGGTCGAGGGATAGGCGATCGGCTGGGTGTTTGGGATCGCCGCGAACTCGATGTCCTGGGCCATCGTCATGCCTCCTTCTTCGCCGGAGTATATCAGCAAGCGCCCCCCGTTTCCGTGGGCGTGGGCGAAAACCCGACGTCCCCCCAGGGTCCGACGTGACGGGCCGGTGATCGCCTCTGGTATCCCTCCGGGCCAATCCGGCGGCATTCGGCCGCCCTCCGGCCGTGTTATCCTCGCGTCGTCGCGTGGGACCGGAGTTCCTCGATGGCCTTTCCTCACCGCTGCGTGGTCGTGATCCCCACCTACAACGAGGCGGAGAACATCCTCGCGCTCATCGCGGAGATCCATGCAGTCGTGCCGGACATGGACGTGCTGGTCGTGGACGACGCCTCGCCGGACGGCACCGGGGCCCTGGTCGGGGACCTCGCGGCCCGCGACCACCGGGTGCGGCTGATGGCGCGCCCGGCCAAGCAGGGCCTGGGCACGGCGTACGTCGCGGGCTTCCGCGACAGCCTGGACCGTGGCTACGCGGTCATCTGCCAGATGGACTCCGACTTCTCGCACCAGCCGCACTACCTGGCCGATTTCCTGCGCGAGATCGAGCGCGCGGACGTGGTCCTCGGCTCGCGCTACGCCCCGGGTGGCGCCACCGAGGACTGGAGCCTCAAGCGCAAGGTCCTCAGTCGCGGCGGGAACTTCTATGCCCGCGCGGTCCTCGGGATCCCCATCCACGACCTCACGGGCGGGTTCAAGTGCTTCCGCAGGGCCGTGCTCGAGGCCATCTCCCTCGAGACGATCCGCGCCGAAGGTTACGCCTTCCAGATGGAGATGACCTGGCGGGCCTGGCGCCTGGGCTTCCGCATCCGCGAGGTCCCCATCGTCTTCCCGGACCGCTCGCGCGGGGTGTCGAAACTGTCGAGCGGCATCTTCTGGGAATCCTTGAGGATGCCATGGTCCCTGCGATTCGGGGGGAAGCGGTAGGCGTCTCGCGTCAAAAGGTCACGGCCATCATCACGCGCACGGCGGTCGCGGGTTGCGCGGACTGGGACGCCTCGGGCAGGTTCAGGCCCGACAGCGGGAACAGCATGGCCCCGTCGGCCCGCAGCAGCAGGGCGGACCCGAGCCGGTAGAACACGTCCGCCCCGACCTCGACCCCGAGCGGCCTCTTCCCGCCCGGGGTCCCGGCCGGCTCCATCGCGAACGCGGCGAGCAGGCTCAATCCCCCGCCGAGGACGTGAGAACCCGACCGCAGCAGGACCCGGTGATAGGCCGGCTTGAAGTAGAAGGCGTTGGTCACCGACCCGATCACCTCGCGAAACAGGATCGAGTCCACCCGGTAGTCCGGGTTGAAGGCAAAGGCACGCACGAAGGTGTTGGCCGCCACGGCCGCATCCCGCCGCGCCTGATCGTGCCAGGCCGCGTCGTCCTCCTGCGCGATCGTGTGCCCGTCCAGGATGCCGAAACGCCGCGACGTCCCGTCGCCGGACGCCACCCCGCTGAAGAGCCTGACGTTGTGGGGTCCGGCGTCCAGTTCGAACTCGAAGGCCGCGCCCACGCTGAAGAACTTCTTCTTCGTGTCGAACTCCGAAGCGTTCAGGAAACTCTGGGTGTAGTTGATGCGGCCATAGACCATGGCCAGTTCCGCCTCGATCCGGAGGGCGAGGTCGGGTCGGGGCCGATAGAGGAGGCGGCCCCACAGGGACGGCGTCCAGAAGAAGGCGCTGCGCGGGGTCAGCGCGTAGCAGGCCGGGTCCTGGTCCACCGGGACCCCGGACGTGACGTCCCCGCACTGCTCCGGGAACTTGTTGGCGAGGGCCGGGTCGTTTCGGTCCGACGACAGGCCCTGCCGCGTGATCGAGTGGTACATCCCCCAGTCCACCACGGGCCGTCGCTCCTCGTGGAGGGCCTTGCGGCGGGCCTCGACCTCGTCCGGCTCCAGCGGGGACGATTCGAACACGAAGACCCAGCGGTTGACGTCATCGAATTGCTCGGGGTCGTGGGGGTCGAGGGCCAGGCGAAACGGCGATTCCGCGACGGCACCCTCCCCCGGGAACTCCATGCCGATCCGGAAGGTCGCGGCGGGCAGACGGACCTTGAAGAACAGGGCGTCCACGTGGTCCCCGTGGTCCGAGTCGAGCCCCGCCCCGTCGCTGCGCACGACCCCGAGCCCGAAGCGCTCGGGCATGCGCCCCCCGTAGAAGTGGATGCGATGGAACAGCCGCAGGTCCCCCCACGCGGCCTGGACCCGCACCGAGTCCCGGAACCCGGTCGTCCCGTCGGACAAAGGGGCCTGGGTGCGCGCCAGGAACGGAAACGGCGCGGACACGTCGCCGAAACCCGGGGTCCCCCCGAACTCCAGGTTGTCGAAGAAATCCACCCGCGCGCGAACGGACAGGAGTTCCCCGACGCGCAGGGCCGGCTCGTACCGGAAGCGCAGGTTCCCGCTCTGGATGACCGATGACGACTCGCCTAGGCTCGCGTTCCTCGCGGTCGAGTCCAGGGGCACCTGGAACCCCGAGGCCCCACCCGCGCCGAGGTCCATCCGGTGGAAGACGTTGTACCGCAAGCGCAGGTAGCCGTGGTTGCTCAAGGTGACGAGGGGCGTGATGCGGATGTCGGTGTCGGACCACGAGGCAGGACTCTCGGGGGACTCGTCGGCCAGGGCGCCGAGGGGTACCGCAGCCACGAGCAGGGCCGCCAGCCGGCCGATCCTGCGCCTTCCGCGTCGCACCAGGCCCTCCGCCAGGCGCAAGGATGCTAGGGGCAAACCCTGGGGAAGTCAAACCGCCTTGCGCCGTGGGCTTCCAAACCGATACGATGTCGTCATGAAGTGGCCGGCCTGCCTCGCCATGACGCTTTTGTCCGCCTCGGCCGCCGGGTACGAGCTCGATTCGGATCTCTGGCAGCGCCTGGTCCTGACCGAGGTGATGGTCGCTCCGGTCGGGACCACGGCCCAAGCCGGCCAGTGGATCGAGGTCCACAATCCCGCGGAGGACCCGTTCAACCTCCAGGGGGTCGTGCTCGCCACGGTCCGGGGAGGTTTCCACGTCGTCAGCCTCTCCAAGCCCCTGGTCGCCGAGCCGGACGACACCCTGCTCCTCGCGCCGTTTTCGGACACCGAGGCCCTGCCGAAGGGCCGGGTGGACTACGCCTACGGGGGGGATTTCTGGCTCGACACGACCGGCGACATCGTGCTGGTCCTCAAGGCCGGGAAACTGGTGGACGTCTTCGCGTACGGCCCGGAATCGCTGCCGGTGACGCCCGGGGCCTCGTTTTCGCTCGAACCCTCGGCAAGCGAGTCCACAAAGGAGTGGTGCTACGGCCGCGATGCCTATGACCCCTCGGGGAACCTCGGGACCCCCGGTGAAACCAATCCCGCGTGTGATGGAGATGGAGACGGAATCGCCGAGGATCAGGGGGATTGTGACGACCACGACCCCGCGGTGAACCCGGGGGCGGTCGAGGTCTGCAACGGGCTCGACGACGATTGCAGCGGGCTCGTGGACGACGGTGTGGGCCCTCCAGCGGGTCCCTGCCTGACGCTCGGGGTCTGCGCGGGCACCGACCCCGCGTGCGCGGGGGCCGCGGGGTGGGCCTGCCCCTACCCGGAACCCTACGAGGCCGACGAGGTCTCCTGCGATGGGCTTGACAACGACTGCGACGGCGAGACCGACGAGGACGTGGCCCCCCCCGGACCCTGCCTGACGCTCGGGGTCTGCGCGGGCACGGATCCTGCGTGCGCGGGGCCCGGGGGGTGGACCTGCCCCTACCCGGAACCCTACGAGGCCGACGAGGTCTCCTGCGACGGGCTCGACAACGACTGCGACGGTGAGACGGATGAGGGCTTCGACGTGGGGGCTTCCTGCACCGTGGGAGTCGGGTCCTGCGCGAGGACCGGGACGCGCGCGTGCACCCCGGACCGAGCAGGGGCCAGATGCGACGTCGAGTCAGGGGTCGCGACGATGGAGTTGTGCGGGGACGGGCTCGACAACGACTGCGACGGCGCCACGGACGAGGACTTCCCCGTGGGCGAGAAGTGCGTGGTCGGGACCGGGGCCTGCCGGTCCGTGGGGAAGTACCGGTGTGCCGAGGACTTTCTGTCCGTGATCTGCGGCGCGGTCCCCGGGCCCCCGGAATCCGAGCGGTGCGCCGACGAGATCGACAACGACTGCGACGGTGAGACCGACGAGGACGGATGCGGGGCCGTGTCTGCCGGCGGGAACGGTGGGTGCTCGGGGGCGGCCGGGCCGGGTCGCGCGGGCCGGACGGCCGCCCTGCTCGTCCTCATGGCCGTCGCGATCAGGACGCTCCTCGGGGACCCCCGCCGGGTCCGCCGCCGTCACTCCGGTCGCAGCGGAATGCGGTAGGGCCGGCCCAGGGCCGCGGTCATCAGGCGCGCCAGGAAGGTGATCACCGCGGCCCGCCGCGGCGGGTCCGGGCCAAACACGGCGGGCGAGACCTCCGGCCCGCCGAGGTCCCGCCCACACTGGGCACACACGATGCTCCCGCCGTCCAGCAGGACAGCCCCCTGATCGAGGGGCCGGCCGCACGCCGGACATCCGGTCCCGCTCGGGACGTGCCCGACCTCCGCGAGGAGGCCCAGACACAGGTCCAGCAGGGGGAGGTGAGCAGATTCCGGGGGGACCCGCTCGAGCCGATCGAGATGAGCGACCACGAGGTCGAAGACCCGGGCCGGGGCCGGCGCATCCCTCAGGAGGTCGCGTGCCACGGCCAGCATGGCCTGGCCCACCTCCAGGCGCGACAGGTCCTCGAGGATGCCCGGGAACTGCCGGATCGGGTCCGCGCCGACCAGGGCGGAGAGGCGGGGCGGGGGACGCAGGCGCAAGTGGGCCTGGAACACGACGAACAGGTCGAGTGCCCCTCCGAAGCGCCGCCGGCTGCCGCGCGCCGAGCGGGCCATGGCGGACACGAGGCCATGCCCCCGCGTCAGGAGGGTCAGGATCAGGTCCCGTTCGCCGTACGCGACCCGGTCCAGGACCAGGCCCGGGACGACGTGCTCATCCATGGGGGACCGGGTCCATTGGCTGGACCTTGGGGAGTTCCATGACGCGCGACACGTTCTCCAGGCCGGCCCCGGTCCCGACGGTCAGGATGGCAACCAGGATCCCGACCATGAAGACGATGACGATCGCGAGGTACGTCCAGTTGACCGCGGGACCGCGGCCCCGCTCCAGCACGATGTCGCAAACCGCGTCGGGCCCCGTCTCGGCGCCAAGGGCCCTGTCGCGGCCCCGGCCCGAGGCCCGCTGTGTCCTCCAGTGGCCCGCCAGGGCCGCGAGCGCGGGGTCCGGGTCGAGCCCCACGGTGCGACAGTACGAGATCACGAAGCCCCGGGTGTAGGCCGGGGCCGGGAGGTCCTCCAGGCGGTCCTCCTCGAGAGCCCGGAGACTCCGGAGGGGGATCCGGGTGATGGCGGCGACGTCCTCGAGAGTCATCCCGGCACGCTCGCGTCCCGAGGCCAGGTACGTGCCGATCCCGTTCATCTCGTCGCCATTCAAGGTCGGTCGAAAGGGACTCTATCGCCGGACGCCGAGGGTGTCAACGTGCAAGGCAGCCCCAGACCGTCGGCCTATCCACGAACAGATCCCCGCCGGCGTGGGCGCAGGCGTAGGCGTGGGCGATCCCGGTCCCCGGGCAAGGACAATCACCTGGCTGGTGATCCGAGCACCCCGATCTCGCCCACGCTCACGCCCACGACCCCGGGTCGGGTCCGCGGTCCGCGTGAACCCGACGATCTGGGGCGCGCTCCCCTGGCCTTGCTTGCGTTCGGAAAGGCGCCGTAGCAAGATCCTGCTGACATGGCGCCGGATCGGACCACACCGGAGCCCCCGCGCGAGCCGCCGGACCTCTCCCACCTGATGGCCCGCCTTGCCCTTATCCGGGCCGAGGTCGAGCGCGAGGACCGTCCGCCCCCACTTCCCGTGAACCTCGTGAGGATGCTCCTGGTGCTCCTGGCGCTCGTCTTCGTGCCCCTGCTGCTAGCCGGGCCCTGTGGGGTCCTCACGGGTCACGACGGAAAGTCGGGCGAGGAGTCACCGATGGAGCGACGCGAAGCGCCGATCACGCCTCGTTCGGGTCAATGATCAGGACCCCGCGCCGGGGCGCGTCGTCCGGTCCCTCCGGGTCCGGGGCCGGGATCGGCCCGTCGAACTCGGGCACCTCGAGGCGCGGTCGTTCCTGTTCCCGGCGGCGTCGTTCCTCTTCCTCGCGCACCTTTTCGATGATGAAGACGTCGAACATGGCCGCCATCCCGCCACGTCTCTCGACACCAATATAGGCATTCGGCCCGCGTCTTGCAAATCCTTACGGAATCGTGGACCTTCCCCCCTCGCTCGCACCGATCGATGAAAGCCCATCCTTTGAGGAGGTTGCCTCGAACCACCCCTGCTCTGGAAACGCGGGACGCCTTGCCGTGCAGGTTCTTGATCACGCCCACGCCCACGTCCACGCCTACCCCCACGGTGGGGAAGGTCCTCTACGGGACCGCGTTTGGGGGTGCGTCTGTTCCTGGTATCATCACGCGGTCGTTTCCGGCAGTCGGCGACCGGGCCACGATGGCAACGACGCGACACGAGACCAGGGCCTGGTGGTTTGGGGCCTGCACGCTCGCCGCGCTGCTCGCGACCCCCGCGGAGGCCCAGGTCCTGGAGGCGGTCCTCCTGATGGACGCGGAGGCGGCCCAAAGCGCATCGGGCCGCGTCGCCGAGGTCGTGCGGGCCCAGATGATGCGCATCCACCGGGTCGTCCCCGGCCCGGACACGTTGCACCTCGCCCGCCGGCAACCGGCGTGCGAGGGGGAAAGCGGCCTGAAGCCGCTCCTCGAGCGGTTGCGCACGGGGTCGGACCTCTTTTTCGAGCGGACCGACCTGGAGGGGGCGGCCCGGGCCCTGGGGGATGCGCTGGCCCCGTTCTTCGAGCACCCCTGTGTCGCCCGGGGCGACGAGACGGTGCTCCGGCAGGTATGCGCCGGCGCGGCCCTCCTCGTCCGGCTACACCTGTTGCGCGGCCGGACCCGCGAGGCGCAGGACATCGCCCGCCGCGTCGCCCATCTGTTCCCCGCGGCGATGGTGGCCGCCACCAACGAGCCCCCGGAGGTGCAGGCGCTCGTCTTTGCCGCCCGCGAGGAAGGCCGCGAGGTCGAGGTCGCGGTGACCCCGGCCGACCGCGCGGCCGGGGCGAGGCTTTTGGTCAACGGGGTGCTGGGCCGCGGGGACGCCCCGTGGCGAGTCCGCCTGGCCCCGGGCGCGCGTCATGAACTGGCAGTCCTGACCGCGTCGGGGGCCGCGTACGCCTGGCAGGGGGTCGCCGCTGGCCAGCGCATCCGCCTCGACCTCGACCTGGCCGATTGGGTGGTCCCGGGTCCGAGGGACTCCCTGCGCCTGGCCGAGGGGGTGGATCCCGGGGCGGACGGGACCGCCACTGCCCGCCGCCTCGCGGAGGTCACGGGCCGGACGGTCCTGTTCGCGCGGGCCGGACCCGGCGGGTGGGTCCGCGTGGAGGAGGTGACCTTCGGGCGGGGCGCGACGCGCGAACTGCTGCGGCTGAAGGCGGGGCCCGAGCCCGGGTCCGGGATCGAGGTGGTGGTGGAGCCGGGGGGACCCCTCCTGTCTCGTCCAGCCTGGCCCTGGCCGTACGTGGCCGCGGGGGCAGCCGCGGGCCTTCTTGGTGCCGGGATCTATCTGAACGTGGCCGCGAACCGGGATGCAGACGCGGTCAACCGGGGGTCCGCGAACCGGGCCGGGGACTACCGGACGCACCGGAACTGGGCCATCGCGTGCTATGCCCTCGCGGGGGCGTCCGGCGCGGCCGCGGTCCTGCTGGCCTTCCTGAAGCCCGAGCCCCGGGACCGCTTCGTCGTGTTCGGGGCGCCCGCGGGGAGCGGCGGCCTCGTGAGCCTCGGCGGGGCGTTCTGATCAGCGCCGCCGGCGCAGGAAGGGGGCCGTGTCGCCCGTGGCCGCCCTTGACATCATCCAGAGCCACCGAAATACTTGCGCCATCCGCCTCGACCGTGGAGGAAGGTTACCATCGGCCAGCAAGGCAAAGGGGCCGCCGAACAAGGCGCCGCCACGGGAGAGCAGCACCCCTTGCACGCAGGACAGATCCTCATCGGCCCCCTCTTTTGTGAGCCGATGCGGGTGGAGACCGTGCGCGTGAACGGGCCTGACACCTGGGTGGTGGGGTTGGTCGGAGTTGGCCCATGGCGGCGGGAAAGGAGGGATGCCTGCGATGAATCCAGGTTCTGTCGTTCGCTGCCGCAATCGAGACTGGATCCTCCTGCCCGCTGAAACCGATGACGTCTGGGCGCTGCGGCCCCTCACCGGCACAGGGGACGACGTGGTGAAGGTCCACAAGGGGCTGACAAACCTGGTCGGCTATGACCTCCCCTTCGAGCGGGTCGTTCCCGCGTCGTTTCCGGTGCCCACCCCTGAGGATGTCTCGGATGTCGCAGGGGCGCATTTGCTGTGGCAGGCGGCGCGGCTCACGCTGCGTGAGGGCGCCACGCCCTTCCGATCGCTCGGCCGCATCTCGATCCGGCCGAGGGTCTATCAGTTCGTGCCGCTCCTGATGGCGCTGCGCCTGGATCCGGTGCGGCTCTTCATTGCCGACGACGTGGGTGTTGGCAAGACGATCGAGGCGCTACTCGCCGCCCGGGAACTGTTCGAACGGGGCGAGATCCGGAGGTTCTGTGTCCTGTGCCCGCCGTACCTCTGCGATCAGTGGGCCAAGGAATTGGCCGAGAAGTTCAACCTCGAACCCGTGGTGATTCGTTCGGGCACGGTCGGTCAACTGGAGCGGCAGGTTCCTGCTGGAGCGAGTATCTACCAGCACTTCCCGGTCCAGGTGGCGAGCATCGACTTTGTCAAGACGGACCGCAACCGGCACCAGTTTCTGCAGTTCTGCCCCGAGCTCGTGATCGTCGATGAGGTTCACGGCGCCGCAGCGGCCCAAGGGC